>Ga0209417_1004356_pt1 | contig 16997 bp, 10 predicted proteins | sample RifGroF2_FD_184002 | JGI IMG/M metagenome (GOLD analysis project Ga0209417, IMG submission 184002) | Groundwater microbial communities from Rifle, Colorado, USA - Groundwater F2 (SPAdes) (version 2) | ecosystem: Environmental > Aquatic > Deep subsurface > Groundwater | place: Rifle, Colorado... | reverse complement strand
TGGTTGTAGATGCAGATAGTTCACAAGCCACAGCTATTATAAAAGGACTAACTCCTAAGAATATGGTAATTCAAGGCCCTCCAGGCACAGGGAAATCACAAACTATTACTAATTTAATATCATGCATGATAGACCAAGGGAAAACGGTTCTTTTTGTTGCTGAAAAAATGGCAGCTCTTGAGGTTGTAAAAAGAAATCTACAAAAGGTGGGCTTGGGTGAATTTTGTTTGGAACTTCATAGTCATAAATCGAATAAATCAGAAGTATTGAAGCAATTACAGAGTCGTTATGAAAAACGCTTTTCAAAGCCTTCTGATTTGAATTTTCAAAAGCAAAAGTTATTAGATAGCAGGGACAAACTTGCGAATTATATAAATTTATTGCATAAGGAACTGAAGCCTATTCAAGAAACCATATTTAAAATATTCTGGAAAGCAGATAATTTAAGATCAGACTTCAGGGATAGTAATTATTTTATAAAAAACTGTGAAAAAATTACCTCAAAGGAAATTGAAAATAATATTATAAATTTGAAACAATTAGAAGAGCATGCAAATTTCATATATACTTCCGACAATGTTTGGGATGGTTTTGATTCTACTGAATTTTACTACGGCGATGAAGTAGTCATAAGCAATCATTTAAACGAAACAAATAGGTCTATTGAAAATATTTTTACAACTTTAGAGAAAATGAAAAATGAGCTAAATGTCAGCTTTTCACTTGAAAGAATCTCTTTGTTGAGTATTGACATATTACAGGAATTTGTAAACAAAGAAATACCTAACGATTTAAATTATTATCTCTTCATTAAATTATTAATATCTGACGAAAATTCTGCCAAAATTGTACAAAACTTTATTGATAGTGTTAATGTATATAATAAGACGATGTCTTCTGTTCAAGCATATGTTCATATAAATCAGATAACAAATTATGATAACCAATATAATAATGAAATATTCAAAAGCATAAGTCATCTCTCGTTGAAAGATGCTAAATCTGTTTTGCAGATGATAAAAGAGGTGTATTCGATTAGTGATGGATTGAAACCTGCTTTAGACGCTATTCAGCAAAATCGGTTAGCAGTCATTGTCAGCATAAAAGATTTCAAACAAATTGTTGAATTGTGTTTGGGCTTTCAAGAGTTGCATATTAACCCAGATGACCCACAGTATAAATCAATATTTTCGGCAGAATCCATAAAAATACTAAATAATGCATTCACTGAAAATGAAGAGCTAGAAAACAGACGAACATTGTTGTCTCAATTATTTGCTGTTAATGATTCACCGAGTTGTGATGAAATTGAAAAAATTCGGAAGGCATTGAGAGCTAATGTCAATAATGTGTTTAGATTATTTAATAAAGAATATCGATATGCAAAGAAATTGATTAAAACGTTTTTGATTAAACACAACTATTTAAAACAACTAAAAACAGATGATTCCCTTTTAAAACATCTTGAAGATCTCCAACTGTATAAAATGGATTTACAAAAATTTCAGGAGAATTCAGACTTTAGAAAAATATTGAACACTATATTTAAAGAAAATAAAGTCGAATGGAATCTTTTAAAGAAATATCTTATATGGTATGAACGAGTTGCAAAAGTATCGAAGTCAGAAAATGATATCATAAAAATAGCTGCTAAGATTCATGAGAAACTTCCGCCTTTAGACAATACTTTTAATCTGCTTAAAAATTATGATGAGAAAATCGAAAATACTAAAAAGAATGCAGCTAAATATAATATTAATATTGATAAAATGATAATTGCAGAAAATATCAACCAAGTTTACGAAAATATAAACATTCTATACAGTAAACTTAAAGATATTGTTAGCGTGTCAGATATTCTTTCAAAAGATGCATCAACAAAGCTTAATATAATAGGCAATGCTTTAACTGAGTACAATAAAGTCAAAGAATTACCTGAGAAATTAAACAATAAAAAAGATATTGGCCTTCTTATTGGCGAATCATATTATGGCGTAAATACTAATCTTCTGCCTGTCCAAAATACTTTATATTATCATAATTATTTGACGCAAAAAAATATCAAACAGATTTTACCCCAAAAAGAATCTTTGGATAGCTATAAAGAAATGGTAAAACAAATAGGAAATTATATTCATTCTATAAGAGAGCAATATGAAAAGATAAACTCTATCGAAACTAATTTAGAGCAATATGGAAAAATCCAAACCCCCATATTTTGGGGGAACGATTTCAGTAAAATACCTTTTGCAAATATTAAAATAAAATTAGAAAAATTAATTAATAATATAAATATTTTATCTAAATGGAGTGACTACAAAAGGCTTCTGCACAGATTGAACGAATATCAACTTTATCCATTTGTTGAACTTGTATTAAATAAAAAAGTGGAATTAAAAAGGATTTCTGAAGCATATCAATGTGCATTTTATAATTCCTTATCACGCATTATATTAAAAAATGAGCAAATGCTTAATTCATTTTCATCTCATAATCATGAACAAGTTCGTCAAACGTTTAAGGATGTTGATAAACAATTGCAAAATATAATTCGTAAAAATATTGCCTTTAATGCAAGTAAGAAAAAACCTCCAGAAGGAGATATGGGTAGAAAAGTTAGTGATTACACAGAAATGTTTCTGTTGGAAAAAGAATTTTCAAAATCAAGAAGGCATATTCCTATAAGGCAGTTAATAAATCGAGCAGGAGAAGCAATAAAAGCTTTAAAACCTATTTTTATGATGTCTCCGTTATCTGTGGCCCAATTCCTTGAGCCGGGTAAACACAGCTTTGACGTTGTTATTATGGATGAAGCATCACAGATATTACCGCAAGATGCACTAGGTGCCATCGTAAGAGGTCGGCAATTGATAGTAGTTGGCGATAGCAAACAGTTGCCTCCTACAACCTTCTTTATGAGTGAATATGGAGAAGAAAATGAAGAAGAGAAAAGCCTTGCTGATGATACAGATTCAATCCTTGAATTATGTCAATCTATTGGCTTTGAAAAAAAGAGACTTAAATGGCATTATCGAAGTATTCATGAAAGTTTGATAGCGTTTTCAAATTCTCATTGGTATGACAATGAATTGGTGTTATTCCCAAGCTATGATAGTTCGAATAATGATATAGGTATCAAATTCCATTATGTTAAGGAAGCTAAATATTCAAATGGTAAAAATGAAAAAGAGGCATTGATAATAGCAAATAAGATAATCGAACATTATCGAAGAACACCTCATTTGACTTTAGGTGTCGGTACTTTAAATAGGAAACAACGTGAGGTTATAGAAGATTATCTTGATATGATCAGGAAGAAAGATAATTCTATTGATATGCTCCTTGAAAAGGCAATGGATCGAAACCAAAATGAACCTTTATTTATTAAAAATCTTGAAAATTTACAAGGTGATGAAAGAGACGTGATTTATATTTCTTGTACTTATGGGCCTGATTCCGAAACAGGAAAAATTTATCAACGATTTGGTCCGATTAATTCTCAGGGTGGCACACGTAGATTGAATGTATTATTTAGCAGAGCTAAAAGAAGAATGGAAATATTCTCTTCAATGCACCCTGATGATATTACAGGAGGATCAGAGGCATCTGCAGGTGCAGTAGCTTTAAAATCATTCATGGTGTATGCACAAACAGGAAGGTTGCCTGATTTTGGAATCGCAAGCAATCGTCAACCTGATTCAGATTTTGAAATATCTGTTGCTAAATCTTTGAGCCTGCATGGTTATAATGTTGTAGCGCAAGTAGGTGTTTCGGGATATTTTATTGATTTGGCTGTAAAAAATCCTCGAATACAAGGCGAGTACGTTTTGGGAATTGAATGCGATGGAGCGAGCTATCATTCATCTATTTGTGCCAGAGATAGAGATAGACTCAGGGAGGAGATACTCAAATTGAGAGGATGGAATATTTATCGTATTTGGTCAACAGACTGGTATAAAAATAAAGATCAGGAATTATCGAAACTTCTTAGCTGCCTTAAAGCCGTAATATCAGAAAAAACTGTTATTCAAAAAATTGAAGAAAATCAAGAGCCTGCAGATGTTTTTGAATTAAAATCGAAAGAAATAATAGAAAAGGAAATATCATCAAATAGGCTATCTGAAAATGAATTACGCGATAGAATCAAAAAATTCCTATCTGACAGTTTAATTAATTCGACAGAAGAAGGAATTAGTATCAGAGATGATAAAATTTTGGAGCATATCATTCGTAAAAGAATCAATTCTATGACAGAATTTCGTGAATCTGTGCCTATCGACATCAGAAATAATTTGATTTCTGAAGAAATTCCTCTTCTACATGATATATTCCAGATCATTGAATCTGGTTCATAATGTAATATGAGGTACATCATATCAGATGGGCTCATATTTAACCAAAATGAAATATTAGGAACATTAAAAGGTGAATGGGTAGCTGGAACAATGGACAACTATCATAAAAAATCATGAATCTACGCAATAATAAGAATTGTCCCGAACCCGCTACACTTTTTTTACTTTGCTTGAGTGAGTTAATTAAAAAAAATGAATTTTGGAAGGAAGAAGAAAATGAAAAAAGTATTAACATTAGTGATTTTTAGTTTATTAAACTTTGTAAATATCTTATTTGGAAATATAATTTTAAACGATGGCCAAGAACATCGAATCTTAAATGAGATAAATGAAGCAATTTTAATCGAGCATAATGAGTTTTGGGATAAAACTACTTCCTTAATTGTTCAAGAAAATGGAACTATAAACTCGCAGGTCATAGCCTATGATGATTCACGCTTTGAAATGAGAGATAATGCTTTTGTTCAAGATTTTGTTGGCAAAAACAACAGTATAAGTAATGTATACAATGGTAAATTGAACTTTAGATTGGAAAATAATAGTAGCTTGAGTTTCTGGCAAGGTCAAGCATTAAGTAATATTCAAATTTTCAATTCAAGTGATTTCTTTATGCGTGGCGGCATCAGTAATGGGCACTTGTACGCTTATGATTCTTCAGATATTTTTCTTTATGATGGAATTTTTGAAGGATACTTATATTCGACCGGCTATAGCGAAATGAGCATATATGGTGGTACTTTTAATGAACAAATTATTGCAGGATTTAATTCTAAAATAATTATATATGGTTATAATTTTAAAGTTGATGGCTGGTCAGCTCCTTATGGTGTTTATGATAGTTCTCATGGTGAAGGGACTTTAACGGGTGTTCTTTCCAATGGAGATTTGATAAATACAAGCATCAATATTCGAGATGATGCGAAGATAATCTTAGCCCCTATTCCCGAACCTGCTACGTTTTTACTACTTTGCGTAGGTGGATTAATTTTAAGGAAAACAAAAGTAAATTTTTGGAAGAAAGAGAAATGAAGAATAATATCTGGGTTATATTAGTTGCATGAATACAAAAGAATTATTAAAAAACTTGAAAAAGGCAATTTTAAATAATGATCCAAAACTATTATTGGATCATATATCACACTTAATTAATAAACAGCCTGATAATTGGAAAGCCATACTATGTATAAACAAACTTATTTTGAATCTTGAGGATGGAAGATTTAAACAAAACTGTTTATTAATAATTGAAGCAAAAAAACTTTGCAAAGACTCAAATGTAGAAATTGCTTTGAGTGAACTTGGGAGTGTTTTGTTTCTAATTAATTCGAAGCTACAACGAATTAAAGATAAATTAAAACAGATTGATTTCGACCAAATTTCCATTTCTGATCAGCTTTTTAATCTGGGAAGATTTATAGAATTTCAACATAACGAAATTTCAAAGAAGATTTACGGCCAACCCAAAGACAAGATTATTGATTTGCGCACCGCTATTAATACAACTCAGCCTTCTTCAGTTTCAACAGGAGGTTTTTCATTAGCAGGAATATGTGAAGGGTTGTGGCAATGTGCAGATTTAATAATAAGGAATGCACTTTATAAATCTCGTTCCAAAGGTTTTGGAAATCTCAATTACTCAACAGAATCCAAGGATATTTCCCAAGTAATTATACTTGCGAGGGTTTGGCTAGATTTAAACTATGTTTTCTCTCAATTTGTATTTAATAATTGGCAATTACTCAAAAAATCTACGGATTTTATATTTGTCCCCAAAATGCCTGCGATATTTGATATAACTAACATATCAGACCAACGTTGGAATTTATTTTTCCTGAATCTACCAATTTTTGTAATAAAGGATTTAAATTCATGTGGTGATGCTGAGTGGAGAATAAAAAAGCTTGCTAGGAAAATCGATGTTCCTCAAATAGGGCAAGAATGGGATTGCGAAATTCAAAGTTGGGAATTAGACAAGGCAGTTATTAATACTATAAAGTTGCAAATTACGGATTGGTTTTTAAGTAAGAGGTTTTATGGAAAAATTGTAGATCGTTTAAAAGTGGACACCCCAGATGGAACTATCGTCTGGGATATGTGGTTAAAAATTTGGAATGCTTTAGACATAATAAGTAAAGCATATGAAAGAGCAGTCCAAAACAAAAATCAAGAAAATTATCTTAGTAACGTGGCTATAATTAGAATAGCAAATTTAGCAAAGACGGTAAGCAATGCTATTAAAGTGGATACAAATATATGTTTGAGATATCTCAAATTTATGGTTTTCGATCAGGCTCGAAAGAAAATAAATATTTTCAGCCAACCTTTGCTTCCCATTTCTGCTGATTTGCATGTTCTTGTTCCAAATTTGATTCATATAGGAAATCCAATATTGGCGATCGAGGATTTTATTTATCAATTTGATTTAAAAGAATTAAATTTGCGAGGTCATTTTTTCGAGAATTATATTGAATCAATTTTCAAGTCTCAATCTGATTTAAAAGCAAAAGCTAACGTCGTAAGCTCAATAGATCAGACAGAGTACGATTTAATAATTGTTTGGCAGGATTTTATATTTCTCTGTGAAGTTAAATGTCTCAAATCAGTGTACGAACCGGGTGATGAATGGAATGCCCGAAAAGAAATTTTATATTCTGTAGAACAATTAAAAAAGCGAAAAAAAGATTTATCTCTACACTGGAATGCCATAAGAAAAGATTACCCAATTCTTGGGCTTGGCACAAATCCTCCAATACCTGAAAAGATAAAATGCATCTCTGTGTCTAATTTAATGCTTTATTCTGGGTGGCAGATTGACGATGTTATAGTAACAGATGATTTAATAGTAAAGAGTTTCTTTGACCCTGCTACAATCGCTTCTTTCCAAGCTAGAGGTGACTATATCTGTGATATCAAATATGTTGACAAAATAAGGGGTGGTAAGGATAAAAATCCTTTAGGCTTTTGGGAATATCTGCTTGATCCACCTCAAATAAATTCTGTGCGTAAAGGTATAAAGGATGAATATCGTAGCATTCCTGATTTTGAAGACGAAAGGAGAATAGCTTTTAAAACTTACAGCGTTAAATTAGATTCAAAAACTTGAATAAGTAAATTAAAAAGAGCTTCAGATTGTCTACTTTCTTGGTTATTATAGTAAACCTAAGCAAAAGACCGATGTAATGTCGTAAATCATGCGCCCATGGGGGCATCTCATAAGACTGTATGTAAGGGATAACTGTTATAACGGAAGGGAAGAAATAATTGTCGTTAGAAAGAATTTATAGTTGATGTCAGACAGGCGTCTCAAAAATCCTTAAGATTTAAGGATAGATGGGGAAGTTGAAATGTGAAATATCAATCACCAATATTTTTGCTGCGTTATAAGCAATTTATACTGTTGTAATGCCTAATCACTCTGTTCAGATGCAATGTTTCTTAACAATACTGCTATTGTAAGACGTGATCAAATCTGAGCAAAGCGATAGTTGTTTTTGATATTATAGTTTAGATATTTACCAACGGACTCAGCACTGATTAAGCTTTGATACTCTGCTTCTGGGACATCGAAATATTGGTAAACTGTGCCTTTAGTGAATTCTATTTCAAGCGTCATAGTTACAGAATCGTATCCAATTGATGCGACATTTGAAGAACTTACAGGTGTTCTAATCATGGATTATCTCCTGGATTATTTATATTTCTAGGATTTTCACTTCGCCATAGTTTAACAACTTGTGCATAATTTTTGTTTTGTTTTTGATGATTCCATCCTCCAATTCCAGTTGGATCATGGATGGTTGGGTCATGGCTATCTGGACGGCGGTTCTTAGCCGGCGCATCAATCATTGCACGCAAAGGCAGATGTACCGCCTCTCCTACTATAATTGCCTCTCCGGTACGCAATGAGGGAAGCATATTGAACAGTCCTTCAAGATTATCGCTTACAATGCTGGTAATATGTGACCGGTCAGTTGCATTAGCCAATCGCATTGCAAAAACAGTGCCGCATTGGGAAAGTATAGTGGGATCAATTTCTGCCGGTCGCTGACTGACAATCATTGCGCCTAGGCCATATTTTCGACCTTCCTTGACAATACGACGGGCAGCAATAGAAGCTGGACCCTCATTTCCAGCATTTAGATATGCATGAGCTTCTTCAAGCACGAATAGCAATGGACGGGTTCGTCCACCCTCTGGGATATAACGCGCCCAAAATAGCGCATCAAATAATAGGCGGATTAGTACTCCAACAAGGTCCATAAGAATAGATACTGGCACACCAGAAAGGTCGAGAATGGTTATTGGTTTATCACCACCAACCCACGACTCTATTAATTTATCAAGGTCTTGTTCCGGTTGTGCGTTAAGCGACTGAAAGGTGGGATTAAGACACCAAGGTCCGGGTCGAAACATAAAATCGTATCTAGTATCACGTAATAATGATTCAGAAGCAATAATTTGGCGTCTAATGTTCAATGGTGCTCCGCTTAGATATACACGGTTAGCACCCCCCGATGTAATCGGCCTGTATCGCGGCGGAATAATACGCATAATATCACCCAACATTGGCTGACCATTTGCATCTTGGTCGATGGCTTCAGTGGATTCGTTTTGGTTTGCTCCTTGTGCCGTGTGAGTTGAACAAACATAACGGTGCAACTCGTACCAGAGGCGATGAATACTGAATGGAATGGGCGTATCTATTGTCATGGTATCAGGAGTAACACCGTCGCGGGGGTGTGCTAATAGCGAAGCATGTTTTAGTTGCTTGACTTTTTCAACCAAAGCCGCACGATCTGCGTCATTTAACCCACGGAAGGGTGTTACGCGAAGTAATTCATCAAAACTTAAAGCCCAATATGGGATATAAAGCGGTTTCTCGCCTCGTGATTCGTCTGCATTGACTCGAAAGATCGTTGCTCTATCGTTCAATGCCGAGTAGTATTCGCCATGAATATCGAGAATGATAATCCGTGCGGATGGATACCGCGCAGGATCAGATAGCGATGCGAGAAGATTTGACACTGTAGTGGATTTTCCTGAACCTGTTGTGCCTACAATTGCACTATGTCTGTTGATCAGTCGGTTGATATCTATGAGAGCTGGAACGGATTCGGCACTAGCGAGATTGCCAAGGCGGACAAAATTCGGTGCATCAGGTCTTCCATAGATACGGGTCAAATCCTGTTCAGTTACCAAATGCGCTTCATCACCAATGGTTGGATATTGTGATATGCCTCGTTTGAATTCGCCTGACCGACGACCTTCACCCACGAGTTGCACTTTTAACCATCGAAATCCATATGGTTCTGTCTTTGCAAATGCTTCCGGCACTGCGCCAGCACCGACCTGTGACACAATCCCGAAAAGGTCAGTGAAGCCAATAGATATGCGGACGAAACTTCCAATCTGACCAATTCGATAACCGTGGCCATCAATAAAAGCCAAACCAGATACTGTGTCTTTTCCCAATGCTACGCTGATAGTTGCACCTTGGACATCTTGCACTGTTCCCAAATAGGTTGGATTATTAGACATTCGGGAGCCCCTGATGCTGTCCAATATTACCGCTTAGCTCTTGAAGGAACTGACCAAACATGGCAAAGTCACCTAATACAAGTTCAGCCTTTCTTTTGCTTGTCGGGTTGCTTGGATCTAATGGTACCCATTTTACACATTTTTCATTTTCCGAAGATATGTTTTCTGCCTCTTTCTCAGGCCATTTAGATGGCTGACCTCCTATTATGGCACCATCTCTTGCAAGCATATTCAGATTAGAGCGTTTCAGGCCTAATGAACCCGCTTGTGGATATGCGTCAAGATTGTCATAAAGTATCGCAAATGCGATAGCTGTTTGTGTACATTGGAGTCCTTGAACGATCACTTCATTAATGTGCTCATCACGAAATGAATACCCGCAAATAATTAGTGCAGCAGAGGGCTGTTTCAAAAAAGCACGGAGCCGATCTATCATCGCTAAGTAGGGCATACGCCTGCTTTCTTGATATTTTAAATGCGATGGATGAATAACTCGTTTTGATTTGTTGTCGTCATTAGTTCCACGAAAAACGCCTTTGCCAGCTACTTGGTACCAGTTAACAGAGCCATGGAGCTTCCATAAACGTGCCCAACGAGGGGGAAGCATGTCTTCCTCCATTGCACGAAGATCAAAAAAAGGTCTGCGGACACCTGCAAAACCGTCAAAATAAGGAACGCAGAAATCCTCGAATGCCTGCTCTAAAAGCAAGTCATAATTAGTTGTGAAAACCTCTACGGGATTATTACGTCGTACTGCATCAACCCATGTGGCAATATGGTGATATGCTGTTTGAGTGTTAGGCAACGCTTTATTGGCAACTCGGTGAATAATCTGACAGATTCTATCATCTAGCTTTTCCAAATTCTCAGCGGATAATCCTCGCACCTCATCTTTGCCTGCTACAGCTAACAATGTACGAATATGAGTTAGCATATCTTCCACAGTAATATTGTGGCGTTCATCTTTTTTGAAGTGGTTGTCGATTGTCTTAAGAAGATGGCCACATTCTTTGCATTTTGATAATTCATCAAAGACAATTTTTGTAATACCGGCAATGTCAGGGATAAGGGGAGAATCACTGATTCTTATTGCCATTGGGCAGCCAGCTCCGAGAAAGAGGCCCAATGGTTTTTTGTCACTTGACAAGCACTGCTGTAAATAGTTTATTTGTCTATTTGGGTCTTGAACTGCTATTTTACTCATAAATTAGCTATCCTCTATTCTGTTTCATCTTAGAGAAGAATCGTACCAAAGTCCACAATATAACATAGTCATTTATAAACATATACCAATTAACCATGAATTTCAAGCTTTTGGTTATAAGGTTTGGATGCCTGTGACCTCGCTGTGTGCTTGGTTTATTTACAAGGGTTTCCCCCGGCAAATGGTTCAAATGATTGAACCGTTCCCATCCTTTAGGCAAATAGCTGATGGAGAGAGTTTTTAGCAAAAAACTTTATTTTTTTAGGCTATCCGATATAATACTCTAAAGGTACTTAATAGTTACAAGCCAAGCAATCTCTCAACTTTAGGGAATTGACTCATGGGAAAATACAATATTGAAAGATTAGGTTGGTTCAATTTTGAAACATTAATTGGTACGTTATTGAAGAAAGTTATTGGGGCTGGGGTATCTACGTTTTCCGGCAGTAGTGATCAGGGAAGAGATGCAACTTATTTAGGAAAAGCTAATTTTCCTTCCATAGCAGATGCTTTAAGTGGACATTGGATTTTTCAAGTTAAATTTCGGAGTGTCCTAGAAGGAAACTTAGGTAATATTCGTTCTGAACTCAAAACTACCCTAGTCAATGAAATAAACGGAAAAATAAAAAAACATGACCATTGTTGTGACATATATGTATATATCACAAACTGCCCATTAACAGCCCAAAATAAAGATGAAATGAATAGGATTATTGAACAAGCGGGAATTGAAAAAGGGTTTGTTCTTGGGGAAAGTGATATAGAGCAATTTTTAGACATTAATCCTACAATTTTAAGAGCATTTCCTCAAATGATGGGGCTTAGTCAACTGAGAGAAATTACTCATTGGGGATTGAATCAACGATCATTACAGTATTTAAATAGTATACAAGAAGATATCGAAACCTTTGTTGTAACGCAGCCTTATCTCAAAGCACTAGAGTTACTTAATAAGCAACATTTTTGCATTTTAACAGGTGCTCCGAAAATGGGAAAAACATGCACTGCTGATGCCTTAGCTGTTGCATTTGTTGCAGATGGATTTACAGTATTTGATCTTAGAACGCAAAAAGATTTTTTCGAAGCATACGATAGAGAAGAAAAGCAATTATTTCTATGTGATGATGTCTTTGGCGATATTGCACTGCAGGAAGAAAAAAAAGACGAGTGGACACAATCAATAAATCGGCTTTTAGGGACTTTAGATAAAGACCACAAACTGATTTGGACAGCACGAAGCTACATACTAAAAGAAGCTATCGATGATTCTAAGCTTGAGGAGGAAAGGCAGATAATTAAAGAAGATGTCATAAAAGTAAATGTTGAAGAGTTATCAGAACTTGAAAAAGCCATGATTTTATATAATCATGCAAAGAAAGCAAATTTATCTGAAGACATCAAAGAGATAATAAAAGATGACTGTAATGAGATTATTAAAAGTCCGTATTATGCACCTGAAACAATAAGACAACTTTGCACGGGTGTGATATTAGAATTCTCAAAAAAATACAAAGATCCTAAAGAAGTTAGTAGCCAAATAAAATCTTTTATGCGTTCACCTGGATTGGCTTGGAAGAAGGCTTTTAAGAAAGTCCCACAAGAAGTTAATTTTCTTTGTATACAATTGATGTCATTGGGAGGGATGACTTCTTATAATATTCTCAAAGATACTTATGAAAATGAAGTAAACAGTAAAGGCTATAAATGGCTTAATTTTACGGAAGCTCTGAATAGGGGTGAGGGTTCTTTTTTGAAACGCAAAAGTTTACCGGAAGCAGCCTACATCCAGTTCTATCATCCTAGTATGCGTGATTTGCTGGTTGAATTAATCAAAGATGACACTTTAATAAGAAAATCCTATATTGATAAATTGAGCATTCGGGAATATGCCTCTGTCATAACTACTATAGACTCAAACGCAGATGAATCATCATCGCATAGATTAAAAATAAATTCATCTGAAGACGTCGCCTTGTTAAATAAACATTTTGATGAGAAAATTCTTCCTAATTTAAGCATTTCCACTGTTAATCTTTTGTTTAGTTACATAAACATTTTTTTGAATAAAAATTCATATGAAATAATGCCGAGTGCAGGGCAGTATACAGTTGAAAAAATGATTGAGATAATACCTACAAGATTATTTTGGATTGAAAATCGCAAAAGTAAAGACTCAAATCTAAGTAGCTGGAATGACCTATTTGGTTTTTTATCAATAATTATCAAAAAGACCCCTTTCGGTTCTATTCCAGTTTATATAAAAGAAATCTTAGAAGCATTTAAGGACTTGAACAGCGTGACATTTTGGGAAATAGCAAAAAAATGTCATAATTTTTCTGAAATATTAACATTGAAAATGGTATCGTATGAAGATAGAAAGGTTTTGCACGATTTCCTCGAAGAAAAAGTTGTAGAAGGTATTGATGAATGTCCAAATTATGAAGAGGCAGATGGCAATATTGATTGGAGTGCTTTTGATGCTTGTGAAAAGTGGCATGACGAATATAATGAAGTGTTTGAGGACTGCAAGAAATATTTGGAAATTTTTTCTGAAGATGAAATTAAGTTATTTAGTGAATTAGAGTACCATATGGATCACTGCCCCCAAAGTGTGCCTGGCCCAGATGATGAGAGAGATTATGATTACTATGATAGGGACGACTCTATAAAGATTTCGGATATTTTTAAAGATTTATAATCCATTATCAAGACGTTACTGGACTGCGAAGCAAATAAATGATTTTCTAAACGGTCATAGAATTTTAAAATGACCCAAAATACTTATATTGGTTTTATATTGACGGGTTTGGTGGTGTAGCCAACCCTTAAGGTTTCTTGAAATTATCTTGAATACATGCTGTTATTTTCGTTACCAGTTTTTTTGTAGGCCTGTGCTTCTCGTTTTCGAGATACATTATTGTACTCGTATTTATGCCGATTTTATTTGCCATTTCTTTTTGAGTAAGACCATGAATTTGACGGTAAAAACGAATTTTCTCACCAAAAGTTTTGACTGTAAATAAATCTTTGGGAGTGTATCCTAGGAAATCGATTATTTTAGGTAAATACCTTGGTCTTGGCCCAGAACGATTATGTTCCCAGTTTGCTATGGATAACTTATCTGTGCCAATTATTTCCGCAGTCTGTTGTCGGTCGAGTTTCAAATCCAGTCGTCTCTTTAAAACATGGTCTCCTAAAGTTATTAAGGGTCGGGAGGATGGATACGAAGGGGCAAATATTTTCGTTTCCATCTTACACATAAAATTGTAAGTCTTTGGTAAATATGGACATATATGCGTAAGAAATTGTAAGTTCTGTACCGCACCTGTGGCAATTATTCTTTATTAAGACCATGAATTTGACATGAAACACGAATTTATCTCAAAAAGATTTACTTTGGAATTGGAGCCCAAAAGATTGATTATTTAAGCAAAAAGCTCGTTTTTTGCTATTTAAGTGTTTTGGAGAGACTTGAATTTTTCGGACATATGTCTACTTTGCAATCACATAATGTCTTTGTTAGTGGATGCGAAAAAAGATCTTCGAGTTTGATTGTGATGTTGTAAGTATTTTTAAAATATAGACATATATTCTAGTAAGCAATTGTAAGTTCTGTACCATATCTGAATCTCTGCGAATTTTGAGTATAACCATGAATTAGACAGGAAAACATGAATTTTCCTCCAAAGATTTGTTTTGCTGGTTTGAGTGTAAAACGCCGGAGTAAAAGTGCGGCGTTTACATTTTCTTAAGACGCTTTTTTTCATTGTTTGTCTCCATTCGGATTAGGCTTCATATGGTAATTGGCTCAAAGTCCAATACATATCTAAGATTCTTACAGTATCTACAAATTGTTTATAATCAACAGGCTTAACGATATATCCGGCAACACCCAAATTATAACTTTCAATTATATTCTGTTCTGTATCAGAAGTGGTTAGTATCACTACAGGAATTCTTTTAAGCAGTGATTCAGTTTTGGTAACCTTTAGGAACTCAAAACCATTCATTCGCGGCATATTCAAATCAAGCAGAATAATACATGGCTTTTGAGCAGTTGCATTACTTAGATAATCCAGTGCGTCTTTTCCATCAATTTTATGAATAACCTCATTAGGAACTTTAATTTCATGAAGAGCCCTTTGCATTATCATTGCATCTATATTGTCATCTTCAACTAACAATATTGGTTTGGAGTTTCTCATTTGTTATCCTCATTTCGTGTTTAGCTAATGTAAAAAAGAAGGTACTGCCTTGACTGACTTTTGATTCTACCCATACTTTTCCTCCATGACTTTCAATAATTTTTTTAACTATTGAAAGTCCAATGCCTATTGCTTCTTTTTCATCACGTCTTACAAGGGTTTGGAAAATCTGGAAAATCTTTTCAAAATATTCCTTTTCAATGCCTATACCATTGTCAGAGACACTGAATTTCCACCAATTGCCATCTGCAACACAGCCTATATTTATCTGTCCTTGTGTTTTATCGATGCATTTGATTGCATTATCTATTAGATTTTGAAATACCTGGAATATGCGGTTTTTCTGACAAATTACTATTGGCAATTCATTTTCTATGGTTATTTTGATATTTTCGGGTACATTTATATTGTCGATAGCTTCTTTAACAGTGAGATTTAAATCTACTCTATCCTTCTTTTCTTCTGACCGGCCTATTTCAGAATAATGTAGAATACTGCTGATTTGATTGCTCATTCGCTCGGCTCGCCGAAATAGCATATTGAGCATTTCTTTGCCCTGGTCATCAAGCTTATCTTTATAATCCAGGGATATCATGCCGGCCAGACATCCTATCGCTCTCAGAGGCGCCTTGAGGTCATGAGCTGTTATATGGGCAAAGTTGGCAAGTTCATGGTTGGCGGCTGTAAGCTTATCAATTGATATTTCAAGTTGCTCATTCAGTTCTCTTAGGGTTTCTTCAGATTTTTTGCGTTCAGTTATATCCATCATGGATCCGATCATTCGGACAGCCTTGCCATTATCATCATGAATTACAAAACCTCGATCTATAATTGTTGCGTAGGAATCGTCTTTTCTCTTGAAACGGTATTCATCTGACCATGTTTCATATCCTTTGTCTATATTGTCATTAATCCCACACACAACCCTTTGTTTGTCATCTGGATGAATGTTTTGTGCCCACCAGTCAATTTGATGCGTCTCTGCCATTGTATAATTGAATAATGCTTTTATACCTTCGCTCCAGTAAACATTATTTGTTAGTAAATCCCAATCCCAAATCACTTCGTTAGTTGCTAGGGAAGCGAACTTAAAGCGCTCTTCGCTTTTTTTCAGCGTTTCTTCTGTTTTTTTTCGTTCCTCAATTTCCATATTTAAATTTGATATCGATGTTGTTGTTCTTTTTAAGTCGATGCTCATTTTGTTAAAGCTATCAGCGAGTTGGCCAAGTTCGTCATCAGAGCTAAAATTGACTCTGCTTTCCAAGTCACCGTTTGCTATTTTTCCGGCCATGCCCATTAATAATTTAATAGGTTTAGTTATTTTTCGGCTAAATAAAATTGCCAGAATAAATATTAAACTCCCAAATCCTATTCCCATAACAAATACTTGTCCGATCATATTATGAATGATAGCATATGCTTCCTTCTCGTGTTGTATGATGCCAATCCACCAATTTTCTCCGGCGTATTTCTCACTCCTTTTTAACTCTGAATAAAAGCAGACTTTTGGTACATTCTCCTCATCTATATATTCAAAAATCGCCGACTTGCAGGTACTAACAATTTCTTTATTGAGATTTTCGGGTGTTATCTTTTCCAGTATTTTACTTTTATCAGGATGCGAAAGGATATTTCCCCTCACATCCGTGATAAAGACAAAACCAGTTTTTCCTATTTTGATTCTATCAGTAATCG
>Ga0209417_1004355_pt1 | contig 17005 bp, 19 predicted proteins | sample RifGroF2_FD_184002 | JGI IMG/M metagenome (GOLD analysis project Ga0209417, IMG submission 184002) | Groundwater microbial communities from Rifle, Colorado, USA - Groundwater F2 (SPAdes) (version 2) | ecosystem: Environmental > Aquatic > Deep subsurface > Groundwater | place: Rifle, Colorado... | reverse complement strand
TAACAGTAACATCCTGATAATAAGGACGCTGTTCTTTCAAAACATGATAAATGACTTTGAGCATTTGGCGCGCCATAATAACCTTGGCGGTATTAGCTCCTTTACGGATTTTAAGCTCTTCATAACGAGACATTCGCTCTGTAAAAATAGTGTCGTTTCTGCATAACTGTAATAATTACAGTATGTTACGATATAATAAAAGGGAACGAAGAACTAATGCAACATGACCACATTGCTATAGCAGTGTATTATTAATAATTTAATTGTAACAAACTAATAATAAACAACTTCCGCAGAAACGACACTATTTATCCAGAAACGACACTATTTATCTGGAATAATATCGTTAAAAAGAGAAATTGCAAAACCACCAGAACCTATTTTAATCCATTTCACTTCTGATACTTTGCTTTTCCAGAAATATACCCTTATCTGACCTTTACCATTTGAAACTTCTGGATACCACATCATCATAAAGGGTTGCCTATAATATTTCGGACCCAAAATATCTATTACTTCTTCTTCAGTCATACCTAGATAAATTTTAGATAAAGTAGTTTCTAGGTAATTCTTTTCTTCTGGCTTCATTACAGTTAAGGCATCTTTCCCCATAGTAACGCAGCCGCTTGTCAACATTATAGCAAGAGAAAGAAATGCGATTTTTTTGGTAAAATTACGAATCATAATTTTCTCCTTTCAAATTCGGATGCCTCGCCAAGGCGGGACTTCAGAGCCCATAGTATTCTAGGGGCCAAACCTCACTATAGGATCTAACTTCTAAAATTGAGGTTTGAACCATTCTATTCTTTTAAGATTAATGATTTCTGCGAGACGCGTAGGTAAAAGGCATGAAGTAATTCCGCCAAGAACTTTCAGAGGACATAAACTGGTTTGTCCCGAAGAAATAATCAACAATCGCTTCTCTCATACGGGCAATTTCTTTTAGGTGGGCATAGTTCTTATCGCTCTCTAAGGTCAGGTCAATTAACTCTAGTGCTCGTTCAAATGCCTTTTGAGCATAATCAGCATTTTTCTTTATCCGCCAATTAAGCGCACGCTCAACCTCGCTGCCGATATTTGCCATTTGCTCAATGAATAATAACTGGCTCCAGCGGCCTGCAGATAGATCTTTATGTTGGCAGCTCATTGCTTAATCCTTTTTATGACTATCGCGATAATTTTTTCGCGCAATTCTTCATTCTCTATACCACGGCTTCTATTCCCCTGAGAAGGACGCATATTAATCATAGAATCAAATTCAACAAAATCATCACCTTGAATCTCCGGATAAATATTAATACCCCAAAGGTTTTTTTGTTTTGAACCATCTTCCAAAAGCAACGCTTCCAGGTCAGAATGAAGCTCAGCATCAACTGCGATAAGTTCTTTTTCAACATCAACAACAGCCTTTACTAAATTACCAAAGGTAGCTGCAGCCATCGCTTTAATTTCATTAAGCGTTATACTTTCTGTTATAATTTTCATAGTAAAGATTATACCTCAAACAAAAACCTCCTGCAAGGGCTTTGCCTACTTAACAGCAGGCAAACTTACAGGAGGCGTAACTCAAACCTTACGATTTACGTAAAGTTTGAGCCCTATTTGGCTCTCCGAAAGGGGTAGATTACCGAACTTTTCTATAGAGCTTATAGCTGGCTTAAATAACTCAAGAAACGGCCAGCGATGGTTTATCGTTTATTAATTTACGCATGCAAAGCTTCCATAACTGTTTCTGGATTAGCTTCTGCTACCTTAAGCAAGGCCAATGCCGGGCCCTCAGGTTTCCTTCTGCCCTGCTCCCAATTCTGTAAAGTATCAACGCTGACTCCAATCATATGGGCAAATGTAACCTGAGAAGCATGAAGTTTCATCCGTATTCTTTTCACAATTATAGGATGAAACTTAAAAACCCTTGCAGTTTTTAGCTTGCCGGAATGTATTTTTCTGGCCTGATCAATACTCGTTAATAAAGCTTTAAAATCCTTGTTTTTCATAACACACCCTCCTTCACGTACTCATTCAATATCTTTATCTGTTCCTTTGTTAAATCCGCTTGTTCTGACTTCTTGTAAGGAAACAACATATATATCTTTTCATCTCGCGTATACCAATAATATATAATCCGTAATCCGCCCCTTTTTCCTCTACCGGGGATAACCCATCGCAATTTCCTTAAGCCTCTTCCTCCAGGAATAACTGCCCCCGCTTCAGGATTAATTACCAATGCCCATTGTAGCTTGCTATACTCATCATCAGAAAGAACGTCTTTTATTTTCCTAGTAAAAATAGGGGTCTCGACGATCTCCACATCACTCTCCTTCCAGTTAAAGTATACGTCAATGGCGTATGCTTGTCAAGCTTTTTCTTCGAAGCCTTACCGAATTTTGTGCAATAAATCTTAGCAACTTATTGCGGTGTTGATAGTTACTGTGATTTTTCGTGTAAAAGATTATTTTGAAAATATTTGCTTACTTGATAAAGCTTTAAATGGTCAATTCTATCTTTGTCAGATTTAAAACCGTAACGCACTTTTTCCATCTGCCGCCAGGTGCGAAAAAATGGAAAAATAGGAAAAATAGTGTCGTTTCTACATAACTTTAATAATTACAGTATGTTACGCTATAATAGAATGGACCAAAGAACTACCGCAACACCTTACATTGCTATAGCAGCATAGTATCAATAATTTAATTGTAACAAACCCATAATAAATAGCTTCCGCAGAAACGACACTATTTATCCCAAACTCGCGCCCAGCTGCAAACCTCACTTTCTTCGAGAGGGGTGGGATTTTTAATTTTGCGAAACAAGATTATTTATTTGGAATAATATCGTTAAAAAGAGAAATTGCAAAACCACCAGAACCTATTTTAATCCATTTCACCTCTGATACTTTGCCTTTCCAGAAATATACCCTTATCTGACCTTTACCATTTGAAACTCCTGGATACCACATTATCATAAAGGGTTGCCTATAATATTTCGGGCCCAAAATATCTATTACTTCTTCTTCAGTCATACCTAGAGAAATTTTAGATAAAGTAGTTTCTAGGTAATTCTTTTCTTCTGGCTTCATTACAGTTAAGGCATCTTTCCCCATAGTAACGCAGCCGCTTGTCAACATTATAGTAAGAGAAAGAAATGCGATTTTTTTGGTAAAATTACGAATCATAATTTTGTCCTTTCAAATTCTGCTCCCTTTAAGAGGGGAGGGATTTTTAAATTTTCTAAGGAAAAGGATTTATTTCGATGACATGCTTCGGAGTGCTTTTTTATGTATCTTCTTTAAATATTCAATAATTACGAAACTCCCAACCCAAACACCAAATATCTCAAGGCATACAAAAATATATCCTCCAAATCGTGCGGGGCTTGTATTATGAATAAATGTGGGAGAGATATAAATCCTTTGAGTTATGGATAGATGCAGGTACTTAAAAAATGATATGATATCTAACATCCCCATCATATTTCCCTGCACCCTGAAGACTTCTATTATATAATTCACGTAATAATAAAGAAAATATGTAAAGAGCGCAATGGAAGGCATAGCCTGGAAGGTTAATCTGCCTATTGGCTTTTTGGTCATCTTTGCCGCAATCAATGAACCGCCTGTAGCAAGCATTCCTATAATTGCTGCACCATAAGGAATAAATCCTGCATTTAAAGTCATTAAATCAAACCGCCACCATTTTATAACTAAGATATTTAATGCCGTAATAACAAAGCACGATATTAAGGTGCTGGATATCACAAGCATATCATTGGATTGTATCTTTTCTCTCTCTTTCATAGATTTTTATAATAAAATAGTTTTTACCTATAGATCTATCTCATTTAGTTCTATGGCGAAACTGGGTTTCAGTTTTCCTCGTAATTGTTCAGAGGTAGTGTACAAGTCAGTAAAAAAGTGGCCACACCTATTTAATGATAAACAGAAGCATCTGCCTCACTGTGTTCTTCAGCGTAGAAATAACTGTCAAAATGTTTTTCTTGATTCTGTAAAGATAGTAAAATAGGGGTGATCCCTTTTACACATTAAACAATACGCGTAGAGCTTTGATTTTGTTTCTTCTCTGGCCTCTCTTAGGCACTGAATAAAAAAGCGCCTGTCTTTATCAGTATGAAAGACGGCGCTCCTGTTGTTGCCTCTTAGAATTATATGGTTTGGGTAACCAGCAATTACTAACCTTGGCTGCCTTGGCATGGCCTTATCATAATAAAGCCGTGCCTACCTGTCAATAAAATTAACTCTGACCCCTTTTCTTTTCACCCCTAAAATAAGCCTCATTGTTTTTATAATAGTACCATAATCAACATAAAAATCGACATTTTTTATGACTAGATATTTTTTCTTGCGTTATCGCTTTTTTTACGGTAGAATTTAAGCCTTAGAATTAATCCTTTTGAAAACTTAATTTCCCTGTTCTTTGAAGTAACTTATTCCCCCTTAGCTCAGCCGGTAGAGCGAGTGGCTGTTAACCACCAGGTCCGAGGTTCGAGTCCTCGAGGGGGAGCCAATTTGGGCACCGAGTAATCGGTGCCTTTTTTTACCCAATTTGGCGAGTGAGCGCCGAATTTAAGGCACCCACCAAAATATGGCGCAAACGCAAGGCACCGCAAGAGGCACATTTTTGTTTTTTTTCATTCGTGAAGTTACGAAAAACACGACTTCACAAAACGGAATGTATAAATCATTTTATTCAAAAAAATATTATAAAAATGGCGACTCCTTGAATCATTTACAGTTTGAAAATCTTATGTTATAGTAAAGCCCATGAACTACGAAGAGCACTGCCCCTGTGTCCCTGGCTCAATATGACAAGGAGGTAAAGATGGAGCTAACGCTCAAAAACTTAACCTGTGGTAAAGAAAAAGTACTCTTTTGTTTTGTCTTAGCAATTTCTATCATTGCATGGCTTATTCTCACCATTACTATCGTTGGATTGCCGTTTACCTTGGGTTTTGCGGTTATGCTGTGGTTTGCCAATGGGTTGTTTGTTGCGTACTTAAAGTCAGAAACCGTCTTAGTGACAGATAGCCAGCTCCCAGAGTTGTATGCGACATATACAGCGGCATGCGAACAGTTCGGCCTTACTAAGATGCCCGCATTATACATAGCTCAGGCAGGCGGCGCGCTGAACGCGTTTGCGACGCGCCATGCAGGCAGGGATTTCGTGGTGCTTTTCTCTGATATCGTTGAATCCTATGGCCAATCAAGCGATGAAATCAAATTCCTGTTGGGCCACGAAATCGGCCATATCAAAAATAGGCATATTCTTAAACGCCTCTTCCTTTCACCCGGCCTCATCCTGCCATTACTGGGGCCGGCCTACAGCCGCGCCTGCGAAACCAGCTGCGACCGCCATGGCGCGTTCGCGGCCAAGAATATAGATGGGGCGGTAAAGGCAATGATGATCCTTTCAGGGGGAAAGGAAATCGGAAAAACGATGTCTTCGCAGGCGTTTAGCCAGCAGCATAAAGATCAAAGAGGTTTCTTTGTATCCTGGCACGAATTAATCTCAGGGTACCCCACCCTTTCCCAACGTGTGGGCCACTTAATTTCTCTGCGGGATAATACACCACTACCCTCATATTCGCGAAATCCCTTAGCCTACTTATTTGCCTTGGTCAGTTTTGGCGGGCAGGGAGCCGGAGGAAGCAATTTCTTCATCACCGTCATTGTTATTGCTATGCTCGCCGCCATCGCCATTCCTAATCTTCTCAGGGCGCGCCTACGAGCAAATGATGCTCTTCCACAAACAACCCTCAAGGCAATGGTAAACTCGGTACAAGAATATGTAACAATAAACGGCAGCTACCCATCCTCACTCGATGTTCTCAAAAGTTCAACAAAAAGAAAGACGCTTGAATATTGCGGGAAAAGTATTCAGGGGTATAACTATGAATGCGCCTTTTCTGATGGTGACTATGAATTCAGGGCAACACCTCAAACACCAGGAGCATCAGGGTCAAAGATTTGCACGGCAAATAAAAATGGGTTATCCTGCACCGCTGTCAAAACAGAAAAAGACTAAAGATAAGCATTAAGAGATGAAAAAACCATGCTTTCCCATTCTTTTTCCAGGAATAATTTTAGGGTCTACTCTTGGCTTCTTAGGTGGATGGTATTGGTTTTTTGACTTATTTAACCATTTTCGCTTTCAATCTACAGCCTTACTTTTAGTTACCCTACTCTTTTTACTGCTAAGTAAGCGCTTTAAAAAGGCTGCGCTCGCAAGTATTGCCTTTATCCCCTGCTTTTGGCCGCTCTTACCTTACCTGCCGCATCAAATAAATAACGCGCACACTTACCCTACGCATCAGATACGCATCTTATACGCGAATGTATATGTTGATAACCAAGAGCATGATAAGCTTATTCAGCTCATTCGAGAAAAAAACCCTGATATAGTAGTCCTTCTAGAAATAAACCAGCGCTGGTCTGCACATTTACAGGAAAACCTTAGCGACTTTCCCGTTCAAAAAGTCACTTCACGAGAAGATTGTTTCGGGATAGCTCTTTTCTCGAAAATGCCTTTGGAGATAAGCACCGAGCACTTATCTTCTATCGATACCCCCTCGTTTCGCTGTGTGGGAGAAATAAGTAACAAGAAATTCGTTCTCTGGGTAACCCATCCTCTTCCACCTATAGGACAGAAAAACTGGCACTTAAGAAATGAACATCTCGGAAATCTTGCGGGACGTATAGCGCGCGAGAAAGAAAGTGTTGTGGTGGTAGGCGATTTAAATACTTCCGCGTGGACCTATGGGTTTAGCCAGCTTAGAAAAGAACGTTTACAAGACAGCGCCGAAGGCCTTGGTTTCCAGCCCACATGGCCGTCAATGTGGCCTCAATTTATGCGTGTGCCCATAGACCACATACTGCATAGCCAAGAAATAAAAATCCTTGAACGCAAAGTCCTTAACAATATCGGCTCAGACCACTTTCCGCTCTACGTGAGGCTTCAGCTATAGCATCAACTATTACTTACAATGGTTACCGGTACTCTTACCATAGATTTCCTTCTTCACGACTGCCACAGCCTGAAAGACAAACGTTCTGTGGTTAAGCGCCTCATTGCCCAGGTGCAAAACCGCTTCAAGGCCGCCGCGGCTGAGGTCGGACACCACGACTTTCACGGCCGGGGGAAAATCGGCATCGCGGTAGTTTCAACCGATAAATGCCATGCCAATTCCATCCTTGATAAAATTATAGATTTTATTGAAGGCCTGTGTTTAGTGGATATAACCGGCGTAGAGATGGACTTCTTTTAAAACGCTGCCCCATCGCGCCTTGTTAGATAATCTGGCTTTCAAAATTCCGGATTTCCTCATCTATCGCCGCGGTTCTTTTTTCTATTTCCTTCAAACGCCGGCCGTATTCCTTGGCGGTCTCTTCCTCACGGTATATATGCGGATTAGACAACGCGCGAGACTTGGAATAACTTTCCAGCTGAAGACTTTCCTTTTCCTTATCGAGTTTATTTATTTTTTCGCGGATTGAGGCATTGAATGTTTTTCGTTTTTTCTCTTCTTCCTTACGCAGGCGCTCCTTTTCCCGTTCTTTTTCTCTCTCCGGGTCTATTTTCTTTTCAACAGGCGCTTTAACATGACGGGATTCGTCATGGCCTTCGGGGTGGGCGCTTTTTTCAAGATAATAATCAAAGTTGCCGGGGAATTTCCGTACCCGGGTATCTTTAACTTCATACACGACATTTGCCACCGAACGCACAAAATAAATATCATGGCTGATAAATACCAGCGTCCCCTCATATTCTTTAAGCGCCTTGACTAACGCCTCAACCGCGTCTACGTCAAGATGCGTGGTCGGCTCATCAAGCAAGAGAAAATTCGGCGGGTTCACCAGAAGCTTCGCCAAAATGAGACGGCTCTTTTCCCCACCGGAAAGAACACCCACCTTCTTATCCACATCGTCGCCGCTAAATAAGAACGCGCCCAGAATAGTGCGTATTGTTTCCTCTGACATAAAGCCGGGCGCGGCCGAATATGCCTCTTTTATCACGGTATTCTCCGGATGCAATACGTCCATACGCGTCTGGGAGAAATAGCCGATATCCACATTATGGCCGGTAACGCGGCTTCCGTTATCTATATCAATGACTCCGGCTAAAATCTTTAGAAGCGTGGATTTTCCGGCTCCGTTTTCACCGGCTAAAACCGCCTTTTCGTTCTGAAAAACCTCAAAATCAAAATCTTTATACACCTGTATATCGCCGTAACTTTTAGAAATTTTATCCAGCGCCATCACCCGATAGCCGCTTCTGCGTGTGGGGGGAAAATGGAAATTACGGATACTCTCACGCCTGTCCTCAGGGACAACAATCTCCGCCATATTATCAAGAACACGCTTCTTTGCCCGCACCGAGGCGGCTTTATTCGGCTGGGCATGGAAACGACCGACAAATTTCTCAAGCTGTTCTCTTTTCTTATCCTGTTCCTTGAACTGGCGCTGTAAATGTGTCTTTTTTTCTTCTTTTATCCTTTCATACTGCTCGTAGTTGCCGCGGACCTTGGCAATAATACCATTCTCAAGAATCAAGCTATAGTTAGTCACGTCGGTCAAGAACGCTTTATCGTGGGAAATCATGATAAAGGTTCCGTCAAAAGACGCCAGATAATCCTTAAGCCAAAGCGCGGCATTTAAATCAAGGTAATTGGTCGGCTCATCAAGGAGCAATAAATCATACTGGTACGTCAGTAATTTTGCCAAAAGCGTGCGCATCTGCCAGCCGCCGCTCATCTGGGTTATAGGACGGTTAAAATCCCGTTCTTTAAACCCCAACCCCATCAGGATTTTCTTGGCCTTGTGCTCTAACTCAAAATATCCTAAAACCTCAAGCTCATGCAGGACATCGCCATAACGTTTTGAGCCGGCCTCATTTTTATTTTCCAGCTCTTCTTTTTCTTTTTTCAACGCCATTATCCGGCTATCACCCTCGGTAAGTTCCGCGAGCACCGTATGCTCTGACTTAAAACTCGATTCCTGCTTTAAATGGCCGATGTGGATATTTTTATTTACCTGCACGTTTCCGCTTGATGGCTCTACCTCTTTCAAGATGAGCGTAAAAAGCGTGGTTTTACCGGCGCCATTGGGGCCGATGAGGCCGACTTTTTCCCCGTGATTAATGCTCAGAGAAACATTCTCAAAGAGTATTTTGCTGCCGTAATTCTTGGAAAGATTGGTAATGGTAATCATCGAAGGATAAAGGTTATAATGCCCGGCGGGATTCTAAGGCTTTTGAAAGCGTGGCAGAATCTGCGTATTCCAGGTTTGAGCCGACCGGCAGCCCCAAGCCGATACGGCTCAGGCGGACCTCAAGGGGTTTAATCAGTTTGCTAAGGTATAAGGCAGTGGTTTCGCCTTCGGTATCTGAATCGGTGGCGATAATTACTTCCTCTATATGCTCATTCTTAATCCGCTGCATGAGGCTGTCAATTTTAAGTTCAGCAGGGCCCTTACCGTCTAAGGGGGCAATCGAGCCTAAGAGGACATGGTAGACGCCGTTAAAGGTCCCGGTCTTCTCTATTGAGGTAACATCGTTGGGGCGCTCTACGACGCAAAGGATACTTTTATTACGCGTTTCATTCATACAGATAGTACATTCGTCTTGTTCGCTTAAATTATGGCATCGTTGGCAAAGGCGCACCCGCTCCTTGAGCTCAAGTAACCTCTGGGCAAGAAGCGAAATATCCTCTTTGGAAGGGCTGTTTAAGAAATGAAACACAACGCGCTCAGCGCTCCTCCTGCCGATGCCCGGGAGCTTCACCAGCTCCTGAATCAATCTTTCTATTGTCGCTGGATACGCCATCTTAGCCTTTCCTTATTACCCTGCCGTTAAAAGTATCCAGCGCGGACTTAAGTAAGGGGTCTTCGGCATTATCTATATGCTTCTCTGGCGCGGGGTCATGCGTGAATGTAAATTGTATTCTGATATCCTGACTGAGGAGCTCTTTCCAGACACTCTCAAGTAAAAGATGATTTTCCTTGCGTTCTAACGATTCCTTATTAAAGCTTGCCTGTCGAGGGAAACCGATAGTCAACACGCTGCCTTGGGTCTTAAAAGCGCTCCCCCCATCTAAATAATGGCCGGCAGAAACCTTCACCTTATTTACTTTCTCGATAAACTGCGGCCAAAGGGCCTTTATCTTTTCTAAATCCAGATGCGTTTCCTGCTGTTTTACCGTAGCTGCTGCCTGTTTCTGAGGCGGCTGCCCGGCAGGCAAATGGCTTGATGAAGCAGGCGGCTGATTTAATGAAGCGGCCGGTTTTAGCGAAACAGCCGGATTAATTTCCTTTGCCGGCAGGCTCTGAGGCTCATCTTTTTTTGCCGGAACCTCCACAGCCTGCTCAAAAGACTTAGGCTGCGCGGAAAGTTTTACAAAAGCTATTTCTAAGGGAATGCGCAAATTCTCAATACGCCTTGCCATTTCCTGGGCATTCAACAAAACGTTAACCCCGAGCAATACCTGATCCAAAGAAATCCCTTGCGCTTGCCTGGCAATCACCTCGCAGGCCTCCACAGGCAGGTCAAGAAGCTTCTCGTGATTCTGCGTCGTCACCTTGACAATCATCACGTTACGGTAATATTCAATAAGGTTCAAAAGCAGCTGGGTTAAGTCCTTGCCCTCATCAATGAGCTTATCTAAAAGCTGCAAAAGGCCTACCGCGTCCTTCTTGATGATTTTATCGACAATCTCAAAGAGGTACTCCTGCTCTACTACTCCCATGATCGAATGGACGTCTTTTAATTTGATGTCACCATTACTAAAAGAAACCAACTCGTCTAAGGTAGATTCCGCGTCGCGCAGCGAACCGTCGGAGTTTTTGGCAATTGCCAAAAGGACGTCGTCTTTAAGAGAAAGTTTCTCGGAAAGCGCTATTTTTCTTAACTGTTCAATTATCCTGACATTGGAAATACGCCTGAATTCAAGAAGCTGGCAGCGCGATAGTATCGTAGAAGGGATTTTCTGGGGATGGGTAGTGGCAAAGATAAACTTCACATGCGGCGGCGGCTCCTCCAGTGTTTTTAAGAGGGCGTTAAAACCTTCAGAGGTAATTTGATGCACCTCATCAATGATATATACCTTAAATTTGCCATGCGTGGCCGCGAATTTCACATTCTCCCGCAGCGCCCGGATATCGTCAATCCCGCGGTTTGAAGCCCCGTCAATCTCAATGACATCAAAACTGCGCGCCTGGGTAATCTCGATACAGGCAGTACAGGTATTGCACGGGCTCAAGGTAGGGCCCTGCCGGCAATTAAGCGACTTCGCCAGTATACGGGCGGTTGAGGTCTTGCCTACTCCTCGGGGGCCGGCAAAGATATAGGCATGCGCCAGGCGGTTTGAGGTAATGGCGTTTTTTAAAGTCTTGACAACATGGTCCTGGTCTATAACATCGTCAAAATTCTGGGGCCGCCACTTACGGGCAAAAACTATATAGGACATGGTTTATTGTCGTCAGTAAAAAAACAGGAGTTAAAAATTATAAGAAACACTCGCTTCAACAGAATCACAGTCAAAATAATGTATCCGGTCATCATGGCGCCACCCAAGATTGGCTTCCCATTGTTTTCCCAAAGCAGCTATCACGCCAATAATGACGTCCATGCGCGTGCCGCTTCCGCTTTTAAAATCATAGGTATATTCGCCGCTGAGATATCCCTTCAGAATTTGCTTGTCAGGAAGCAATTGACGGCTCAAGGTTATTTTGGTTAAGCCTTCCGGCATATCCGTATGCTCAAAGACATCGTGCTCATAGAGCATTTCCGAATACCAACTATAGCGCAGCTGCTGGGCGACATACAAAAAATCGGTTAGGTCAACACCGAATTCTACGCCGGTCATAGTCCTTTGGCGCCTCTGGCGCTCTGTATTATAGCGCAACTCTATAAAAGGAATCATTTTTACCGTTACCTCGTCTTTAAAAATAAAGGGCATCGTTGTGGTGAAAAAAGCATCCAGCCGGTGCGAATGGAAATGCTCATCGCCATGGCGAGTGTCGCCATGGAATAAGACGCTATAGCGCAGCGGCGGCTTGCTGATAATCGCCCATGCTCCAGCGCAAAAAAAACAGGATGCAAAAAACATTATAAAGACAAATTTTTTCATCTTCCTCAATCGAGCAAACGGAATTTCCGTCCCGCGCTATAAGCGCCTTTGGGCACTTTAATGAAACTACACAGATTATTATACTTTAAACGCGGGGTTTATTCAAGGTTCTTGTGATGCCGGGAGGGAAAAACGCGGTTACTATGCAGAGAGTATCTTTTGTATTAACGCCAGCAAATCTTCCTTAGCCACAGGCTTTGCCAACAGGTAATGTTTTCCGGTTTTTCTGCCGCCAGCCTGTTTTTCGGTTAACTCTTCTTCTTTACTTAAGATACCGGTAAGAAAAATAATGGGAATATCCGCGGTTGACGGCTCTTGGGCGAGGGTTTCCGCGACTGAGCCGCCGTCTATACCAGGGAGCATGATATCTAAAAGGATTAAATCCGGATGTTTTTGCCTGGCTAACTCTATCGCCTCTTCGCCGTTATTAACGGATAACGCCGCATACTGCGCCCGTTTGAGGATATTGCTTAGCGCCGCCAGCGTGTCCTGCTCATCGTCTACCACTAATATCTTTTTGGGAAGTAATGATGCCATAATTACTATAAGGATACATACTTACGATTACACTGTCAAGCTATTTGTTTACAGTTTTTTTATAAGCGACAGGGGCCTTAGATGATAGAGTCGCTGGCTGAATAACGTCATAACCTATCTAATATACGAATGATAAAATAATTTACTTCTGCTTCCCTAAACTTTTATTGATCAGCAATTTCATCAATTCCGTTGCGGTATTTAATACTGGCCCACTCATAGAGTCATTAGATAAAGCATCCATTTCCCCTTGCCCAAAATAGAGACCATCTGAAACCAAGAATGTAATTCTGGCCTCTTCCCCCATTAGTGGGGGCAGTCTTTCTTTATCCCATGGCCCAATACTGGAAATAACTTGTTCGCTTTCTTTAAAAAGTTCAGCAATCTTAGCGTTAATTATCGCATCCTCTATGGTTTCCCAAATAATCATTTTCCCTGTGTAGTTAATATATCTGGCAGTCTTATCTGCATATACAGCTAACGTATCTAATCCATCCTTCATTCCGACCTCAACAATTACTCCAAGCAATTCTTTTCTCGGCGACTTAATTCCTAATCGCCTCAATTCATTATAAGTAAGGACTTTTACGCGAGATTCACATTTCGGATCATTAATTATCTTTTCCAAATCTTCTCGGCTTCTTGAGGATGAGAATAAAACATCCCAAGGGAAAACTTTTTCTCCTTTAAAGTTATTCTTATATAATTCGAGGTTATCGCAGAAAAGTAAGTCATATATATAATTAGCTTCTTTGCTTTTATAAGGATGGTAATTAAAACCCCTGGTTTCTCCGTCAGCCGCCTGTGCTTTCGAAGACCCAAACAATCTATTAAGTATTCTCATATTAGAGCCTCCACTTAATATTAAAACACATAAAAAAATGATAATAAAATTCCGGTTCTTCATAGGTTAAGTAAATTACTTACCTGATGCCTGCTTAGGTACAATAGTTATCTGCAAAACAAGCGACTGCCCTTTACCAATATTCTCTATTTTGAATAAGGTTGGTATCCCCTCTTTAGATACATTATCAACAGTCGGTATAAGGAGGGCTTCGAGATACAACGGATCTTTAAAAGGCCTTATGCTTTCGTAACCAGCGGAAGACAAAATAACCTTACACACCTCAAGAGGGTTAAGTTTTTCATAAAAAACCTTTTGCGATTTCACCCAAGATAATAAGTGATCACTGCCTTGAGCAAAAACATCTAAAGCAGGCAACCTCTTAGTTGAATCCAAGGTTGCAGATTTTACTGCTCCTTCTGCCATCAATGTGAGTAGACAATTTGCATACCCCGGCTCCCCCCACCATGAGTTTTCTTCGTATTCTATACCTTTCTCTTTATCTTGACGCCTCTCATCAATAATCCTAAACTCTGTGATAACGTCTTGTCCGGCAGCAAACAGAGGCGAAAGTAAACTTCTATTATTACCTATATCTTTTTCCAATGCCTCAGCCGTATAAATGCCCTCTTGAGTTAGAATATAAAAAACTGTTTTTCCGGGCCCATGCATTGGGAATTCAGTAACTTTCTTACAGCTTAAAATAAATTCGTCAGCCCTGCGATTTAAAGCTATTGCGGCTTTTCTAACGGTTTCATGACCTATACCGCCAAGCATACCGCCACCGTTACTGAAATATAAGCTAGCATCACCTGTCATAAAAGTAGCTAGTGTCACAGTGTATTCGGGATACCCTGTTTCCATTAAAACTCCAAATACCCCGTGCTTTCCCGCCTTTTCAGGAAAGTCTGTTGCTTGTGCTGATAGAGCTAACTTTCTTAGTCCCGCGAATTCCTCCGGATGTCCCTTCTTCATAGAATCAGCAGCTTGAGCTTTGTGAGGAGAAAATACATCTAGCCATCGATTTAGTCTTCCCATACCAAACCACTCCAACCATAAAATAGCAGCTATAAGAATTAAGAATAGAAATCTACTTTTCTTCATCGTTATACCCTGATCAAGGCTTCATTTCTTTAACCTTTATAAACCAGTTGCGATAGTTTTCAGGATACTTGCCTAACCCCTTTTCAAAGCTATCGAATTCTCCATTCATTCCATAAATTCTATAGATCAACGGAGATAATTTTACTATATTCTCGTTATTTTTATTGTCATTGACCAACTTTATTGCGCATTCCTTAAATTCCTGATAAATATCCGAATGATATGAATATGACTTAACGAGATTTGATATAAACAAAACTTTAGGAAGTGTGCTTTCGGGTGCCCATAACGCTAGATCCAAAGCATTTCTCAAGATGGATCTCTCTCCAAGCCTGCTGAAATTTTCTGCTTATCGTCCACTGTCCTTGGAAGATTTCTCAGTTTACTATCAAATTATGTTGAGAAATCTGTAAGCTTTTCACGAATATCAGGTTTATTTAACGCAAACATCTTTTTTAAAAACTCTGCGCCTTAGTCATATCTCTCGCTCTCTAAGTAAGCCTGAAGAATATTTATTCCAGGCCAAACGCCATGTTTGTCTGTCACCAATCATGAAACACGAGCTGAGGGGACGTTGTTAATTTGTCAATTTAACCACGGCTTTCATCAAAAGAGCTTATGAAGTTAAGGAGTCACCCTTCTCGAATTTATTAAAATGTGTCAATAAATTTACAAGTCAACAACATCCCCTATTCATTTCAATTCATTTTCCTTTTTTAGAAATACCTCAATGCTGGATATGTTCTAGCCTTTCTGATAGCCAGAGCTTGATCAATGCTGTTCTAGCCACGCCTATTCTTTTAGCCTCGTTGTCTATCTTCATTAGAAAAGGCGTAGGGATATCTACATTAATCCTTTGAATCTTTTTATTCACTAGTGCCTTTTTAACATCCAAGAAGCTTGTCATATCTTCGCCTCTGTCAAATCGCCGGTCAAAATCCTCTGTGGTAATTTTTTTAGCTTGTTTTTTCATTATAAATTCCCCTTTCCTTATCTCTCGCTCTTCTGCAAGAAATGATTCTTACTCTTTTCTTCCTTATGGCAAAAATGCAAGAGTATAGGTCTTGTCCCATTCTACCAATGATCATAAAACGTTCCTCGCCCCTGGTAATTGCAGGTATAATCACATGGTCAGACAACCATATGGCTTTAGCCTCTTCAAAGCCTATACCGTGCTTTTCTTTGTTTGTGCTGGATTTGCCCGGGTCGTATTCAAATTCCATATAAAAAGTATACCATATTGATATATTTTTGCAACAAAAATATACAGCTCACTCTGAACAAACAGGAAATCTTAAATTAAGGTAAACAGGGGAGTAAACAGGGGTCAAGTAAACAGGGGTCACCCATTGAGATACCCGTCAAGAGAAAAAACACTCCTCTTGATAAAAATAAGACGACTCCTTAAAATTGTTATTTTATAAAACAATTAAGCATCCAGACGATTGTCACTATCCTAAGACGCGCTGGAATTAGACCAGTCGTCAGTCACCCATTGGCAGCGTTCGACAAGGCGAACCTGCATGATATTCTCGGAAGCAACCGCTCGCTAATCAGACCTGGCGAAGCTCCCGCAGAGGCGGGACTTCAGACCCCTTGGAGCGCAGCGGCTGCCACCGACTGGATTTGCTTTTCTTGCATAACAGTAACATCCTGATAATAAGGACGCTGTTCTTTCAAAACATGATAAATGACTTTGAGCATTTGGCGCGCCATAATAACCTTGGCGGTATTAGCTCCTTTACGGATTTTAAGCTCTTCATAACGAGACATTCGCTCTGAAGATCCCCTGATAAAGTGAAATACCGTTTCCAGGAGTATCCATTGCAAGTCTTTTCTGCGATTAGTCATAAGAGCACCATGATAGGCGGCCTTATCGCCGCTTTGAGATACCTTAGGAGCCAAGCCCGCGTAAGCGCAGAGGCGGCCAAAAGAAGCAAAACGGTTAATATCAACTATTTCGCTTTTTATCAAGGCGGCGCTAAAGTAATCCAAGCCGTCTATAGTGATAAGGTTTTGGATTTCTTTATCCTCCAACAGCTCGTTTCTTAAATATGTTTTCATTTTTAAGATACGTTGGCTTAGTTGAATAATCTGTTCAATATAACCGGTAAGTACATACTGGGAGTGTTCCGGCAGAGTCTTTACCGGAATCATTTGTAATCGTTTAACGGTAGTAAAGTCGCCGCTGGAATCAGCGCCGAGTTTATCCAGGGTATTTTTTAAGCGAAAGATATTGCGGCTTCGGTCGCGCACAAGATTGATTCTGTGATGTAGCAGTTCTTTGAGCTGACGGATAGATTGGTTAGGAATAAACACTTTCGGCAAAAAGCCTTTACGCAAGATATCGGCAATAAGCCTCGCGTCAATTTTATCGGTTTTCTT
>Ga0209417_1004352_pt1 | contig 17031 bp, 9 predicted proteins | sample RifGroF2_FD_184002 | JGI IMG/M metagenome (GOLD analysis project Ga0209417, IMG submission 184002) | Groundwater microbial communities from Rifle, Colorado, USA - Groundwater F2 (SPAdes) (version 2) | ecosystem: Environmental > Aquatic > Deep subsurface > Groundwater | place: Rifle, Colorado... | reverse complement strand
GCTGTAGTTGTAAAGAAAATTACAGAAATAGTACATTCCAACACCGCCCAAGGTTACCAGTGGAGTAAATGCTGCAACACGTTTAAAGTTTTTAGGATCAAGAATTTCTTTTATTTGATTGAGTCGGCCCTCTTGTTCGGCTTGCTTGCTTACATATGCTGATGCAATAGCAGTTTTGTTGGGAGTGTTGCTTTGCTCCATATCCATACATTGTTTATATATACTCTTTGCCCACTCTCCTTGGTTCTTAAAATCTTTGATTTCCTCTTTTTTATCTTTTAATTCGTCTTCTAGGGATGCTATTATTGCTCTATAATCTTCTTTTTCCTGTTCATCCTTCGTTTTTTGTAGTAGCTTAAGGTACTTATTTTTTTCTGCTCGGATTTTATCGCAGGCTATCTTTTTTTTCTCTTGCTCATTCCTTTCTTCTTTTGTTAATTCTCTAAATTTGTGTCCGCCAACTGAATATGTTCCATCGTTATTATTTGGTGACATTTTACCAGCTTGTCCGTGATGAGTTGTTGTCATAATAACAAGTACAGCTAAAAGGATATTTTTTTTAAGATTCATTGTTTACGCCTTATTATTTGAGTTAGAAATGTTTCTATGCGCTTTGTACATATTGTAAAGGTATGATCCAAGTTTTTTCATTGACAGTAACGCCTTGATGAGTGTTGATGTTGATGTAAAGGAACTTCCTTTTTGCATACGCCAGAAGCTAAAGTGTTGTTGATATATGGTGGTAAAAAAAAGTTGTAATTCTTTTTTTTGTACTTCAGGGTCGTCAAGTTCGAGTAAAAACAATAACTGATTACCATTTTCTAAAAAAGCCCCAGTGGCAATTGCTTGATAAAAATTTTTAATGCTTAAGTAAAAAACGATACACGACGTAATAATGCGGTTTATGCGAGAATAGAGTGTGGTAGTTATCCATGCTGGGGTGAGAAAGTTTTTATGTTCGTCATTGTCCAGCATTCCTGTTTGATTTTCAATTTCTTTGCATAGTGATGAAATGGCAAAATTGAATAATGATTTGTTCATCATGTGGTTATAGAGGGAATAGGTATTGTTGGCAGGATATTGCTTTTTGTTCATAAGGCTTGCTGCAAATCCGCTAACAGCTTCTTCGGTGTGAGCTGCGTGATTAAGCATGTGATAATCACGGAATTCGTCGATCACTTGTCCAATGATCATATTTTGCACAAGGGGAACTCGAAGTTTTTGAGCAAGTTGCCAGGCAATGTTTTTGGGTGATTGTGTAAAAAGCAGTTGGCTTACTTCATTTATGATGCTGTTATGTGCCTTGTAGTTAAAAAAGAAATTATTGGCGGTGTACATGTAGGTGATAAGAACGTCTTTTTGTTGGATGCATTGGTTGGTAAGAAAGGGGATCCATTGCCCAAGGATTTTGTTATACAACATACGATCGGCAGCCATATTAAGGGCCACTAATCCAAATCGTTTTACAACTCCTTTAGTGAGGTCAAGTTTCAATTCATCAAAAAAACTATTAAGTGGGTTTTTGGAAAAGAGTGGTTTATTGTTGTCGGCAATTTGATCTCTTTTGCGATAATCTTCATGATTGATAATGGTATCAAAAAAATCTGGGGTAAGTTGCGCCTCTATTTTTTGCAAAATAGTATTTGTTTCTTCTTCAAGTTTACCATTAAAAAGGCTTGGAACTTTTTGTTCAAGCTCGTTCCAAATTTTTTCTATCTCTTCAGGTGCTATTTTATTTTCTTGTTGAGCATTATCAGCATCAATGATTGATTCTTCTTCATTGTTTGAGTCGTTTTCCGATAATGTTAAATTTTCTTCGAAAGAGTCTGATTGTTGCGCCTCTATGGTGCACCATGCTGATGTGCTGATAAGGAACAGCATAAGAAGGCTGCACATAGAAAAATAAAAGGGGTGCAGCATGGGGCGAATGCAGAAAAAACGTTTTAAAATCATAATAATCCCGGTTTTTTGGAATGTATTCTTTTTTACACCTACAGAATACCAACACGGGATTTATATGCAACCGCCCCCCCTGTCATGGTTTTTGCTATTGTTTTTTAAATACTTCCTTAAATCGGTAGATAATCTCATCAATGCTTTTTGTAAAAACACGGATGTGGAGCATATGCATGCCATAATAAATTAACATAAGCCCGGCAAATAGGAACATAACCGATATAATAACGCGGTGCGCAGCTGCCAGAGCTATAATGCCGAAAATGATAGCAAGTAATCCTTTTGCTACTGCATAATCTGGGAGCATTGGTGTTTTTTGTGGTTGGTCAGACGAAGAACCTCCATTCCCCTGTCTTTTTTGCATATTATCCATAATTTCTCCTTATTTTTTTATCGTTTGAGGCTACATCCTCTACATAAACCCTAACAAAAAACCGCGGTGGGACACAAGAGTTTAATAAATAAAAATCCAATTTGAAATATTCCGCCAGATTGGCATCGATGTGAAGGGGAGCTTTTTATTTTTTTTTGAATATATGTAAAACTAGAAAAAATGGTAGGTTACAAAATACTCTTTTGTTGCTGGTTATGTAGCAAAAGAATCGGGAGGTTATTTTTATGAAAAGGTTTATTCGTTTTTATTCTTTACTTAGATCATTAAGCCTTTGCGTGGGGCTTACGTGTTGTGCTCAATCGCTGAGTGCTCTTGTGGGCGATATTGCTTGTGCCTATGACTGCGCACGTGCTGATGATATGCATAGCCAGGGGCAAGGTCCATGGGGTAACCTCAAAAAATTGTATATGCCATCACTCGTGCATGGAGCAGCAGATAACGAAAAAAAGATTAAAGATCAGCATAACCAGAAGGTTATAAAAACCGTTATGCAAGAAACCAAAGGTGCGCCGATTGCAGATGGACGAGCATTTTTTGTTGATTATATGATTCATAATAATCAAGCTTCACTATTGTCTATGCCTGGCGAAACTCCTCTTTTTGATGATACTATTTTTCAAGATTTATTTGTTTTTAGTGGAGCACCTGATGCGCCGGCAAAAAGTTTATTTTCAATTATTGATCGAACGGTAACGGTTGGTGGGGCAATTGCATTGTTGGATTTTTTGTACCATCCGTTGGAGAACGTACAAAAGCTCAAAAAGCGTCAGAATGCAATAAAGACTATTAATCAGGATGATAATCTTTATGATTTGGTTCTTGAAAAATTACAGCGGATAAAAGTTGCCGAGAAAGGACTTTTTTTGTTGCTTGATAAGAAAAACAATGAGCAAATAAAAAATGCGACAAGTTATTTATTTGCAAAAAACATTACTCATTTGCCGGGGGTAAAAGATGTTGCTCAAGATTCTTTGGCATCGTCATTATTTGAGTATGTTCCTTTTTTTAATACGATGAGTAAGGCTGTGTGCGATAAATGCAATGAATATCCCCAATTTATTGATGTATGGCGGTATGGCCACTATGTTAATGCTGGTGTTATTTTGCCTGTTATGGGACTTTCAACGTGGGTTAGTGCTGCCTATAGCGCATGGAAGGACAAAAAATGGTTTTCAGCAACAATGGCCAGTTTGGGCTTTGTATCAGTTTTGCCGTTTATCGTACAAAAAGCATATGATACGGTATATAAAAGTGCTTTGCTTGAAAAGGCAATGAGTGAGTATGTATCGTTGATGGCTGAGTTTATCTTTGAGTGTAAGGCTATAACAAAAGCGGTACAGGATGTTATTGATTTAGATGAGCTTTTTGTTCCAACGGTACTTACTGATGGGGAGCAAAAAGCATTTGATGAGATTGTAATGCTCTGCGAATCTATTCGCGCTGATGTTAACCACAGTGGCTTACAATTACAAAAAGGAAACGTATTTATAACGTTGCGATTACTCTTGGAAAAAGCGTCCGCATTGGTTCCTTTGTATCTTAAGGTTGGGTATATTGATGCATTGGTGAGCATTGTAACGCTTATAAAAAATGAACGATCATCGGGTGCTGGGCGTTATTATTTTGCCAATTATCAAGATCAAGAAAACCCTCATGTTCGGCTTGATGATTTTTGGAATCCATTTTTACGATACAATGCATTTGTTAAAAATGGTTTAGAACTTGGTGTAGAAAATGGATATCGCAATATTGTGTTGACCAGCCCGGCGGCGGGTGGAAAAACAACTGCTTTAAAATCTCTTGCCTATGCGGTATTGCTTGCTCAAACGCTTACCATTGCCAATGCTCGTATAATGCTTACGCCATTTTCAAAGTTGTTTACAACAACAAAACTTTCTCATTCTGCGAGCGATGATTTATTCCAAACGGTTGACAAAGAACGCATCCAAAATGTGTTGTGGTCATTTGTGGCGCTTACCCCTGATCAAAAAGCATTGCTTATTTATGACGAGCTTTTTAATGCTGCAGCGGTGGGGACGGGTGGGGCATTTTTTTATACCACATTACGGTATATCAGTGACGCTTTTCCACAAGTTGTTTTTGTAGCCGCAAGTCATTTTAACTTACTTACGCAGCTTGAAGCTTCTACTGGCGGCATGGTTTTGAATTTTCATATGGAACGGATTTTGGAGCAGCATGACCATGGTGCGGTGGGTGCGCATTATAATATAACGCCAGGTGTTGCGTCTGCCGAACACTTGCATTAGCAGATAAGGCAATTGGGCAATTGTATGTAAAAAAATTTACATACAATTGCTTTAAAACGTTGCTTATGTAAATATAATTACATAACGAGTACGTAAGACGCTTGTTATGTAATTATATTTACATAAGGATTTTTATGAAAAGAAGTGGTTTTTTATTAACTCAGCCTACAAATTATAAGGCTTTTATCCCTGCAAATCTTCCGCCAACGCCTTCAATAAGTATAGATAGCGAGATGCAGCAGCTTTTGCAAGACGCAACAATGCTCTTGGCAAGGCTTGATGGCATAGCGTATACGCTTCCTAATGCCGAGATTTTTATTGCTATGTATGTTAAAAAAGAAGCTTTATTAAGCTCTCAAATAGAGGGAACGCAAGCTTCGCTTGAAGATATTTTTGAATTTGAACGTGGGGTACCTACAAAAAATATTCATGATGTTAACGAAGTTATAAATTATATAAAAGCTTTAAATTATGGGATTAATCGATTGGCTGATATTCCCATGAGTTTAAGATTGATTAAAGAGTTACATGCTATTCTTTTGAATGAAACTCGTGGATCTGAAAAAACGCCTGGTGAATTAAAAAAAACTCAAAATTGGATAGGTGTTGCTGGATGTAATCTAAATACTACTGCCTTTGTGCCACCACCCCCACAAGATGCTTTTGCTGCTATGGGGGAGCTTGAAAAATATATGCACAATAAGTCTGAGCTTCCATTGCTTATTGATTGTGCACTTATCCATTATCAGTTTGAGACGATTCATCCATTTTTAGATGGAAACGGTAGGGTTGGACGACTGTTAATAACTTTTTATCTCTATTGGAAGGGGCTTTTAAAAAAGCCGCTTCTTTATATGAGTTATTATTTGAAGAAAAATAGACAAGAGTATTATGATAGATTAACGTTAGTTAGAAAAAATGATGATTATGAGCAATGGATAAAATTTTTTTTGATTGGAATTATTGAAACATCTCAGTCTGCAATTGAAAATATAAAAAAAATATTAGATTTAAAAGAACTTCATCTAACGTTATTATTACAACATAAAACGCCATTCTCATCAAAAATTATGCTTTTAAATAAGATTTTTGATACGCCAATAGTGAGCGTTAATGATATTCAAAAAGAACTTAACATTACCCATCAATCGGCATCAAAGCTTATAAGTGATTTTGAGGCGCTCGGTATTTTGACTGAAATTACGGGTAAAAAACGTGATCGTAAATTTGCTTATTATAAGTATTTAGAGATTATAGCAGAGGGAACTCAGCCTCTTTAGGTTATTGCCAGGTGCTTATTCATCGCGTTGGATATAACTTATCATTACCCACATTTTGGAAAACGCTGCTCAGCAGCGTTTAAGATTATGATGTTCTTGTGGCGGTATCGATAAAAAAAGTACTGCAAACGCCGCCTGAAAAGGAGAGCTGATTTTTTTTTACATCAACAAAACTTTTTGTAGCGGTAATAGAAAAAAAAGGATGTTGATAGTGGGCGGATGATTCTATGTGCACCATATGCTCTCCAAAATGGTAACAGAGATGGTCGGTTATAAAGGTTAGTTCTCGTAGTGTGCCGGTAATGCCACCGGCAAGATGGAGCGTTTTTTCTGTTCTATTTAAATGCGCTTGTGGGGCGGTAAGCGTTGCTTGTGTGTTTTTTTCTTGCAGTAAGGTGCAGGTGACTGTTGCGCACTCAAGCGTATCTGATGGTTGAACAAACGAGCATTGTTGTGCTTTGATAACAACTTCTATATTTTTACTTTTTTCAAATTCTTTAAGAACAATATCATTGATTGAGATATGGATTCCAGGGTGGGTTGATGTTGTTTGGGACGCCATTGCAGGTTCGTCTGCTACGTGTGAACTTGAGTTTTGCATTTGGGTTGGGCGGCTTAAAAAAATAATACCACCAACCAGGCTGGCAATGACGATTGCAGTTGAGACGATAAGTGTGTAAAAAACCGATTGTTTCATGGATGCAAAACCCGTTCAATCAGTTCTTGGGCTGGATGTTTTTGGTTGCTGTACAACCAAAGATCAAGTACAAGGCGTAACGCGTGTGTGCCGCCAGTTGCTGGGATAATAAGATCAGCAAGGGGTTGTAGATAAAAAATGGTATTCGCAGGGCAGGCGTATAGACTGGCTGCTTGCTTTATTTTTACCATTGCATCAAGATAATCATCGCCAAAGGCAAGCGTTTGGTCGGGGGAAAGAGCGTATGTTTGTTGTAAGGTGCGTGTAACACTTGGTTTATCGTGCGAGCCGCCAACGCATAGTGATTCAGGAATCCCCAGTTGCCGTGCGCGAACAATGGTTGAAGGGTTTGTTTTGCCGCTGACAAGTGCAATAATTAAACCTGCCGTGCGGGCGTACGAAACCATAAAACCATCTTGCGTTGAAAAATGTCGGCCGCCCTCGGCTTGAGCATCAGTATAAACTGTCGCGTTGGTGAGTGTTCCATCGACATCGCACACAAGTAATCTCACCTGTTTAATTGCCTGCATCAGGGGTTGGTTGGAGCAGCATGATGAAAACCATGCTGCATCACAAAGAGCTTGTTGATTCATTACTATCGTGTAACCTGGCTGGTTGGCATGGTATGTAATGGTGTTTGAAGCATCGGCGCATTAAGAACTGCGTCGATAACGCATGCAACTTCTGCATCAGTTAATTCTGGCCACACAGGGAGCGCCAAAACGGTTTGCGTGAGGTTGCGGGCGATTGGGCAGCTTGTTGCAAGTTTGGCGTCGGTGTTTAAAAAGTCAATGTCTTGAAGTGATTTTGGGTAGAACACGCGTGTGCCAATGCCTTGTGCTGTCAAATAAGCTTCAAGTTCGTTGCGCAATTCTGGGGTTGCAAGTTGTAATGAATATTGGTGGTACACATGCTTGCCGATTGCAGGGCGTGGAATTTTAATAAGTGGGTGCTGTGCAAATGCCTTGTTGTAACGTTCGGCAATCTCGGCGCGGCGGGTGTTCCAGGTGTCAAGGTGGGGGAGTTTAACGGTGAGCAATGCGGCTTGCATGCCGTCAAGGCGGCTGTTGATTCCCGTTTCAACGTAATCATAATGTGTTTTGCGGCCGTGGTTGCGCAAGCGTAAGAGTGTTTCGGCTAAAACTGGATCGTTGGTGCAGCAGCAGCCAGCGTCACCAAATGCGCCAAGGTTTTTGGTTGGGTAGAACGAAAAACAGCCGATGGTGCCCAAGGTTCCTGCTTTTTGATTATTATAGCTTGCGCCAAGAGCTTGTGCGGTGTCTTCGATGATCCACAAATTCCATTGAGCGGCAATTTCTTTGATTTCGGCATAGTGCGCGCATTGTCCAAAAATGTCAACAACGATTATGCCAACAACGGGTTTTCCGGTCTTTTTTTCTATCGTTACACCTTGTTTAATTTCGGCATGTTCGGTAAGCCACGTTTTGAGCGCCACAGGGCAGATGTTGAATGTTTCGCGGTCAATGTCAATAAACACTGGATGTGCCTCGTGGGCTACAATTTCGCTGCTGGAAGCAATAAATGAAAAAGGTGTGGTGAGGACGATATCGTTTTTTTGAATGTTTAATGCTTTGAGAGCGAGCCATAGGGCGTCAGTTCCAGAGTTGCATGAGATAACATGGTTGCTGTTTAAGTATTGTTGCATCGCCTTTTCAAGGCCTTCAACAAATTTTCCACCAACAAATTGTTGGCTTTCAAGAACGTCTTGGAGCGCTTTTGTTAATTCTTGGTGCATATTTTTTACGTGTCGATCAAGTGAGAAAAAAGCTACTGATTGCATGTTTTGAAAATCCTTATAAAAAAAATATATAAAAGTCTTTACTTTATGGATATCTTTTCGTTTATATTAGTGTGCTTTAACGCGAGGTTCTCTTTACATAACACAACCGCGCGTTAATGTAAATACATTTACGTTTTTTGCGATTTATGTAAGTTATTGGGCGTGTAGGCAATAATACGCTTTTGTGATATAGTTGCAGCAAGTATCAGCAATGGTTAGTGCGGGTTTGCATAAGGATGAGCATTATGGAAAATAGAGCAAAAAAAATAATGAGTACGGGCATTCACGATTTTAAAGAGCTTATTGAGAAAAAATATTACTATGTTGATAAAACAATGCTTATTCATGAGCTTTTAAAGTTCAGTGGGGATAAAGTTACGATTATTCCTCGCCCCCGCCGCTTTGGAAAAACCTTGAATATGATGATGCTTAAGTATTTTTTTGAAAAGCATCCTCATCAGCCTAATCATGGTTATTTGTTTGATGGTCTTGCTATTAGCAAGCATCCGGACGTTATGGCTCTGCAAGGGAATTTTCCTGTTATTTTTATTACGTTTAAAGGGATTAAGGATAGTACATGGAGTGGGTGTTATGAAAAAATTGTAGATGTTATTGTTGATGAATATAAAAATCACAAATATGTTTTAGAGCATGATGCGCTTGATGCATTTGAAAAGGATTTTTTTAAGGTAATGATTGCTCATAAAGCATCCCAAAATGATTATGAAAAAGCGTTAAAAACGTTATCAGAATTGTTGGTTAAGGTTCATGGTGTTAAGCCAATTATGTTGATTGACGAGTATGATGCTCCTATGCAATCTGGATTTGAGTTTGAATATTACGAGAAAATAAAAGATTTTATGTACAGTTTTTTTTGCGCGGGGCTCAAGGACAATAAAAATCTTGAGTTTTCGGTTATTACAGGTATCTTGCGTGTTGCAAAAGAAAGTATTTTTTCTGGGATGAATAATGTTGCTACGCATTCGATGTTGAGTGATCGATTTGCAGATAAATTTGGTTTTTTGGAACATGAAGTTGAAGACATTGTTTCGTATTTTGATCTTCCTATAAAACTTGAAACGATTCGCGAGTGGTACAATGGGTATCGTGTTGGGAGGCCAAAGCAAAGTGATATTGAGCTTCAAGCGTTTGTTCGTGTTTATAATCCATGGTCGATTATTGAGTGTGTTACTCAAAAATCATTAGGTACTCATTGGATTAATACGGGCGGGCATTTTTTAATACAGGAAACAATGCGGCATGCCAGCGCACACGATAAAGAAGATTTAATGAATATTTTAGAGGGTAAAACTGCTCTCAAGCGTATTGATGATGCGATTGTGTTTCGGGATATTTATAGTGATTCAAGTTCCATGTGGTCATTTTTAGTTTTTACCGGATACTTAACGTGGAAAACACGTGAGGATACGCTTGGCGAGACTACCGCGGAATTGATAGCTCCAAATTTAGAAGTAAGAAGTTCATTAAGAAAAATGATCATTGCATGGTTTAATAATGCAAAAATGAATCGGGCAAAATTTGATCAAATGGTCTTTGGAGTTCGTGATGGTGCTCCAAAAACATTTTTAACCTTATTTCAAGAAAATGTGCTCGCAAGTATGAGTTTTTTTGATATTGGTGATGATGGTGAAAATGTGTATCAGGCGTTTACGCTTGGTATTTTGGTCAGCCTTGCGGGTACGCATGAGGTAACTACTAATCGAGAAAGTGGGACTGGGCGTTATGATGTGTGCATCATTCCACATGATCATACTAAGGCGGGGACGATTATTGAATTTAAAAAGTATGATATGGAAAGGGAAGAACCATTGCATGTACTTGCGACTCAAGCTCTTGAGCAAATAAAACGTAAAAAATACACCACGGTGATGCGTGCTCGCACTATTAATAAAATTGTTAAAATAGGGATAGGGTTTAGAGGCAAGAGTATGGCATGGGAATTTGAGGTTGAAGAAGGTGGTGTGATGGTTCGACATGATGCAAGCCATGCGGAGTAAAAAAAAAGCGGATTACGATGGCCAAATGCATGAAAATCATGCAAGGATGATGAAAAAAATAAATACGAAAAATGTACAATCACCTTGACATTTGGTGCACAAGAGATAAGTTAGATTTGCATAAGGAGTACAAGGTGATGTTCAACAAGGGAGAAATTCTTTGCCTCATGGCATAGCAAAAAAATAATTATAAAAATCTACGGACGGTACGGTTCGGTACGTTATTTGGAAGAAAGGAGGTCTTTGAGGATAAAAAAATACAACGTGATAGGTATAACAGTGTCGAAAGTTTAATGTCTCATTCTCAAAGGAGAAGGAATAATGAATAAACTTCGAATTCAGATTCTTTTAGCTGCGCTTTTAGCATTGCCTACAGTTGGAATGCAAGCGCGCGAATGGATGCCTTACGGTGAAACACACGAGGCTTCCGAGTTCTCAGATTTAACCACATTTGCGCTTAACGGTGATGGCGACTATGAAGTCGGCGACGTTATTTTTCAAGAACTTGATGGTGATCCAAATACTTCAGTGCAAGCTACTATCGAAGGTTTTAGCGATTCAGCAGAAGAAAGCGACAACATTCTTAACATCTATGGTACGCTTAATGGTGTAGAATATGATGAATACGCTCCAGAAGATATTTGCCCATTGAAGATCGATGGTGATGTGTACATTGCCACCGCCGCCGATACACGTTCTGATATTCCTGGTGATATGACCGTTAATATCAAAACCCCCGTTATTTTTGAACCATATTGGTCAGCTATTGCGCCTTTAAATGAAGCTGCAACGTTTGAAGGCAATTCCATCATTTTTGAAACCGTTAAAGGTCGTACGATTACGGTTAATGTTGACCATGATCTTACCTTCCGCGGTTTAACCAGTGATGATGACAAACGTGATTTGTTCTTGGTCTTTAAGGGTGCTGGGCAAACAGTATTTAAAATGGCCGATGGAACAGTTATCAAGTTTGATGGTCAAATGGACGAATCAACTCCGCTTGAAATCGATCCAGAAACTGGCTTACTTGTAGCTCCAGAAGTTCCAGAATTCTCGGCTTATGCTGGTGGTACAAAAGTATTTGTACTTATGGACCAAACCAAAGCAGAAGTTGAAGCTGGCCAAAACAAAGTGTTGTTTGAACGTGTAAACAACCTTGACGTTAATGGTAAATCGAATTTGCGTACCATGATTTATATTGGTACCAGCTCTGTATTTACCTACTTGTCCAACAACTATCAAGGATTTGATGGTCAAGACGTCGATCCTGATTACAGTGTTTTTGAAGAAGGCGGTGCATACTACGCAGCCGTTGGTGTTGACCCTTCAAACCCTTTTGGAACAGGTCGTATGGTACTCTTTATTAAGGGTGCGTACAAAACTGGTTGGCAAGATGGTCTTGTAGGTGGCGAAAATCCAGATCCTATGTACCTTAAACTTGTTAAAAAGTTCCCATTTAACGATGGTGCTTTGGTTGTTTCAGGTCACTTTGTAGGAAGTTTGGATGATTATGAACAATTCAGAACTCCACAGATTATGGACACAGAAGATCCATATGGCTTTGACTTCTCAGCTCCTGCTGGTGTAAAAGCTATTTTCCGTGTTGTTGATAACAAAAACTATGCCGAAGCTACAAAGCCTTTTGCGCTTGACGCAGAAAATCGTCGTGGTCTTTTAGTTATTAACGATTGCCAAAACGTTGGTAAATATGCCGCAGATCCTTATTGGGATTCTTACAATGGTTCAGATTATGCTGGTGGTGTATGGGCATATCTTAATAGCTTCGATGTTAACGTTCGTACCGGTTTTGTGTTAGGTATCAATGGTGTACTTGATGTGTATGATAGTGCTTTTGTTGATTACATTGCCGGTGCTCCAAACGAATATGACTATGCCGCTGTGTATGATTTTGGTGCTGATTATACCAAAAAACGTAACCCATCTGCATTGATTGTTGATGGTTTTGATCAATCAATTTCTGCTCTTGATCACCCATTCTATGCTGCTGATAAGAACTATTATGGCGAAAAAGCAACACAACCAGAAATTCTTTTGCGTGGTAACGCCAAGATCCTGTTTAAGGCTGCTGCTACCGCAACAACACCATTTATGTATCTTGAAGATACAGCATCTGGTTTTGGTCCTGGCTACCTTTATAACTTCTGGGTATACGATGAAGCTTATGCAGAAGAATATGATCCAATTGCAGATCCAGAAATAGATTGGAACGTGGTTTTTGCCGCTGGCAATTTGTCAACAGGCATTGTGCAAAAAGCTACCTACAATGGTTATCAATTACAACACCTTACCAACGATTATAGCTTCTGGAACTATACAACAGCAGGGCAAGGTGAAATAGTATTGGATGTTGAAGGTCCATTGGCTGTTAAAACAGTTTCAAACAACACGATTATGGCCGATCCTTATGCTGCAACTCCTGTAGCACGTGAAAATGCTGAAGAAGCTGTTACAAAAACAGGCAGCATTTCATTAGCTCCATTACTTACCGACTATGCAGGTCGTGAAATCAATATCGTTAACCAAATAAGCTATTTTGATTACCAAACAGAGTTGGTAACACGTCCATTGGTTGTAAATTCAACCTCATATGCTCGTTATAATTCTCCTGCAATCATGCTCAATGATCACATGAGTGTTTACAACACAATCATCAACCATAATGACGTAACAAAGTTTGTGTTTACCTCACCAGATCTTTCTGAACCTGCACTTGTAGGTGGTGAACGCATGTTCTTTGCATCCTCATACTATCCTGGTATTGACGATGTAAATTCTGATCCTGCTCGTTATCGTTATCCAGAATTCCGTCTTTACAACTCCGAACTTGCCTTGCACGAAAGCCTTTGTGCTTCAGGTGTTCGTTTTGTAACGATGGATGAACAATTTAAGTTAGACACAACTGGTTCAAACACCAGCGTAATTCGTTTCTATGATCATGGTCAATCAGTTGATGCTGGAGTAACCGGTTATGGCCGTGTACTTATGCTTGGTTCAGATTTGAACCTTATGGCTGGTGGCTTTGCAAATTATGTAACGTCAAGCGCGTTTATGAACGTGTTTAAACGTAATGTTCCTCAAATTACTATTGATGAAACAGGTGTTATTGATAATTCATCAAAAGTAAAATTGTCATTACGCAATGGCAACGAATTTGCAGCTGATGTTCCAGTAACACAATATGAACGTCAACGTTCACAACATTATATTTGCATGGGTATTGCTTCACAACAATCAAGTGCCAAAACCGGTATCTTTGTTGGTTGGCCAACTGTAGCTGATTATAACGAAGACGGTGTATTGGTTCCATGCGCAAGTTCAAACTCATTCCCATATCCTGGCGAAGTGTTTGGCGCACGTGAACAAGAAGAAGGTGCAAATAGTCAATTGGTAGACGTTGCATGGTTTAACCTTGATTCATTAACAGCTGACCAAACCGGTGCTGAAGTAGAAGTAACACAAACACCAGCCGCTCGTGCAGAACTTTCATTTGATGGCACAGGCATTTGTGTAACAGCTCGCGATGCACAAGGTAATGGTCCATTGCTTCCTGTAGCAAGTGCAGCAGATAGTGGAAACGTGTATGTTGATTTTGGTGGCAAACTTGTTGTTTCAAAATACCAAGAAGATGTTGTAACAACTCCTCGTTATGCACAACATAAGTACAACGATGTAGGGTTTGAAACAACAATCGCAACACGTCTTTGGAACGATTTTGATTTTGATGGCTTAAACCGTCTCACCTGGTACTCAGGTATTGTTGATCTTCCAAGCACACAAGTTGAATTTGCTAAAAACTATGGTATTCAACCCTATGGTTTTGCTCAAAGCATGGTTGACGCAAACGCAGCCTCAAAAGGTTTTGTCCGTCTTCCAACAACCGAAGAAATGAATATCGGTTGGTTCTACCGCGATGTTGCATTCCCTCAAATCAACAAACGCTTTGACGCTGGACAAACACCTATCACTCGTCCTGATTATATGCCATACATTGGTGCAGGTTCAGATGTTCAACAAATGAGAATCTCTGGCGCAACTCCAACCGATCCATTCTATATGGATATCACCGGTGACGGTATTCGTGCCAAAGTTGCTCGTGTACGTGAACTTTCAACATTGCATTCAACACGCACACACCGCTTTATTGGCGAAGGCCAACATGGTGTAATTTTTGCAGAATTCGGTGGCCGTTTTGGTTTGGGCAGCACAGAATGGAACGATAACTCATCCTATGCATGGAATGTTTTGGGTCAAGATTTTGTGTCTCTTGCTCCTATGGGCCATTGCACAGTCGATATCAACGAAGACATTATCATTGCCGACGATCTTCCATTCATCCCTGTAATGAACAAGGATGAAGAAGAATGGGGCTTTGGTTACGACTTTACCGGAGAAGCTACATCACACCGTATGACCTTGCGCTCTGATGTTGAACGCGAAATCCGCGTAATCCGCGGTGCCGTGCTTGACTTGAGTGGTTTTGGTCAAGGTAACATCCGCCAAGAAATTGCATTTGGTGGTAAAGTTAAATTGGTATTCGAAGAAGGTTCAGGAATCAGATTCCCAAGCAACCCTTCAGCTGGCCTTGTATTGTACTTCAACGATAACTCACAATGTATTTTTGAAGGTGTAAACGAAGCAACACTTGCTCGTTACGACGATGCTGTGGCATCTGATGAAAATCGTATTCGTATTATGGGTAAAGGTCAAATCTGGCTCAACAAGAGTGCACAACTCAATATTATGGGTACAGCATCTGTTTCAGTATGCACCGATGCAACCAGCCCTGCAACCGATGTCACCATCAGCTTGCAACGTGAATCACAATTCAACATTGGTAGTGTAAACCTTGCAGGTGGCACATTCCAAGTTGGTGATCTTGTAGCTCAAGATGACCATAGCATTGCATTCAGCTTGCTCATTAATGGTGCAAATGCAGTATTCCACACCGATCGCGAAGGCTTCTTTGGTCTTGGCGCAGGTATCATCAACAAGTTGAGCAGCAAACCAAATGGTAGTGCCCAATTGTACAATGATGAAGGCTTAATGATTAACCCTCAAATTCTTGAAGGTGAAACAACCATTAACCCAGATATCAACACCGGCTATCCAATTTTTAGTGGTGATGAAGACATCGAAACAGGTACCGCATGGCAAGTAATTCCATTGTACAACGTTGCCAATGTAACCGTTGGATTACAGCATGGTATTATTGAACATCGTAATATTGCTGATGGTTCAAGCTCCGATGCTTCATTGTGGGCAATTGGTAACATCACGCAAGGTGTGTTCCAATTAAACAACCGCGCCAACGCATCAGTTCGCGGCGGTGGTAACATCATGTTTGTTCCTGCAACCCTTCCAGAAGACAGCATTGTTCCTTACGTTGCAGTTAACATGTGGGATTATGCTGGCCCAATGATCAATGGCGAAGAATACAGTGTCTTGGCAAGTGGTCCATTGTTGATCGGTTCTCCTGCAGAATCAACAGCAGTGTACGACAACCAAGGCCGTGCATTTGCCTTTGCATCAGGTCGTGCATTGTATGACCTTGTTTGCTTTGCCCCATTAGCAGAAATTGCTGGCGCACGTTACGTATCACTTGGTTCAACCCAATTTGGTAACGCAGCTGCGTACGTCAACAATGCACAAGCTGGTGAAAAATATGCATTTACCGATGAAGAAGGTAATGCAGTTGCATTCCCAACCATCTATCGTATTGCAAACCCAGTAGCCGTTGTTGGTCAAAAGACCAAAGATGCGCTTCCTGCAGGTGCGCTTGCGATTAGAGGTGACAGCAGTGCAAATCCAACAGAATTTGCTGTTGCAGACTTAGCTCAATAATAAAACGTATTGAAATAGGTAGTTTCCACTCCTCGTTTATCCTTTTTTAAGGGTAAACGGGGAGGGACATTAAAAGTACGGAGAAAGCATAATGAATAAAAAAATAGTACAAAGTACCCTCTTGGCGCTTGCAATGGCTGGCGGTAGCGTATGCGCAACCGAACTGCATGCACCGCTTCCAGGTGGGCCGCTTCGTTATGATTTTGAATATCTCAAAAAAGACAAACAAGCGCTTAATATTTGGTCAACCGGCTACATGCGTGAGGCCGATAAGGCGTATATGAAACACGGCTTTAACACGAGCCCACTTTCAACCCTTATTTTTGGTAAATCAGAATTTACTGTTGCCGAAGCCTTCCAAGACGCAAACGACCAACAAGGGTATTTTGAAAACAACCACCCAGGCCTTTCCACCGTCAAGATTGCACCACGCGTTTCGTTTGAAGAACGTGGTATTGTTCTTGGTGCCGACTGGTCCATGCCCGTTATGAAAAACAAAGGCCGCATCGGTATTCGCGCATCCCTTCCTTTGCGTGATGTACGTATGGAAAAGGATAATGAAGCTGAAGCAGCTATCACCGGCGATCAAAGCAAGGTGCTTAATGAAGTGCGTCAGGTACAAGTTACTGCCGCTATAAATCCTATTCTTTATGATGTTACGAGTTATAACCTTAAGTACTTGGCGGGCATTAAGACACTTAATAGCGATCGTACGGTGTCAGGCTTGTTTAGCTATAATCCAGCGGATGGTAAGGC
>Ga0209417_1004350_pt1 | contig 17036 bp, 14 predicted proteins | sample RifGroF2_FD_184002 | JGI IMG/M metagenome (GOLD analysis project Ga0209417, IMG submission 184002) | Groundwater microbial communities from Rifle, Colorado, USA - Groundwater F2 (SPAdes) (version 2) | ecosystem: Environmental > Aquatic > Deep subsurface > Groundwater | place: Rifle, Colorado... | reverse complement strand
TGCGGCCCAGACCGCGCCAAGCCAATACGAGCGAATTCTTCAGCATCGTGCCGGCAGCAAAGAAAAGGACATGAAGTAGCGGGGCGTGCTGGGCATGGAGAACCTATAATGCGGCGTGTGACTCAGTGTCCGCATTTTAACCCGAAGCGATCATCATGAATACCGCAAACCCACACTCATCCGGCGATTTCGACGAACTGCTGCGCCATGCCAGACAGTGCAGCCACTATCTCGACCGCCTGCTGGAGGCGGAGCCTGAATTGTTGGTCTGGTTGCGAACATATCTTCACGTATCTTGCGACCGCAAAGTCATGCAGGACTGGTCGGATGATATCCCCGCCGCCGATGAGGAACAGTTGGCGCGGGCATTGCGCAACCTGCGCAAGCGCGTGATGGCACATGTGCTGACGCGCGACCTGAACGGCTTGTCCGGCCTGGACGAAGTGATGGGCAGCATGACCGCCCTCGCCGAGATCTCCGTACGGCGTGCGCAGAACATGGTCATGAACACCTTGGTCGAACAGTTCGGACAACCCGTCGGCGCCGAGAGCGGGGCACGCCAGGAATTGCTGGTGATCGGCATGGGCAAACTGGGCGGCGGCGAACTCAATGTCTCTTCCGATATCGACCTGATCTTCGTCTATCCGGAGGATGGCGATACCGACGGCCCCCGCACTTTGTCCAACCACGAGTTCTTCAGCCGCCTCGGCCGCAAGGTCATCGCCCTGATCAACGACCTCACCGCCGACGGCTATGTGTTCCGCGTCGACATGCGCCTGCGTCCCTATGGCGACAGCGGACCGCTGGTGACCAGCTTCGCCGCGCTGGAGGAGTATCTGGTCGCACAGGGGCGCGAGTGGGAACGCTATGCCTGGATCAAGGCACGCGTGGTTTCGCCCGAGCACAGCCCGTACAGCGCCGAACTGGAGAAACTTGCACAACCCTTTGTGTTCCGCAAATACCTGGATTTCGGCGCCTTCGAGTCCATGCGCAAACTGCATGCACAGATACGCGCGGAGGTCGCCCGCCGCGAGCGCCACAACAACATCAAGCTCGGCCCCGGCGGGATCCGCGAGATCGAGTTCATCGCGCAGGTGTTCCAGTTGATACGCGGCGGCCGCGAAGCCGCGCTGCGCATCCGCCCCACGCAGCAGGTGCTGCGCCAACTGGTTCTCAACGGCGAGCTGAAAGAAGACATCGTGGCGCGTCTGGACGAGAGCTACATCTTCCTGCGCAACCTCGAACACCGCCTGCAATACCTGGAGGACCAGCAGACCCAGGAACTGCCGGAGAAAGCGGAACAACAGGCCGTCGTCGCCATGGCAATGGGTTATGCCAACTACGACGCACTGCTCGCCGCGCTGGCACCACTGCGCGATTTCGTCAGCCAGCAGTTCGATGCCGTCTTTGGCGTGAAGCAGGAGAACGGCAACGGTACCTGGTGGCGGGAAGATGCCGCAGCGGATGAACTCGTCTCCGCCCTCGCCGCGCTGGGTTTCCGGGAAGCGGCAAATCTGTCCGATATGCTGCTGCAATTCCGCGACGGCAGCCGCTACCGCCAATTGCCGGAGCTCAGCCGCCAGCGCATAGACACCTTGCTGCCCCGCATCGCCGAACTCTGTGCCGAGACAACCGGTCCCGACGATGCACTGCGCCGCACGCTCGTCCTGCTCGAAGCCATCGCCCGCCGCGCCTCCTATCTCGCCTTCCTCGCCGAATACCCGCAGGCACTGCCGCGGCTGGTACGGCTGCTTGCCGCCAGCGCCTGGGCGGGCGACTTCCTGACCCAGCATCCCATCCTGCTCGACGAGTTGCTCGACACGCGCGAACTGTATGTCGCCCCCAACTGGACCGCGCTGGACGCGCAACTCGCTAGTCAACTCGAGGCCCATGTCGGCGACATCGAGCGCGAGATGGACACACTGCGCCAGTTCCAGCAGGCGCAGACCTTCCACCTGCTGGCGATGGACCTGCAAGGGCTGTTACCGCTGGAAAGACTCAGCGACCATCTGAGCGACCTGGCCGACCTCATCCTGCGCCACACCCTGCGCCTGTGCTGGCGCGACGCGCGCAAGAAGCACCGCGAACAACCGCAGTTCGCCGTTGTCGCCTACGGCAAGCTGGGCGGCAAGGAGCTCGGCTATGCCTCCGACCTCGACATCGTGTTCCTCTACGACGACGACCATCCGGAAGCGGGCGAGATCTACGCGCGGCTGGCGCAGCGCATCAACACCATGCTCTCCAGCCATACCTCATCCGGCCGCCTGTACGAGGTCGACCTGCGCCTGCGCCCCAACGGCGAGAGTGGATTGCTGGTGAGTTCGATAGAGGCGTTCGACGAATACCAGCGCCAGCATGCCTGGGTGTGGGAACATCAGGCACTGACGCGCGCCCGCTATTGCGCCGGGGATGCGGCTGTGGGGGCGCAGTTCGAACGCATCCGCTGCGAGGTGTTGTGTCTGCCGCGCGACCTGGACAAGCTCAGGCTGGATGTACTCGAGATGCGCCAGAAGATGCGCGACGGCCATCCGAACCAGACCGCGCTGTTCGACATCAAGCACGACAGGGGCGGCATGGTGGACATCGAGTTCATGGTGCAATTCCTGGTGCTGGCGCATGCCGCTGCACATCCGGAACTCACCGCCAACAGCGGCAACCTCGCCCTGCTGGCCAGTGCCGCAAAATTGGGATTGATCGATGCAGAAACCAGCGAGAAGGTCCGCGAGAACTATCGGGAATTGCGCCGCATCCAGCACCAGATGCGACTGAACAACCAGAACGCCTGCCGCATCGAACAGGGCAGACTGGACACTACCGTCGTGCTGGCACTCTGGAAAGAATTGCTGGAACGAGCTTAACCCGAGACGGGCGCGCCGGATGTCGGCAAATGATAGACAGTGCCGCTGGCATGTCCGATACGCCCCACCAGCCGGTAGGAAACCATCTCACCCTTGCCCTTGACGTTGAGCACATTGGGCGGCTCGAACAGGAATTCCTGACGCAGGCGGTTGTAGGTCAGTTTGTCGGTCAGGATGTTGCCCTGCTTGGCATCGTCGGTGAGGCGACTTGCGATATTCACCGTGTCTCCCCACAGGTCGTAGATGAAACGCTTGGTGCCGATCACACCCGCCACCACCGGGCCGGTGGCGATGCCGATGTGAATACCCAGATCGCGCTTTACCAACGCCGGATGTTTGGAAACGAAATCGAGCATCTCCACGGCCATGTTCGCCATGTCCTCCACATAATCCGGGCGCTCGCGTGTCAGGCCGCCCACAACCATATAGGCGTCGCCTATGGTCTTGATCTTCTCCAGCCCGTATTTCTCGGACAGCTCGTCGAAACCGGAGAACACGGTATTGAGCAGACCGACCATCTGCTCCGGCGACATCTGCTCGGTCAACTGGGTGAAGTTCACCAGATCGGCGAACATCACAGTGACATCGGCATAGCCGTCGGCGATCAAACCCTGGTTGTTCTTCAGGCGCTCGGCGATGTTGGACGGCAGCACGTTGAACAGCACCCGCTCGGACTTCTTCTGCTCTTCCGCGAGCAGGGCGTGTTGCTGGTCGAGCTGGGTCTTGATCTTCTCGGTCTCGATGACGAAGTAGCGCACGAGGAAATACAGGATGGAAGACATCGCCGCGAAATTGAGCGCGAAGAACAGGCCGATTGTGTTCAGCGGGATGCCGGTCGCCGTACCCGCGCCGAGATAATAATCGAAGAAGCCGGAAACGGCGGTCAGCACGATGTAGGCGAAGAACCAGGGGATGGATTCCTTCCAGCTCGACACCACCAGTGCGCCGATCGGCGCCAGCAGCGCCCACAGGGCCACGCCGCTTGAGGTGACCGAACTGCCGATGCTCCATTGCATGATGAAGGGAGCGAACAGGAACAGGGTGAGCTGGATGAAACGGAAGACTTCGAAGTTGCGCGAGCGCATGTAGTAGATCAGCGAACCGACCGAGATCGCCTGATAGGCGAGCGGCACGTTGCTGGAGAAGTTCAAGCCCATCATCCAATAGATGGCCAGCCAGAACATCACCGCGAACGTCATGAAAGCGCTGGCGAAGATCAGCAGGCTTTTGCGCAGCTTCACTTCCTGGCTGTCCATGACCTCGGCACCGATCTCCGGCAACCGTTTCCCATCTCCCATACCGCCCCCTTGTTGTACAACGCTTTGCCATTCAGTCGCGCACGAATCATTACACGAACCGGCAACAAAGAAAATATGCCAATTGGCCTATATCTCTTACCAAAAAGCTTGCGGCCGTGATGCAATTGCACCATCCGGCGCTTCATAAAGTGTCCGGGAAAGGCTAGAATCACGGCCTTCGTCACATCATTCATCAAGGGAAATCAACATGTCCATGTCCGACCGCGACGGCTTCATCTGGTACGACGGCAAGCTCGTACCCTGGCGCGAAGCCACCACCCACGTACTCACCCATACCTTGCATTACGGCATGGGTGTATTCGAGGGAGTGCGGGCATACAAGACCACACAGGGAACAGCGATATTCCGTCTCCGGGAACATACCGACCGTCTGTTCAACTCGGCCTACATCTTCAAGATGAAGATGCCGTTCGACAAAGAGACGCTGATGGAAGCGCAGAAGGAAGTCGTGCGCACCAACAAGCTGGAATCCTGCTACATCCGCCCCATCGTGTTCTACGGCTCGGAAGCGATGGGCATCGCCGCCACCGCCATCAGCGTGCATGTCGCCGTTGCGGCATGGCCGTGGGGCGCCTATCTGGGCGAAGAAGGCATGGCCAAAGGCATCCGCGTGAAGACCTCCAGCTTCACCCGCCATCACGTCAACATCAACATGTGCCGCTCCAAATCGGTAGGCACCTACACCAATTCCATCCTGGCGCATCAGGAAGTGGCGCATGACGGCTACGACGAGGCGCTGTTGCTGGATGTGGACGGCTATGTTGCCGAAGGCGCGGGCGAGAACATCTTCATCGTGAAGAAAGGCAAGCTGTACACGCCCGACCTGACTTCATGTCTGGAAGGCATCACGCGCGACTCCATCGTCACGCTGGCGAAGGACATGGGACTGGAACTGATCGAGAAACGAATCACTCGCGACGAGGTGTACTGTGCCGAGGAAGCGTTCTTCACCGGCACCGCCGCCGAAGTGACTCCTATCCGCGAACTGGACAACCGTACCATCGGCATCGGCAGCCGCGGTCCCATCACGACCAAGCTGCAGGCAGCATTCTTCGACATCGTCGGCGGCAAGAATCCGAAATACGCCGACTGGCTGGCGCACGTATAACAACGATAGACCGGGGAGAGAGCATGTCCAACGAGAACGCGCATTACGTCGAAGTCACGGCAGAAGCATTGCCCCTGTTCTGTCCGACGCCGGCGGTCAGCCTGTGGAGCGCGCACCCGCGCATCGCCATCCCGGTGGACAAACTGGGTGAAGCGCGCTGTCCGTATTGCGGCACGCTATACAAGTTCAAGGGCGAACTGCCCCGCGGCCACCATTAACCCCATCCGACACTGATGCAAAAGATCCTCATCATCGCGCCCAGCTGGGTCGGCGACTGCATGCTGATGCAGCCCATGCTGCGCCGCCTGCATCAGCGCCATCCCGGCGTGCGCGTCGACGTGCTGGCCCCGCCCTGGACCGAGAAACTGTTGCGCCAGATGCCCGAGGTCGGCGACGTCATCATCAATCCTTTCCCGCATGGCATGTTCGGCCTGTTCGCGCGCCGCCGCCTGGGATTGCAACTGCGCGCGTCCGCCTATGACCAGGCCATCGTGTTGCCCAACTCGTGGAAATCGGCACTGGTGCCCGTCTATGCACGTATCCCGCTGCGTACCGGCTTCAGCGGCGAGATGCGCTATGGCCTGCTCAACGATGCGCGACGACTGGACAAGAAGAGATGGCCACTGATGGTGGAGCGTTTTGCCTATCTCGCCGAGGATGCGAACGCAGACATCGTGCGCCCGCTCCCCGCTCCTGTTTTGCCGACAGGCGATGCGCAACGAACCGCCATCCTGTCCAAGTTCGGTCTGACGCTGGACAAGCCCGTCGCTGTCTTCTGCCCCGGCGCCGAGTACGGCCCGGCAAAACGCTGGCCCCCGCATTATTACGCCGAACTGGCACAGTATCTGCGCGCACAGGGCTATGCGATTTGGCTGATCGGTTCCCCCAAAGACAAGGAAGTCGCCGACAAGATCATCGCGCTGGGAAATGAACCCTGCCACAATCTGTGCGGCGTGACCGATCTGCGCGAAGCCATCAACCTGCTGGCCTGCGCCGACCTGGTGGTCAGCAATGACTCCGGTCTGATGCATATCGCCGCCGCGCTGGACAGGCCGATGCTGGCTATCTTCGGTTCCAGCAGTCCGCAATTCACCCCGCCGTTGTCCGACAAGGCGCAAGTGCTCAAGCTCGACATTGATTGCAGCCCCTGCTTCAAGCGCGAGTGTCCGCTGGGACATTTCAATTGCATGATCAAACTGACGCCGAAGGATGTCGCGCGCCACATCACTCTGCAAACGAGAAAGTAGGCATGGCAAGCGTCCCCAAAGAGATATTCAAGGCCTATGACATCCGCGGCATCGTCGGCAAGACGCTGACCGACGATATCGTCGAAGCCATCGGCCACGCCCTCGGTTCCGAAGCCCTCGCACGCGAACAGCACACCATCGCCATCGGCCGCGACGGCCGTCTGTCCGGCCCAGACTTCGCCAAGGCGCTGGCGCGCGGCATCCGGAAGAGCGGTATCAACGTCATCGACTTGGGCATGGTCGCCACGCCGATGACCTACTTCGCCGCTTTCCAACTGAAGACCGATTGCGCGGTGATGATCACCGGCAGCCACAATCCGCCCGACTACAACGGCCTGAAGATGGTGCTGGCGGGCGAGACGCTCTCCGGCGAGACCATCCAGAAGCTGCGCACCCGCATCGAAACCAATGACCTCGCACACGGCAACGGCAGCTATTCGCAATACGACATCGCGCCGGAATACCTGGCACGCATCATCGGCGACATCAGGCTGGCGCGGCCGCTGAAGATCACGGTGGATTGCGGCAACGGCGTGGCGGGTGATTTCGCCGCCGAGCTGTATCGCGGCATCGGCTGCACAGTCACCGAGATGTTCTGCGACGTGGACGGTAATTTCCCCAACCACCATCCCGATCCGTCCGACCCGCATAATCTGGAAGACCTGATCGAGGAGCTAAAGAGCAACGACAGCGAACTGGGTCTGGCCTTCGACGGCGACGGTGATCGTCTCGGCGTGGTCACCAAGGACGGCAAGATCATCTTTCCCGACCGCCAGTTGATGTTGTTCGCCGCCGATGTGTTGTCGCGCAATCCCGGCGCCGAGATCATCTTCGATGTGAAATCCACGCGCAACCTGTTCGACTGGATACGCGAGCACGGAGGCAAACCGACGCTATGGAAGACCGGCCATTCGCTGGTGAAAGCCAAGATGAAAGAGACCGGCGCTTTGTTGGCCGGCGAGATGAGCGGCCATGTGTTCTTCAAGGAACGCTGGTACGGTTTCGATGACGGCCTCTATGCCGGCGCACGCCTGCTCGAGATCCTGAGCAAGGTGGCCGATTCGAACGCCACGCTGAACGCGCTGCCGGATGCGGTGTGCACGCCGGAACTGCACATCCATACCGCGGAAGGCGTGAACCACAGCCTGATCGCGCGCCTGCAACAGGAAGCCCGTTTCAGCGATGCCAAAGACATCATCACCATCGACGGACTGCGCGTGGAATACACCGACGGCTTCGGCCTGATGCGTCCGTCCAACACCACACCGGTAATCGTGTTGCGCTTCGAGGCGGACGATTCCGCTGCATTGAAGCGTATCCAGGATGATTTCAGGAAGGTCTTGCTGGGTGCCGCGCCAGATTTGACGCTGCCGTTCTGATCGCCCGGGAATACCCCCAAGCCGTTACTGAAGGATATGCCGAGGGCAGTACTCGCCTACAGCGGTATGGACTGCGAGTGCGTCTTCTTCAAACCCTTGCCGCTCAACCAGCCGAGCTCACTCAGTTCGCGCAGGAGCTGGTTGAACTCTTCCAGATTGCTCGGTTTCTTGACGAAGCTGTTGGCACCGATCTGGTAACTCAACACCACATCGGCAGGTTCATGCACCGCGGAGAATACGACGATGGGGACATCCTGCAGGCGCACATCCATGCGCAGGGTGCGCAGCACGGCAAGACCAGCCAGTTTGGGCAGCTTCAGATCAAGGAGTATCAGGCGCGGCATCTCGTAACCGCGTTGCGCGGTGTCGCTCAGCCAGTCAAGCGCTGCTTCGGTGTCGCGCACCACGGTGAGATGCAAGCCACCCGGACAACTGGCGACAGCCTGCTGCACCAATAGCACTTCGGCTTCGCCGTCTTCCACCAGCAGTATGGTTTCGTTCTCTTGTCTGAGCATCACCAGCTTCGCCTTCTGAATTATCAGGAATCAACCCCTCGGACAACCATGCAGACATGGTGATCCCCGATCCGGGTGCAACCCTACACCTGCAACGACCGCCTTGGCAACCGGAGCAGACTCCGAATGCGCAAGAACTTCAGGTGCTTCTCTATCAGAGCTTGGCCCTCGCCCATGCTGTGACTGAAGCCAGCGCCGCCGCCAGATGCTCCGGTTGCGTGCCGCCAGCCTGTGCCATGTCCGGTCGTCCACCGCCTTTTCCACCGACCTGCTGGGCGACGAAATTCACCAGTTCGCCTGCCTTTACTTTGGCGGTCGCATCGGCCGTCACACCCGCGATCAGGCTGACTTTTCCGTCGCCAACAGCGGCAAGCAGGATCACGGCGGATTTGAGTTTGTCTTTGAGCTTGTCCAGCGTCTCCCGCAGTGTCGCCGCATCCGCGCCTTCCAGTTTGGCAGCCAGCACTTTCACGCCGTTGATGTCCTGCGCTTGGGCGAGCAGTTCGTCGCCCTGCGCGGAGGCTAGTCTTGACTTCAATGCAGTCAGCTCTTTTTCCAGTGACTTCACATTGTCGAGGATCTGTCCGACACGGGCGGCAGCTTCCTGCGGCTGTGCCTTCACTGCATCGGCCACTTGCTGGAGTTGCTCTTCTTGCAGTTGCACCAGCGCCAATGCGCCTTCGCCGGTCACCGCCTCAACGCGGCGTACGCCTGCGGCCACGCCGCTTTCGGCCACGATCTTGAACAGGCCGATGTCCCCGGTGCGTTTCACATGCGTACCGCCGCACAGCTCGATGGAAGAACCGATATTCAGCACGCGCACCACATCGCCGTACTTCTCGCCGAACAGCATCATCGCGCCGGTCTTCTGCGCATCGTCGATCGCCATCACGCGTGACTGGCACTCGGCATTGGCCAATGTCTCCGCGTTCACGATGGCTTCCACCTTGCGGATCTCGGCATCCGTCATCGGCTGCGTGTGCACGAAGTCGAAGCGGGTCTTGTCGGGGTCGACTTGGGAACCCTTCTGTTGCACATGCGTACCCAGCACTTCGCGCAAGGCTTTGTGCATCAGATGCGTGGCCGAGTGATTGCGCATGGTGCGGCTGCGCGCCGCGATATCCACCTTGGCGGTGACGCCGTTGCCCACAGAAAGCTTGCCGGTCTTCACCACACCATGGTGGCCGAACACCGCGGCCTGGATCTTCTGCGTGTCTTCCACTGCAAAGATGCCGTGCACACTGCGCAGCTCACCGCTGTCGCCCACCTGGCCGCCGGATTCGGCGTAGAACGGGGTGTCATCCAGCACCACCACGCCCATATCGCCCTCGACCAGTTCGTTGACTTCCGTGCCGTCCTTGTACAGCGCGAGGATGTTGCCCTTGTGTTCCAGCGTATCGTAGCCGTGGAAGGTCGTCGCCGGGCCGGAGTATTCGAGGTTCGCGGCCATCTTGAACTTGCCCGCCGCGCGCGCTTGTTCCTTCTGGCGCGCCATCGCGGCGTTGAACGCTGCATCGTCCACCTTCACATCGCGCTCGCGGCAGATATCGGCGGTCAGGTCGAGCGGGAATCCGTAGGTGTCGTGCAGCTTGAAAGCGGTCTCGCCGTTGAATGTCTTGTTACCAGCCTTATCCATTTCGGCCAGGTCGGCCTCAAGGATCGCCATGCCATGCTCGATGGTGGCGAAGAAGCGTTCCTCTTCGAGCTTGAGGATGCCCTTCACACGCGCCTGCTCGGCGACCAGTTCGGGATAAGCTCCGCCCATCTGTTCCACCAGATCGGGCACCATCTTGTAGAAGAACGCCTCGCGCGCACCGAGCTTGTAACCGTGGCGGATGGCGCGGCGGATGATGCGGCGCAGCACATAACCTCGTCCCTCGTTGCCCGGGATGACGCTGTCGGCAATGAGGAAAGAACAGGCACGGATGTGGTCGGCCAGTACGCGCAGCGACGGCTGGTCGAGGTTACCCTGCTTCGTTTCACGCGCAGCCGCCTTGATCAGTGCCTGGAACAGGTCGATCTCGTAATTGGCGTGCACATGCTGCAGCACTGCGGAGATACGTTCCAGCCCCATGCCGGTGTCCACGGAAGGCTTGGGCAGCGGATGCATTACGCCCGCTTCGTCGCGGTTGAACTGCATGAACACGTTGTTCCAGATTTCGATGTAGCGGTCGCCGTCCTCCTCGGGCGTGCCGGGAAGCCCGCCGGGAATATGTGCGCCGTGGTCGTAGAATATCTCGGTGCAGGGGCCGCAGGGGCCGGTGTCGCCCATCATCCAGAAGTTGTCGGAGGCGTAGCGCGCGCCCTTGTTGTCGCCGATGCGGATCACGCGATCCGGCGTCAGCCCCATCTCCTTGGTCCAGATGTCGTAAGCCTCGTCGTCCTCGGCATACACGGTGACGTAGAGCTTGTCCTTGGGCAGCTTGAACACCTCGGTCAGCAGTTCCCAAGCGTACTTGATCGCATCGCGTTTGAAATAGTCGCCGAAACTGAAGTTGCCCAACATCTCGAAGAAGGTGTGGTGACGCGCGGTGTAACCGACGTTCTCCAGATCGTTGTGCTTGCCGCCGGCGCGCACGCACTTCTGCGAAGAGGCGGCGCGGGTATAGGGGCGCTTGTCGAAACCGAGGAACACGTCCTTGAACTGGTTCATGCCGGCGTTGGTGAACAACAGCGTCGGGTCCTCATGCGGGACCAGCGAACTGGAGGCGACTACGGCATGGCCTTTGGAAGCGAAATAATCGAGGAATTTCTGGCGGATCTCACTGCTTTTCATCTGGACACCAATCGATGCGATTCATTCAATAAATACACCGCCAGAATGGCGGCATCAAGGCATGAATCATACCATTTGACGCCCAAAATCGGCACAACGTGTCAGTACTCGCCCTCCTCCGTTGCGGAGGAAAGCTTCAGCACCTTGAAGATGACTTCCATAGTGAATCCGCGCGACTGCAGAAAACGTATCTGCCTGGCTTTTTCCTTGGGATCTGCAGGGGAAATACCGAACTTCCTTTGCCACACCTCGCGTGCCGCATCGAGTTCGGTTTCCTTCAATTGCGGCATGGCTTGGTCGATCAGGTTCTCGGCGATACCTTTCTGGCGCAGTTCATGGGCGATGCGCTGGCTGCCGAAGCGGCCGCGCTTGGTATCAACAAATAGCGTGACGGCGCGTGAATCGGAAAGCCAGTTGCGTTTCTCCAGCTCGTCCAGAACGGCTTCGAGGTCCTCGCCCTCCTGCACGTACAGCTGCAGCTTGCTATGCAGCTCGGCGCGGCTATGCTCGCGCCGTGCCAGATACCGCATGGCGCGGACGCGCAGGCTTAATTCAGGCTTCTTCCGCGACTTCACTGGCGCCCATGGCGACGATGCCGAGCGCCGCACGCACTTTGTTCTCGATCTCGGCGGCAATGGCCGGGTTGTTCTTGAGGTACTCGCGCGCGTTGTCCTTGCCCTGACCGATCTTCTCGCCGTTATAGGCATACCAGGCACCGGACTTCTCGACCAGTTTGTGCAACACGCCCAACTCGATGACCTCGCCCTCGCGCGAGATGCCTTCTCCGTAAAGGATATCGAAGTTGGCTTCCTTGAACGGGGGAGCGACCTTGTTCTTGACCACTTTGACGCGGGTCTCGTTGCCGATGACTTCGTCGCCCTTCTTGATCGCACCGGTGCGGCGGATATCCATACGCACGGAGGCGTAGAACTTGAGCGCGTTGCCGCCGGTGGTGGTCTCGGGGTTGCCGAACATCACGCCGATCTTCATGCGGATCTGGTTGATGAAGATGACCATGGTGTTGGAGCGGTTGATGTTGGCTGTGAGCTTGCGCAGGGCTTGCGACATCAGGCGCGCATGCAGGCCCATCTGCGCATCGCCCATCTCACCTTCGATCTCGGCCTTGGGGGTCAGCGCGGCGACGGAGTCGACCACCACCACGTCCACCGAGCCGGAGCGCACCAGCATGTCGACGATCTCCAGTGCCTGTTCGCCGTTGTCCGGCTGCGAGATGAGCAGATCCTCGACCTTCACGCCCAGCTTGCGCGCATAGCCGGGATCGAGCGCGTGTTCCGCGTCGATGAAGGCTGCGGTGCCGCCCACCTTCTGCATCTCGGCGATGACTTGCAATGTAAGGGTTGTCTTGCCGGAGGATTCCGGACCGTAGATCTCGATGACGCGACCGCGCGGCAGACCGCCGACGCCGAGTGCGATGTCCAGACCGAGCGAACCGGTCGAAACGACCTGGATGTCCTTGCCGACTTCGCTCTCGCCCAGGCGCATGATGGAGCCTTTGCCGAACTGTTTTTCGATCTGGCTCAGTGCCGCCGCGAGTGCCTTGCTCTTGTTGTCATCCATTTGTGTTCCCCTTTCAAAAATTCGATGGGGCGGATTGTGGCACAACAATTCGGACTTGTACAGAACGTTCGTTCTCTTTGCGAGTTATGCTATTTTTGTGATGCCATTCAACAGGTTGATCACGCCCCGGAGGGAGATTTGCACGGCTTTCGCGCGGATGGCATCACGGTCGCCGGAGATTTGATGACAGGCCGTCTGCACATTATCGCCGGTCGCCCAGGCGAACCAGACCGTGCCGACCGGCTTCTCCGGCGTGCCTCCGGCAGGCCCTGCGATGCCGCTCACCGACAGCGCCACTTTGGCGCGGCTGTATTGCAATGCACCATCGGCCATCTCGCGCACGGTCGCCTCGCTCACCGCACCGTACTGCTCCAATGTCTCCGGCGAAACGCCCAGCATCTCTTCTTTCGATTCGTTCGAGTAGGTCACGAATCCTCTATCGAACCAGGCCGAGCTGCCAGAGATGCGGGTGACCGCCTGCGCAACGCCGCCACCGGTGCAGGATTCCGCCGTCACCAGCGTCATGCCGTGCTGCATAAGCGCTTCTCCTGCTTGGCGCGCCAGCAGGCCCGATTCCGGTGCGCTGACGACAGCAGAGCGCACCAGCTTTTTCTTGGCTCGCCTCATCTTCATAGCCCCCGTACCAGATCGTTCTGGATATCGATGACCGCTTCCAGACCCACCGCGATGCGGATGAGACCTTCCGTGATACCCGCTGCCGCCCGCGCTTCAGGCGTGATGCGCGCATGCGTGGTGCTCGCCGGATGGGTGATGGTGGTCTTGGTGTCGCCCAGATTGGCGGTGATGGATAGCATCTTCGTGTTGTCGATGACCTTCCAGGCCGCGGCCTTGCCGCCCTTCACCTCGAACGCGACGATGCCGCCGCCGGTCTTCTGCTGCTTCATCGCCAGCGCGTGCTGCGGATGCGACGGCAGACCGGGATAGAACACACGCGCCACATTGGGCTGCTGTTCCAGCCATTGCGCCAGTTGCAGCGCGGAGGCCGAGTGCGCATCCATGCGCAGCTTGAGCGTCTCCAGACCTTTGAGGAACACCCAGGCGTTGAACGCGCTCATGGTCGGACCGGTAGTGCGCAGGAAACCGTACACCGGCTCCATCAGCTTCTTGCTGCCCAGCACCGCACCGCCCAGCACGCGGCCCTGGCCGTCGATGTATTTGGTGGCGGAATGGATCACGATGTCCGCGCCCAGTTCCAGCGGGCGTTGCAGGATGGGCGTGCAGAAACAATTGTCCACCGCGAGCAAAGCGCCGCAAGCTTTCGCCACGGCGGCGATGGCCGCGATGTCGGATATCTCGGTCAGCGGATTGGAGGGGGTCTCCAGGAAGAACAACTTCGTGTTCGGCTTCACCGCCGCCTTCCACTCGGCGACATCGGTGGCGGAGACATAGGTGGTCTCCACGCCGAACTTCTTGAAGTAGTTGTTGAACGTATTGATGGTGGCGCCGAACAGGCTGCGCGACGCGACGATGTGGTCGCCCGCCTTCAGCAAGCCCATGCAGGTCGCCAGAATCGCGGCCATGCCGGATGCCACCGCCACGCACTGCTCGGCACCTTCCAGCGCGGCCAGGCGTTCTTCGAACATGGTCACAGTGGGATTGGTGAAGCGCGCGTAGATGTTGCCCGGCTCCTCGCCGATGAAGCGCTTGGCTGCCTGCTCGGCATTGTCGAAGGTGAAGCTCGAGGTCAGAAACAAAGCCTCGCTGTGCTCGTGGAACTGGCTTTGTACACCACCGGCGCGCACCGCCAATGTCTCCGGTTGATAGGTATCATTCATTCTCTTCGTCCTTGCGGCCTGTCCACGCCGACATGCCGCCAAATAAAAAACCCGGAAAGCTTAGCGCTAAACCGGGTCTCCCTCGCTTTAGCTGTATTTATTAAGCGCCCGCAAGCTGTTCCTCAAATCGGCGCAGACGGAAAGTAACACCCGCCTTGCGGCAGTGTCAACCTACATGGAAGAGGCACTCATCACCAGATCGAGTTCCAGCTGGTCTTCTTCTTGCGTCTTGTTGGCCTTGCCACCCGCGCGCGAAGCTTCGACGCGATCCAGATATTCCGCCGTGATGTCGCCGGTGATGTATTCGCCGTCGAAGCAGGAGCAGTCGAACTTGGCGATCTTCGGATTGCACTTTTGCACCGAGGCTTTCAGGTCTTCCAGATCCTGGTAGATGATGCGGTCGGCGCTGATCTCCCGGCAGATCTCCTCGTCGGTGCGTCCGGTGGCGATCAGCTCCTTGCGGCTGGGCATGTCGATGCCGTAGACGTTGGGGAATTTGACGGGGGGCGCGGCGGAGGCGAAATACACCTTGCGCGCACCGGCGTCGCGCGCCATCTGCACTATCTCGCGGCTGGTGGTGCCTCGCACGATGGAGTCGTCCACCAGCAGCACGTTCTTGCCCTTGAATTCGACACTGATGGCATTGAGTTTCTGGCGCACCGATTTCTTGCGCATGGCCTGCCCCGGCATGATGAAGGTGCGGCCGATGTAGCGGTTCTTCACAAAGCCCTCGCGGAACGGGATGCCGAGGTGGTTGGCCATCTGCAAAGCGCTGGGACGGCTCGAATCGGGGATGGGAATGATGACGTCGATGTCGTGATCCGGCCACACGCGCTTGAGTTTTTCAGCCAGATATTCGCCCATGTTGAGCCGCGTTTCGTAAACCGAGATGCCGTCGATCATCGAATCGGGACGGGCGAAATAAACGTATTCGAAGATGCAGGGGTTGAGTTCGGCCTGCTCGGCACATTGCTGGTTGTGGAAGTTGCCGTCGAGGTCGATGTACACCGCCTCGCCCGGCGCGATATCGCGCAGATACTTGAAGCCCAGCGTATCCAGCGCCACGCTTTCGGAAGCTACCAGATATTCCACGCCCTTGTCGGTCTGGTTGCTGCCCACCACCAGCGGGCGGATACCGTGGGTGTCGCGAAATGCCAGCAGGCCGTAACCTGAGATCATCGCCACCACGGCGTATGCCCCCTTGCACCGTCTATGCACCGCGCTCACTGCCGCGAAGATGGCCTTGGTATCGAGACGGAAGTTGGTGGCGTTGGCCTGCAACTCGTGCGCCAGCACATTGAGCAACACTTCCGAATCGGAATTGGTGTTCACATGGCGCATGTCTTCCAGGAACAGCTCTTTTTGCAGTTGCGAGGTGTTGGTGAGGTTACCGTTGTGTCCCAGCACCAGTCCGAACGGCGAGTTCACATAGAACGGCTGTGCTTCGTTGTGGTCGACAGCGGAGCCGGCGGTCGGATAGCGCACATGGGCGATGCCGGCATTGCCGGTCAGCGCGCGCATGTTGCGGGTGCGGAAAACGTCGTGCGCCAGGCCGTTGCCTTTGTGCAGATGGAAGGTGTTGTGCTCCAGCGTGGCGATACCCGCAGCATCCTGCCCGCGATGCTGCAACACCTGCAGACCGTCATACAGCAACTGGTTGACGGGACTTTGCGCTACGACGCCGAGAATGCCACACATGATTCGTTCCGGTTAGTTGATCCAGTGTTACTTTTTCACCGCGTCCTGCGGCAGATAATCTTTCGCGTACAACGCCGCTTCCTGCAATGGCTTGCTCGTCAGCGCGTCGCGCCAGAACGGCAGTTGCGGCAGATCGGTCAGCCCGCCCAGCCACACCAGCGCGATCACCACCAGCCCGCCGCGCAGCATGCCGAAGATCGCGCCAAACTTGCCGTCCATGCCCGACAGTCCGGCGAACTTCGCAAGCCGCGCCAGGAACCAGGCCACCAACGCTCCGGCGATCAGCGTCGCGATGAAAAGCGCCGCAAACGCCGCCGCCGAACGCAGATGCGCTGCTCCGACCGCCTCGGGTACGAACGGCAGCGCTTGATCGGTGAAGGTGCGCGCCACGATGTACGCCGCCAGCCAGCCGATCAGCGAGAACAGCTCGTACATGAAGCCGCGCCACCAACCCACCAACGCCGAAAGTATGACGACCGCAATGACCGCGTAATCGAACGACGTCACCGGCCGACCCTTATTCGAGGCTGACCACGTTGGCCTGCGTTCCCTGCGCCACCAGCTTGACCTGCACCTTTTCCGCTGCCTCGCGCGTCGGATAACTGCCGATACGCACGCGCGTGACGTTTCCTGCCTTTTCCGTGTATGCGTGATATCCCTGCTTGCTCAGCTTGGCTTGCAGGCTCTTGGCGGTATCGATATTGGCGAAAGCACCTACTTGCACACCCCAGCCGGTCTTCGGCACGGCGGCTTGCGGCTTGA
>Ga0209417_1004347_pt1 | contig 17062 bp, 13 predicted proteins | sample RifGroF2_FD_184002 | JGI IMG/M metagenome (GOLD analysis project Ga0209417, IMG submission 184002) | Groundwater microbial communities from Rifle, Colorado, USA - Groundwater F2 (SPAdes) (version 2) | ecosystem: Environmental > Aquatic > Deep subsurface > Groundwater | place: Rifle, Colorado... | reverse complement strand
CCCCATCTTCGGAGTAGAGCCAACAAAAATAGCCATCGATAAATCGATGGCTATTTTGATTATAGAATGGTGTCCCGGGGCGGGATTGAACCACCGACACGTGGATTTTCAGTCCACTGCTCTACCGACTGAGCTACCGAGACAAAAAACTATCTTTAGTATCCACTTATAAAAGTGGAGCCGCCGGTCGGAATTGAACCGACGACCTGCTGATTACAAGTCAGCTGCTCTACCAACTGAGCTACAGCGGCCTTAAAGACGAAAATTATTATAGTTTATGAGCTATTTTCTGTCAACAACAAACAAAGGTTCATTCAGACTGCCAGTCCGATAACCTTCGATGTCGACTGTTATATACTTAAATCCTATATCTTTCAAGGCTTTCACAATTATTTCCCTATTTTCCAATAATAAAAAAAAATAATTTTCATCAGTCTCAATCCGAGCTACATCACCATGATAACGCACTCGTAACTGAGAAACCCCTAAATTTTTAATAAAAGTTTCAGCTGCTCCGACCATCCTAATGTTATTCAGAGTAATTTTGGTGCCATAGGGAAACCTTGAGGACAAACAAGCCATTGCCGGCTTGTCATGCGTTTCTAAACCGAGTTCTTTTGATAAGGCCCGGATATCGTTTTTAGTTAGCCCTGAGTCCAGGAGAGGTTTTTTGATGCCTAATTCATCAACTGCTTGCATTCCAGGACGATAATCATGGATATCATCAGCATTACTGCCGTCAAACACATAAGAAAACGACAGATCATTCTTTATATTCGTTAATTTTGAATACAGCTCTTGCTTACAGTAGTAGCATCGATTAGCAGGATTTTCTGCAAAATGCTCAATGCCTAGTTCACTTGTTTCTATGATAATATGAGGTATCCCGTACTTTCCGGAAAACTCTTTTGTACATGCCAGTTCGCTATCGCTGTAGGTTTCAGATTTTGCTGTTACGGCTAACATATTCTCGCCCAGAACATCAAAGGTTACCTTGGTAAGAAACGTACTGTCCACTCCACCGGAAAAAGCAACAATTGCGCTCCCATACTTGTTTATCTCTTTTTGTAGTTTAGAATATTTATTGCGTATTTCTAAATTTTCTTGCTGCATCATTCAATCCCCACTCAATCAATAAGAATAGTATGGAATAAAATACCAGGAAAATTGTATAAGGGAAATTCGTAACAGTCAATAATAATTAAATATTTTAATGTCTTTAAAATCTGCCGGTTTTATAATTATTACTATCATTATCAGAATCAATACCTAAGTTCACAATTTCATGAGCAAGTAAAACATTAAAATATTCCAGGAAATTTCTGTTGGTTTGTACTTTTTTGAGCAATACATCCCTTTTGTTCCCTTTACTGAGAGAATATATTTTATCAATAAGAGACTGAGCATCTTGTACCGATCTATTACCATCAAACACCTCAATTTCTTCAATTAACTCTTTATAAAGATGCTGATAAAATATTTTTTTTGAGTTCATAGATACACCCCTCCTTTAAATCATGGACCTATTGCAACTAGGTGAATTGTTATATAAAGTATTCCCTTACGGTAACTATTTTTAACATTCGAGTTTTTAGAAGTTTATAATTATTATAAAGAAAAGCTAGCTTCAATATTAAGATCATAGCCATCAACCAAGCCTTTTTCAAGCTTATAATAACCTGCAGAGGCTATCATTGCGGCATTGTCCGTACAATACTCAAACTTTGGTATATACAATGATTTATTATGAATATGGCATGCCTGCGCGAATTCATCTCTTAATTTTTTGTTAGCAGATACTCCACCGGCTATACATATATTATCGATAGCATTTTGTTTGGAGGCTGCGATTGTTTTATCTACAAGAACACTAACTACGCTTTCCTGGAACCCAGACACTAGATCGCAGACAACCTGTTTGTCCAAAGAGAGTGGATCATCCGTAAGGTTATTAACTTTATTTATAACGGCAGTTTTTAGCCCACTAAAACTAAAATCCAATGAATCACTAAGCATAGCCCTAGGAAACTTGTAGTTTTGCCCATTCCCCTGTTGTGCTAATTTGTCGATAATAGGGCCTCCTGGGTATCCCAGGCCAAGATACCTGGCAACCTTATCAAAGGCTTCACCTGCCGCGTCATCTCTCGTCCTGCCAAGGATCTCAAAATGAAGATGATCTTCTACTTTGGCAACAAACGTATGTCCACCCGAGACAACTAAACATATAAACGGAAATAGAGGTTTCTCGTCTGACAAAAAATTAGCATAAATATGACCTATAACATGATTCACGCCGACCAAAGGTATATCGTTAACCAGAGAAATAACTTTCGCTGCAGTAACCCCGATAATCAACGCCCCAAATAAACCTGGCTTATGGGATACTGCCACGGCGTCAATATCATTCGAGGTTAAGTTCGCCTGTTTAAACGCTTGGTCAAGTACATATGAAATATTTTCTGTATGCTTGCGAGACGCGATTTCCGGTACGACTCCACCGTATTCTCTATGATTTTTTATTTGAGAAATAATAACATTCGAATAAACTTTTGAGCCGTCTTCAACAATTGCGACAGAAGTTTCATCACACGAGGTTTCTATTCCTAAAATTAACATATTAAAGGTCCTTTATCATACATATTTCATTACAGTCAGGAAATTTGCTACAATTAACGCATTGGGCCCAGATCTTTTGGGGCATGTCATTCTTATCCACCTCATTAAAACCTAATTTTGCAAAGAATTTTTCTTTATACGTAAGGGCAAAAACTTTCTCGATCTTTAAATCAATTGCTTCTTTTGTACAGGCTTCAACAATTTTTTTCCCCAGCCCTTTTCCATGAAAGTCTTCCTTCACGGCAAGACTACGTATTTCACCCAGGCCTTCCCAATACAATTCAAGGGCACAACAAGCAACGATTTCATTATTCTCTTCAATGACATAAAAATCTCTGATAGACTCATATATCTCGAAAAGCGGTTTAAACAGCATTAGATCACAATCCGCATAACATTTAATCAGCTGGAAGATAGCTCTGCTATCTGAAGTATTTGCTTTCCTTATTTTCACTTTAATATCCTTTTGACAGTATTATAAGAAGTTAACTCTTGATAGTTAACTATAATATATTATAAATGCTAGTAAAAAATAATAAAGCCAATAATTTATGATGACTTTTTTCCATAGCAGTGCTAGGTGCTTTTCGCCAGTAAGGCCTCGAACTCTTGCTCATTAATTATTTTTACATTTAACTCTTTGGCTTTATCATATTTCGAACCGGGAGACTCCCCAACCACAAGATAATCAGTATTTTTAGAAACAATAGAGGTCACTTTACCTCCGTTATTAATGATTAGCTGAGAGATCTGTGTTCTGGAATACTTCTGTAATGTACCTGTCACAACAAACGATTTGTTATTTAGAGTCTGCTGTTTAACTGTTTCCTCTGCTGTCATTTTTACATTTTTATCTCTGAGTCGCTTTATTTCCTTAACAAAAGACTCTTTTCTGACAGTATCTTCGATACTCTTGCCAACTTTAGGCCCTATACCTTCAATCTGACATAAATCATCATAGGAGGCATTAAGAAAATTATCCATTGTTCTATAGTGCTCCGCGAGTATTTCCGCCGTCTGTTTGCCAACAAGATCGATCCCTAACCCATAAATAAGCCTGGCAAGACCTGCGTTTTTACTTCGATTTATCGATTTTAGTATATTTTCGACAGATTGTCTTCCCATGCCTTTAAGACTCAACAGATCATATTCGTTTAAATAATAAATATCGGATATAAGATTAACAAGCTTTCTATCCGATAAACCTGCAAAGAGTGGTCCTGCCAGATTCTCATTGTCCACCAAATTCTCAACAAGTGCTTCTCCCATACCCTCAATGTTCATTGCATCCCTGCTGGCAAAGTGGGAAATTTTCGCTTTTATTTGTGCGGGGCAAGTTATGTTAACACACTTGATTGCGGATTCCCCTTCAACACGGGACAGCGTACTCTTGCATACAGGACACGTCTCTGGAATTATAAAAAAGTCGGGCTTATCTTTAGGCTGAACTAAAGATGCAACCTCTGGAATAACCTCACCGGCCCTTCTCACCAGTACTTTGTCTCCAATATTTACATTTTTTCTGATAATTTCGTCCTGATTATGAAGGGTTGCCCTCGATACCAAAACGCCTCCTATTTGAACTGGTTGGAGTATGGCAACTGGCGTAATAACGCCAGTTCTTCCAACGTTGAGAACAATATCAAGGATTGTTGTGGGCACCTCTTCAGGCGCAAACTTGTAGGCGATAGCCCATCGTGGACTTTTGGCGGTATTTCCTAAGATTGACTGGTAATCAAACCGATTTACCTTTATTACAACGCCATCAATATCATAGTCCAGTTCATTTTTCAGGGTTTCCCATTCTTTGCAGTAATTGACTACCTCGTCAAAACTTTTACATAATCTTAAATTTTTGTTGATAACAAATCCCAATGTAATTAAATACTGCATTAACGAATAATGATCAGAGAATTCCTCATTGGTTGAGCTTCCATAAACGAAAATCTTTAACTTTCTCGAAGCAGTGATTTTCGGGTCAAGCTGACGCAGAGATCCAGCAGCTGCATTACGTGGATTAGCAAATGGTTCGGCACTTGACTGACTTCGCTGTGTATTTATTTCGTTGAAGCTTTTGTGGGACATATATGCTTCTCCACGAACTTCAATAGACACATCCTCAGTCAACCTTAAAGGAATTTCATGAATGGTTCTAAGATTCTGCGTAATATTTTCTCCTACAAATCCATCACCACGTGTAGCGCCAACAATAAAACGGCCATTATCATACACAAGCGAAACTGCGAGTCCATCGATTTTAAGCTCGCAGACATATTCAATCTTTTCGGTAACACCCAGGCTCTTCTTCACACGTAAATCAAAGTCTCTTACCTCATCGTATGAAAATGCATTGCTTAGACTGAGTAGCGGGATCGAGTGTTTGTACTGGTCAAAATAGGGTAATGGAGTTCCTCCAATTCGTTGAGTGGGAGAATCTGCGGTTATCAGTTCGGGATGTTGCTGCTCAAGCTCTTGAAGCTTTCTATATAGCATATCATATTCATAATCTGTTATTTCCGGGCGATTTAATACATAATACCGGTAATTATGATAATATATCTTCTCTTTTAGCTCGTTCAGCTGTTTTTCTACTCTATCGTCAGTATTCATATATAGCTACCTAAAATAATGATGAATAACTCCAATTAATCGTTTTTTATTCTAATATATTTATTGAAGCAATAGCAATAGGATATTTATGAAAAATATTTTTCTATTATTTCGGTAACCTTAATAATATAAAACGAAGCAGGAATAAAGAATAATTGAGCTACAACAAGCGTTCCTATAAATTTAGTGAACAAAAGAGAGATAACAACAGTTTTGACATCTTCCGGAGGTCGTTGCTCATGCACAGCCTGATCTGTAATCCTGGCCCCTTCCGGGTCTACGACGAGAGTTAACAGTATAGTAGCAATTCCATTAACTATTCCGGATAATTGGACAGCCGTAGCTCGTAAATGAGGCAGTTTAGCACCAGCATAAAGAGCACACAAAACACCAATCGTATAGATTGACGTAACAAAAAGGTTCATAAAAAGGAAGGTCTTCGAAACATGTCCTAAGCGTAAATTTTTGAATGAAGGAATATAAGGCATTCTAATGCATTTAACGATTGTAACGATATTTCTTGGTTTTAAAGCCATTATAGCCATTTTGGGCAATGACCCGATAATCAGAAACTTTTTTATCGCTATATTAAATATATTAATAAAAGTAGGAGTAAGAAGTATCCCGACGAAGGTCCCAAGTGCAGCTGCAAAAATAATAATCCTGAAATTCATCTGCAGCTTATCAATTGACATAGAATTACTCTGTTTAATCGCGGTATCAACCATATTTCCTAACAACGGAGCCTGGAACATATTCGATAACCTTGAGACTAATAAAGTAGATGTAACAAACGACATCGCGATAGCGATCTGCCGCGTTCTAAGACCAGCAAACCGGATCGAATAAGCTAACGATTCGGTTAGATGAATGAGAAATGTAAAAAAGGAAACAAAAAGAATTAAATTCACAAAAACATTATAATTGTTATTATAATTAGTGTCTATATGGTTATTGCTCCTGCCTGGGGCATCAAAAGGAAAGCCGCATTTTATCAATGCGGCTCAAATAGTAGTTTTACTGCGAAGATACTAATTCTTAGTATCTATCTCTACCGCCACCAAAACCTCCACCTCTACTGTCTCTTCCTCTATTACCACCATTTCCGCCTCTGCTGTCGCCTCTTCTATCTCCGCCGCCAGACCTGCTCATTGCAGGACGTGGTTGAGCTTCATTCACTCGTAGTGTACGACTTTTGATTTCTTTTCCGTTTAAATTATTAATTGCAGAATCAGCATCAGCCTTTTCAGCCATTTCTACAAAGCCAAAGCCTTTTGACTTACCACTGAACTTGTCTTTAATAACAGTTGTTGATTTAACTGAACCGAATTCTTCAAACAATTCTTTTAATTCTTCTTCAGTCGTATCATATGATAAATTTCCTACATAAATATTCATCCAAAACTCCTTCTATTCTACCAATATTAGGATACGCACATACTAAACTATATGTTCAAACGCGTATTTCTTTGCCGTTGCTACATTACTCTTCTTTAACTCGTCACACCTCCTAATATCACCTTTTCAATTCTATTTATATTATATCATCAATAAATAGTACCGTTACATATTATTTTAGTGTTAGAGCTATCAGTTAAGACTTAACTCGGCATCTCTGCAGGCGAACAAAACCTACAGATTAGTATCTATCTCTACCGCCACCGAAACCGCCACCGCTGCCACTTCGGCTATCTCTACCTCTGTTGCCGCCTCGACTGTCTCCGCCTCTTCTATCTCCGCCTCGGCTTTGTGAATCACGTGGTTGTGCTTCATTAACGCGGACTGTTCTCCCTTTGATTTCTTTTCCGTTCATAGCAGCAATCGCTGCAGTTGCATCAGCCTTTTCAGCCATTTCTACAAAACCAAAACCTTTTGACTTGCCGCTGAACTTATCTTTTATTACAGTAGCTGAGGTTACAGCACCATACTGTTCAAAAGCTTCCTTCAAATCCTCGTCAGTGGTTTCATATGATAAATTTCCTACATAAATATTCATTTTTTAATCTCCTTTCATCTTTCCCTTCAGGGAATATACAATTTTTAATATTATCTATATTTTTTATCTTTAGTATTAAACAAATTGATACGTTCTGTAATTCTTTCTCTATAGCACCTCCCGTATTATACCTTATAACAAAAAAACACTTACCCTCTTTCCATAAGTGGCTTATTATTAGTTTTTAGATTAACACTTGAATGAAACATAATTACATGTTTGGAAAAATAATCTGGTATACATTGTTGTTGATAATTTAAATTTATATTTGGTTCAATATACATACTATTAGTTTTTTTTTAAATTTCTAATTAAATACTTTCACCATATTACCATTAAGCCATATTAAATCCAAGTATTTTTTATTGCCACTATTAATATATATGCTTAATTTCTATTTTGTACTGACTCTATTTTTTTTGAATCTACCATATCATCAATGATTTTCATAGATATCTCATTTTTTATTTTTAATATTTAATTATATTTTATCAATAATTATCATAAATTCTCAACTAATAATTAATTATTTATACAACTTTTATTCTATTAATACTCTTATCACTATTTTCTAGGCAGGTAAATATTGAAGTTAGAACCGGTACCAAGTTCGCTTTCTACGGATATTTTACCGCCATGGTCTTCAATTATCTTCCTCGTTACGGCAAGCCCTAACCCGGTACCATTTTCCTTGGTCGTGAAAAATGGCTTGAACAGATTATCCCTGGTATCCTTACTCATGCCTTTTCCCGTATCGGCTATTCTCACCCGGACCATACTCCCTGACAACCCTTCTACCTCGTCGACAACCCCTACTTCGACCCTTAGAAGCCCACCTTCTGGCATCGCCTGGACCCCATTCTGCATTATATTCTGAAACACCTGAATCAGCTTATGGTCGTCTCCCATAACCTGACAGCCTTCTCCGCTTACCCTGATCTCAACTCCACTCTCTCTCGACTTCCATTCCATTACCTTCCGCCGTTCTTCCAGCAGCTCCAGTACATTGACTTTATTTTTTACCAGCTTCTTTGAACGCGATAGTTCCAGCAAATCCTCCATCAGCGCATTTACCCGGTCCAACTCTTTCGGTACGATACTCGCAAACAATTCAAGGTATTCTTCGTCATTATGCTGACTCGGCATTAGCTTGACGAGCGTACTCACTGAGGTCAGCGGATTCCGGATCTCATGCACAATAACCGAGGCCATATTAGCTATCGTTACTAAGCGCTCTTTTTGCAGAAGTTCCTGCTTCAATTTCTTGATCTCAGTAATATCTGTCATCACTATCAATAAATTCTTGCCTTTTTCCCGCTCTCCGGCAATAAATTTGCTCGATACCGTGTATTCCTTTATTTCTTTTTTTGCCTGTCTCACTACTTCTCGATGCACCACTTCAGTACCGGATTCCAGTGATTCCTTCACCAGCCCTACCAAGTCTTCTTCTGCATCCAACAACTCAAACAAGGTTACCCCTTCTTGTGCTCCTAACTCTTCTTTTCCAGATTGGTTGCTTGATACTATTTCACCGGTTTCGTCTACCGTAATAACAATATTATTTATTGCCTTGAGTACTCCTTCACTATAATCACGGGCTTCCACTGCAGCACTATATAAAGAAAAATTCTTAATTAGGTTCCCTATATAGTTAGCATAAATCCGCAACATAGTCTTGTCTAACCCGCGAACGTATCCTTTTTTCTCGCGATTCTCCAGGATCACCATGCCCATAAACTCCTTATGGTCCATCAACGGCATCCCGATATATTCCGATAAACCCTCAGAGTCTACAAAACTCCACAGCCCGGTCCGCCCGCAAGCTGTCTCGCTAACGAATTCTGAGGTCAGATATTCACCTCGAACTACCTGTTCCATCAGTCCGGTTTCCAGGGTATACCCCTTGCCACGAGTGATACTCGTCCCATTCTTCTCCAGTTCAGAGACTAACTGCTGCTCTTTCTCATTCCAGATCAGCAGATACCCACTCCCAGCTCCCATGCACAGTACCAACTCATTCAACAAATTCTGATAGATTGCCTGCTTCCCCTGCTTATAGATAATTTGATTTTGTAATTCATTCAGTCGCGCAAGACGCTCGGCTTTCTGTTTTACTTCTGAAAATAGCCTGGTATTCTCGATCACCGTTGCTAAATGGTTAGACAATGTCCCAAGAATACTCTCGTCTTCATTGGTAAACGATTCTCCTGATAATTTCCTCCCCAGCATCAGACACCCAAGAAAATCTCCTTCTTTCCCTATCGGAACAATCACTTCTGTCCGCAGATCCTCCATAAAGGCCACGATCCCTGACTCCGACTGCCCCCGCTGCTTCCGTTTCTCGTCGTCAATTACCAGGATCCCGTTCTTTTCCTTGATATACGCAATTTGCTTGTCTTCTCGGCTGAGTCCGGGCTCTTTCCTTCGCCGTCTCCCCGTATAATACCGGCAGACATATTCTTCCAAATCTTTGTCGTACATGTACAAGTTAACTTTGTCCAGCTTCATGGTCTCCCGCAACACCATAACCACATAATTCCCCAGCTCTTCCAGATCATTATATTCCCTGATCCTCTCGCTTATGACCTCCAATGCATCGTAATAATCATACCCCTTCATATAAAATATCCGGTCCGTCATGTGGACCAACATTTTCCGCAAGGGACTGTTTCCAACAGTTATGAAAAAAGCGGCGATCGCTACAGTTACGATTGGACCCCAGTTAAAAAACTCATCAAAAAAATCAGCAGTTAAATAGGTAAATTGAAAAAGGAATATAGCTAATATTAGGAATAAAAAAGAAAAAACAATACTTCTTTTAATTAATATTTTTGATATCGATAATCTTGGCACTTTATTACATACCTAAAGTATTTTATATACTACTAAACTTTCTACTTATTTATCTCAAAGATTACAAAAGCTACATAGTCAATTATACAATTAAAGGCGCAATATGGTAGTATTTTTTAGTTTTCACTTTTTTACAATAAATCAAATTATTTTTTTGGATAGAATTCAAATGCATTGATATAGTCGGTTGCTCGAGATAGAACATATCGCAGAGCTCATTTACAAATTTCTCACCTGTCGCAATTTTTTGCATCATCTCGCAACGGGTTTCGTTGGCAAGTATACTGTATATTTTATAGCTTTCATCACTAAACGGATCGCTTATAATATGAGAAATGTAATAATTATTTTCTGACAATGATAACAAGCTATAGTACGAACGAATAATAGATGATACCTTTTCCCGATCGATCCGATAATAGACAATAGTGCCTTCCCTGTTACAATAAACGAGAGAATGCTTCCGTAGGACCATAAGCTGATCACTGATTTTTGACATGGGAATATTACCTGCTCTTGCAAGTTCAGAAACTGACAGAGGTAGTGTTTCACCATATAATAACTGTAAAATTCTAAATCGTGATCGATTTGCCATAATTCTAAAAAAGGCAGAATAATCACTCATTAAATATTTTTTAGATTCCATATAAACACCAAACTAAAGAAGTGAGATAAAAAATTTAAGATCTTTTTTCAGCACTCGATATCTTAAACCTAATCCTATACAATCAATTTTTATACTAGCTTCCTCTTCCAAATCAAGAAATTTTAGATTTTCAAGATCATATCTATATCGTAAGGTAAAATCATAATGTTGCAGTTTGGTTGTAAATTTCAAGTCAACGTAATCGACATCAAATATATCCGTACTATCATATAAGAAGGCTCGCTTTCCTTGCTGTAGAAATCGATGATAATACCCTAGATCGAAAAAAAACATGTTATTATATGAGTTAGAATAAACAACACTACCTAAAACCTGCTCCCAATGGAATTTTTTGGATACAGCGCGAGAGCCGATAATTTGAGGAGTCAACGAACCCCAAACACCATAAGAAAAACTTTTATAAAAAGTAGTTGAGAAATCAAATTTCTTTTCAGGACGCCCTTCATTTTCAGTTAAATTAGCTAATGTTGTATTCCATCTATAGCTGAATAACCGAGCGAAGTCAGAATCGTTTGCGACAAGATAGAACCGAGGATAAAATGAGACATACTCAAAATTAATATATCTACGGTAAGCTGCCTCAATAGCATAAGTAAACGATGTTATATATTGTTGTTCGCTTGTATCTTTTCCTAATTCGCCCAGGATTTCAGGCGTTTTTTCGTTAGTCTCCTGTTTTTCGACATTACTTACAATTTTATTTTCAAAAAAATAATATAACGAATATTTTTCAAGGGGATCTGCTTTGGTAAAATAATTGAAGCCATAATAGTGGCTCGTTTGTAAATTAGGCATATATTGGTGTGAAATTCCAATAGATAACCCTTTTGACGAAAGATATCCCAAATTAAAAGTTCCGGTATTTTTCGGACTTATAAAATACCCAAACCTCTCCTTGATAAAAAATCCATCCTCGTCATTTGCCCCTATCTCCGGGAGCGGCGTTTGGGATGTGAGAATGCCGTACTCAGCTCTCCCAACAATATACGTTGGCAAATAGAGAACAGGCGTGTCCATCAGATGAAAAAAAGTATCCTTCAAAATAATAATCCCTACTTCCGGATACATTTCTATTCGATTTGCACTAAAGTGATAATGAGGAACAGGATCACTACAGGTAGTAAAGCTACCGTCTTTTATAGTAACTTTCTTTTCTGTAACATGAATATTGTTACCTTTGATATGGTAGCGCCCGATTAGAATATTTGCATTCTTTGCAATACCAATATTATTCAAGAAATCGAATTGCAGCGAATCTCCCCGGACCTGACTATTTTTGTAATTAATTTCGAAGCCATCAGATAACCGAAGTAACTTATCAGGATAGCGCACGAGGAGACTATTTGCAGTTGCGGAGATGCCTTTATATTTCGCTTCGACATTTCCACTTGCGTAAAGTGCCCGATCCGCATTTAAATAGAGTATTTTGTCAGCCTCTATAAAAATATCATCTTGCCCATAGGCACTGATTTGGATACAAAAGAAAAAGATTGTGCCTATAAATAGTAATAAACTACATTTCTTGCGCAACATTTATTTTCTTCTCAATATTATGAAATTTTGTAATTTCCTTTTTAAAGAATAACTTAACAGAACCGGTAGGACCATTCCTTTGCTTGGCGATAATAATTTCGGCCTCATTTCCATTTTCAACCTGGGCATTATAATAATCCTCACGATGTATAAAACATACTAAGTCAGCAGTTTGTTCAATTTCTCCTGACTCCCTTAAGTCTGATAATCGAGGAATCTTTTCTTGTCTTTGCTCTACTGCCCGGCTCAACTGCGATAAGGCCAGGATGGGAACATTCAGTTCCCGACCAACAGACTTAAGACCTCGAGCTATTTCAGATATTTCCTGGTTTCTACTCTCGTTTCTACTTTTACCGCCCTGCATTAATTGTAAATAGTCTATTATGATAAGCGATATCCCTCGCTCAGCTTGAAGTCTTCTGGCTTTTGCCTTAAGCTCCAGAAGCGAAACTGATGCGGTATCATCGATATAGACCGGCGCTTCACTCAATCGGCCAATTGCCCTTGTCAGTTTTTTCCATTCATGATCATGCAGGTTCCCGGTTTTTAGCCGCTGGGCATCGATCTCGGCATCAGAACAAAGCATACGTTGAACTAGAGATTCTTTACTCATTTCCAGACTAAATATCGCAACCGGCAATTTGTTTTTTAATGCAATATTTGCAGCTATATTCAGACAAAAAGCAGTCTTTCCCATACTTGGCCTCGCAGCCAGAATAATAAGATCAGCCTTCTGAAAACCGGATGTCATCTGATCCAAATCAGTGAATCCTGTTGGGATACCGATGAGTGCATCCTTTTTGTCGTATATAGATTCAATTCTGTCCATAACCGGAGAAAGGATATCTTTGATGGGAATAAAACCTTCACGGATTTTCATTTGAGCGACATTCATGATTATCTTTTCACTTTGATCGATAGCGGATTCTACCGATAAAGATTCATCGAATGCACAACGAACTATCTCCGATCCTGCTGAGATCAGATCACGAAGCAAGGCCTTTTCATCTACAATTTTGGCGTAGTAGGTTATGTTCGCGGATGTTGGCACACTATTAATCAACTGTGTTAAATAATAGCTACCGCCGACAGCATCCAGCAAATTTTTCTCTCGCAAACAATTGGTAATGGTAATAATATCAATAGGTTCACTTTTTTCATATAATGAGATCATTGCCTCAAAAATCATTTTGTGAGCGTCCCGGTAAAATGAAACGGACTTTATCATATCTACAATCTTTGAAAAAGCATCTTTATCAATTAAAACAGCGCCTAAAACAGATTGTTCTGCTTCAAGATTTTGTGGTGGTAACCTATCTTGCATTATGATCCCCGATTTTAAAATAGTAAGAATAAAGGCGTACTTATATACGCCTTTTTTAAACATTATTTAAACTTTATAACAACTCAGTAATTCCTACTATGTAGAAATTTTTTATCATAATAGTAACTAAAGTTATCTATGGCAATGCTCACTATTTAGCAGTACAAAATGATGCCAATTGTTGTTCTTTGCACTACATAATTAAAGAATTCTGCTATAAAACCATTATTTTTAAGTATTTAACATTATAGTTTATTTTAATATACTGTTCAATGTGATAAAATTCATAAATTTTGATTCCTATTTATTATCTAAAAGATCTTTGATCGCTTGGCCTGTGTATGATTTAGGTACTGCGGCGATATCTTCCGGGGTTCCTTTTGCAACTATGAATCCCCCGTCATCACCTCCTTCAGGACCAAGATCAATTATGTAATCGGAACTCTTGATAACATCTAAATTATGCTCGATCACAACAACGGTATTACCACCGTCAACCAAGCGCTGCAAAACCTTCAACAAATAAGCGATATCAGCAAAATGCAGTCCGGTTGTCGGTTCATCAAGAATGTACATGGTTTTTCCTGTTGATCTTCGGCTTAATTCGGTGGCAAGCTTAACGCGTTGGGCTTCGCCTCCACTTAGCGTTGTCGCACTTTGCCCTAAATGTATATACCCAAGCCCGACATCCGAGAGTGTTTGAAGTTTTCGCTTTATTCCTTGATAATTGGCGAATAAATCTATGCCTTCTTCCACAGTCATATCCAGAACGTCGGCAATTGTATTTCCTTTGTACTGAATCTCTAACGTTTCTTTATTGTAGCGCTTCCCTTTGCACTGTTCGCAAGGAACATAAACATCGGGCAAAAAATGCATCTCTATCTTAACAATTCCGTCTCCCTGACACGACTCACATCGTCCGCCTTTTACATTAAAGCTAAATCTTCCAGGCAGATATCCTCGAAGTTTCGATTCCATAGTACTCGCAAAAACTTCACGAATTTCTGTAAACATACCGGTATAAGTAGCGGGGTTAGACCGTGGAGTCCTACCGATCGGAGACTGATCAATAATTATTACTTTGTCGATTTCCTTATAACCGACAATTTCACAGTGTGCTCCGATTGTATGCTTGGTATGATAGATCCTGTTTGACAACGCCTTAAAAAGGATGTCATTAATCAAAGTGCTTTTTCCGGAACCAGATACACCGGTCACGCATATAAATTTTTTGAGGGGAAACTCGACATCAATTGTCTTAAGGTTATGCTGAGTTGCTTTTTTGATTGTTAAAAAAGTATCTTCTTTATTATTTACAAGTCTTCTTGTTCCCGGTATTGCGATTTTTTCTTCACCGGTGAGATATTTACCGGTAATAGAGTTCTTGCACGTTAATAGTTCTTTTAGAGGTCCGGCACAAAGTATCTCTCCACCATGTTTGCCGGCATATGGCCCGATGTCCACAATGTAATCGGCACAGCGGATGGTTTCTTCATCATGCTCGACTACAATAACAGTATTGCCAAGATTCCTCAAATTAATTAATGCTGAGATCAATTTTTGATTATCACGATGATGAAGGCCTATACTCGGTTCGTCGAGAATATAGAGAACGCCTACCAGCCCTGACCCGATCTGAGTTGCTAACCGTATTCGCTGCGATTCTCCTCCGGACAAAGTTGCCGATGATCGATCAAGCGTTAAGTAATCCAATCCTACATTTACTAAAAAATTAAGCCTCTCTTTGATTTCTTTTAAAACGTGACGTGCAATGATTTCTTCACGTTCAGTAAGTTTAAGCGACACAAGAAAACGAGAAGCACCTTTGATTGAAAGTGAGGTAAATTCCGAAATATTTTTGCTCTGGACGGTAACTGCGAGTATCTCAGGCTTTAACTTCCGTCCGGAACAGGTTGGACAGTCTTTCTCGCTCATATATTTTTCCATTTCAACCCTGCGGTATTCTGAGTCGGTCTGACGGTACAGCCTGTTAATCTGATTAATAATTCCCTCAAATGCTCCTTGGGATACCCACATGCCTTCAGTTTTTTGAGACTGGTATTCATAGCGTATTTTGTCTTTTGATCCGTAGAGCAGGATATTCTTCACATCTTCAGAAAGATCTTTGTATGGCACATTAACATCTATGTTGTAGTGTTTAGCCAGCGACTTGAGTACCTGCCAGCGAAATCCTTTCATTCTCCATTCTCCCCATGGAGCGATTGCGCCTTGGGATAATGATAGCTCATGGTCAGGGATCACCAGGTCAGGATCGAATTCCAGCTTTTTGCCAAGGCCTTTGCATTCAGGACATGCTCCGTAGGGATTATTAAACGAAAACATTCTGGGAGATATTTCATCTATCGATATATTGCAGTGGGGGCAGGCGAACTTCTCCGAATAAATCAGCTCTTTTTCATAATTGTTGGTCTTGAACCATTCGCCATCATTCTTCGTAAGATCAACAATAATAGTACCGCCACTGTATTTGGCAGCAACCTCAACCGTATCGCGGATACGATCGTTAATACCTTCATTTATCACAAGACGGTCAACTATTATCTCGATAAAATGCTTCTTGTTCTTATCAAGAGGAATCGATTCCTCAATCTCATAAATACTTCCGTCTACTCTGACTCTGACAAACCCGTTCTTCTTAATATCCTGGAGCAGTTTAGAATACTCACCTTTTCTCCCCTTGATGACCGGCGCGAGAACCTGAACCTTTGTTCCCTGGGGCAGTTGCAGTAGCTGTTCAATAATCTGAGAGGTTGTCTGCTTCTGGATCGTCCGCCCGCATTTATAGCAATGAGGAATTCCAATATGGGCATATAATAGCCTTAAATAGTCATATATTTCTGTAATGGTGCCAACGGTTGATCTTGGATTTTTTGAAGTAGTTTTCTGATCGATTGATATAGCAGGAGAAAGTCCTTCGATCGACTCCACATCGGGCTTGTCCATTTGTCCGATGAATTGCCTTGCATAGGCGCTCAACGATTCTACATACCTTCGCTGCCCTTCCGCATAGAGTGTATCAAAGGCAAGCGATGATTTTCCTGAGCCTGATAATCCGGTAAAAACAATGAGTTTGTTTCTCGGTATTTCCAGGTTTACGTTTTTGAGGTTATGAACCTTTGCCCCTTTAATTATGATCTTATTATTCACTAAAAATATCCCCTTTATGCGAACTATTTCCAAAAAACCTGTTTATCACCAGCGCCAGAAATATCCGGTTCAACAACTTATATCACAAGATCTGCAGGCTGATTATCGTCGATATATTATACCAAAATTAATAGACTAAATCTATGTGAGAAAAAGTTTTTGACACATTTACTAATCGCAAAACTGACGCTCATAACCAGCTTATATTAGGGCAAATAATTGGTAAATAAAAACGTAAATAACCCCAACTCCTAAACAGAGAACTATAGCAACTCAAAAAAAAAAAAAAAAATTG
>Ga0209417_1004345_pt1 | contig 17067 bp, 18 predicted proteins | sample RifGroF2_FD_184002 | JGI IMG/M metagenome (GOLD analysis project Ga0209417, IMG submission 184002) | Groundwater microbial communities from Rifle, Colorado, USA - Groundwater F2 (SPAdes) (version 2) | ecosystem: Environmental > Aquatic > Deep subsurface > Groundwater | place: Rifle, Colorado... | reverse complement strand
ATGGACTTAATTTTTTTTGTTGTATTATTTATGTAGATAAGAATTAAAATAAACTGATATTTTTATATAAAAAGGAGAAAAAAATGTCATTATTGAATGCAAAGAAAAGAGATACAGCATTAAATCCAAGACAAGTAAGAGCAGAAGGACTTGTTCCTGCTACTATTTACGGTGGCGGCATGGATTCAGTTTCTATCCAGATGGATGTTAAAGACTTTATTGCCGCTTACAGAAAAGATAAAAATGCTATCTTTGAATTAAAAGTGGAAAAAGAAGCATATAAAGCTGTTGTAAAAAAAGTACAGATTGATCCTGTTAGCGATAAAGTTCTTAATGTTGAATTTCAGAGAATTCAAACAGATCAAAAAGTAAAAATGGTTATTCCTATTGAAACTTTTGGTGATTCTGCAGCAATGAAAGCAGGCGGAGTCTTAATATCAAATATTTCTGTAATTGAAGTAGAATGTTTGCCTTCTAATATTCCTTCAACAATTAAAGTAGATATTTCAACATTAGAAAATTATGAAGATTCATTAACTATTCAGCAGATAGAATTTCCTGAAGGAGTTCAGCCTCTTGGAAACCTGGAAACTATTGCTGTAAAAGTTGCTGCTCCAAAAGCTTCAAAATAAAATAAATTTTTTAAAAAAACAAAAAGCGAGGTAATACACCTCGCTTTTTATATACCCTTTTTTCTTAATTCCAGTTCGTAAAGAAAAATTTCCTTAAGAATTTTGTCTTTTAATTTTTCGTCAAGGTCATTAAAAGTAAAAGCATTTTTGTATATTTCTTTTCCATTAGCGAAAAAAGTTCTGGAATAAACGTGTTGTAATGTAACTTCAATAGGTTTTTCGGCAGGATTGGAAAGATAAATGATACTAATTACCTTTGAATGCTTTTCCAGCGGTTTATCAGAAATATAGCAAAATCCGGATCCGCTTATGTCCAGAGTATTTATTTCTTGAACTTTAACATCAGTACCCGCTTCCGGGAAAATAACAAGTTCTGTTTTTAGTTTTAGAGGTACTCTTACGTATTCTCTTTGCTGGATAAATTTAATATCAGTCGGATAAGAAATTTTAAGTCCGGGAATTCTCGAATTATCCCTGCCTAGTATCTGGCAATCTCCTGAATAAACGCCTGCTTTTTCTTTAAATTTTACTGCAACCCAGTTTTCTTCAGGAATATTGTATTCACTTCCTTTATAAAACAAAAAATCTATAAGAATATAATCAGATTCAACACTTTTTACATAGCTTCTGAATTTGTTATCATTCCATTCAACGTCAATTTTGCCAAGTTCTTTTATAAAGCCAAACATTTAATTTAAATAATCCCTTTTATTCAAATAATTCTTGAATTTTTACTTTAATTTCGCGCTGATCCATTTCGTTGGTCTGATTATTTAAATCCATAGCTATTTGAAAAAGTCTTGCGGCTTCTATTTTATCGCCTTTAATAGCCATTGCTCTGCCTAAATTATAATTGGCAAGCGCATATTGATTGTTACTTTCAATTGCTTTGCTGAGATTATTTATTGCTTCCTGAATATATCCCAAGTCGTCAAGATAAATTACTCCTAAATTGTTATAAGCTATATCATAACCGGGGTCTAATTTAATTGCTTTTTCATATTCTTTGACGGCTTCTTCAATTACGCCTTTGCCCCACAGCAAAAATCCCAAATTGCAATGAATTCTGGCGTTGTTCGGGTCGACTTCAAGAGCCATTCTGTAAGTGGCAAGAGCGTTAGCGTAATCACCCTTGTCGTAAAAAGCGCTTCCAAGACTTATATAAATATCCACATCAGTCGGATTTAAAAGAGAAGCGCTTTGATACGCGCTTATTGCCGCGTCAAAATTTTCTTTTGACTCGTGGAAAATATATCCGAGGGTTTGCGCAATGATGCTTGTCCAGTTTTTATTAGGGTTTAAAGAGATTGCTGTTTGATAATATGATACAGCGGATTTAATATCGCCTTTTAAATAATAAATATTGGCTAAATTGCTGTGATATATGGCATCATTCGGATTCATTTCTATTAATTTGCCGTAAATTTCAATGGCGTTGTCATAATTTCCCTGCTCTTCATAGATAGAACACAGAAGTTTATGCGCTGTAACATGTGTAGGATCGAGCCATATTGCCATTTTGTATTCATTTACGGCGTCTTCAAGGCGTCCTATTTGTCTGCAAGCGTTTCCAAGATGCAGGTATAAAAGCAGAAAACCCGGAGCTTTCTCTATGGTTTCAATATAAAGATCTATAGCCTGATAAGCGCTTCTTGTTTTTTCAAGATAATACCCTTGAAAAAATACAGGGAAAAATTTTAAATAAGAAAGTTTTGTAAAAATTTCTTGTTGAGCTTTTTCGTCAAAAGCAAGTTTAAATATTGATAAGAACAAATTTTTGACGATATTTAAAGTATTTTTGTCCGCTTTATCTTCTCTTGTTTTTAAGAGTTTAAATAAAAGGTAATGAGCGCGTGAATTTTTAAGTCCGCCGCTTTGTGCGGCTTTTTCAAGATAAGATATGGCTTCTGTAATTCTGTCTCTTTTGGAAAAGATTTTTGCGGTCATATAATAAGCGTCGGAATGGCTTTTGTCGTATTCAATGCTTATGGCAAAATGATTGAGCGCCTTTTCCGGTTCGCCTTTATAATAATAAGCGCAGCCAAGTTTATAGTGAATATCTGCCGAATTTAAATTTGATTCCAGCGCCCTCTGGTATTCTAAAATGGCGTCATCTAAAAATTGTTTGGGCTGATAAATATCAAGATGTTTTTCAAGATATAAATCTCCCAGTCTTATATGAAGATCAGCGTTTGTAGGGTCGTTTTGCAGTGCAGACCGGCACATTTCGATTGCTTTTGAAATGTTGCCGCCTTTTTGCATTTTTTCTATTTTATTTTTTATTTTTTCGACCGTTACTGTTTCATTCATTCTGATTACTCATTTTTGATCTGATTTATTTATTATAACTGATTGTATATAATTATGCCTTATTTAACCTAATTTTAAACTATTTTTGTAAAAAAATTTTAAAATTAGGTTTTTATTTAGCCTGTTAATTTTTTTAATTTTATATTTTTAACTTCTTCTTCAAAGCATTTTTTTATAATTCTATTTCTGTCTGTTTCGTTTATATCAACAAATTTTATTACTGATACTACTAATTTGCCCTGCAAAAATGAATAAAGAATAATTCCTTTGCCTTTTGCTAATGTTCCGTCCGGCATGTAAAGCGTGAAATTCCAAATATCATTAGCTTTTAGCTCGTCTCTAACTAAAAATCTAATTCCTCCGCCTCCAATATTTATGGTTTTTGTTTCAATTTCTATTCCGTCTTTTATGTCGTCTTTTGATAAAACACATCTCAGGTTAAAAGGAGCTCTTATATAATCTCTTCTTTGAGTGCGTTTTTTTTCATCAGGAAATTCTATAACAAAATCATGTTCAAGCGGTGAATTTATTACAATTGAGTCAAAGGCATAAATGCCTGAATCTGTATAAACTATAGCTTCCAGTTCTTTGCCTTCAGGCAGGCTTTTTTTTAGATGAGGGCAATCGTCAGGAAAAACAAGTGATACTCTATCTTCTTCAAACCATTTAACAACGCATGTGATTGACTCAGAGCGAAGAGAAGATATATTAAACTTTAAACGTATTTTTTGACCGGCTTCAAGTTCGTTCATAAAAATAATTTACCTGTGCGATACCTAAATAACTAAGAATCATTATATTAATTATATTATGAAAATTAACCATCTAATCCCTGTAAATTTATTTAAGTCGGATTCTGTCAGCCGAAAAGCTGAAACTCCCAGCGTGGATTTCAAGCAAGATGTTAAAATTGACATAGATAGTCTTCTTCAGTGGGAAGGTAACGAAAAAATACCTGAAAAAAAGCAGCCAAAATGGAATTTGGAAAAAATCCCGCTAAAATTTTATATAAATAAAGATGTTTATACAGAAAAATTAATGCCGGAGTTTGCTAAATCAGTAGAAAATTCTTTTCAAATCTGGTCAAGAGCTTCTCACGGGTTAATCAGATTTGAAAAAAGTTTATCTCCTGATAATGCCGATATATTAGTTCGCTGGTCAAATGAAACACTTCCCGGCAGAAATTATGAAGCCGGTCATAATGATTTAAAAGTCAATAATAACAGGATTCAAAAAGCTGAAGTTACACTGATAGTTTTTCCTGTAATTGATATGAATCTATCAGCGGAAAATCGGGTGGACAGAGTAAGACGCACAGCTTTGCATGAAATTGGTCATGCTTTAGGATTGAATCACAGCAGCAATCCTAAAGATATTATGTTTCACAGGGGAATATATAATCAAAATTTAAGCAATATAGACGCTAAAAGGATTAATGAGCTTTATAAATCGCGGGATTTGGATGTAATTACATAAAAAATAGTTTGTCTGTCATCCCGAACTTGATTCGGGATCTGTCCAACAAACTATTTTAAGCTTAAACTCCAAAATGGATAGATGCTGAAACACCAGGTAGGGTCATAAAACTACGGCTCACAGGTTCGCCTTGTTTTGCAGCCAGTTCAGCATGACAATAGAATTTATTAATCTACAAAATTTAAACAGGAATAAGTTTTCCTGATGCATTTATTAGCATGCTTAATATTGAAAATAATATAGAGCCGATAAGAGCCGGAATAAAACCTCCTATTTGAAATCCCGGGACAAAAAAAGCGGCTAATGCAAATAAAGCAGCATTTATTATAAAAGTAAATAAACCTAAGGTAAGAATATTTATAGGTAATGTTAAAATTGTGATAATAGGTTTAATTAAAATATTTACAAGCCCGATAACCAGCGCCGCAATAAGAGCAGTAACAAAGCCTGTTATTGCAATGCCAGGAACTATTTTGGCAATAAGAATAAGCGCTAACGCAAAAAGCGCCCATTTAATTAATGTTCTTATCATTTTTATTTCCTTTCGATTTTCTTTTTAAATTAAATTAGACATATATATTTTAAAATATTTTTCTAAAAATACCATTGCGCTTTTGTACAAATAAATTAAACATTTGCGATGTAACTTAATAATTTTTGCTGATGCACATCAAGGTTTAACTTGGAAATCAGGCTTTTTGTTAACATGTTTCCGGATGCCAGAAATACATTGCCATTTTTATCAACAAAGCCGCCGGTTAATTCTTTAAATAAATATTCAAATTCATTGGCAGGTTGTTTGGTTTTCCATTCCGTTTCTATTCTGTGGTGACACTGCGGATTTTCTCCGACTGTACCGGTTAAAGCTGTTGCAATACTGGAACATCCTGCAAGACATTGATAACCATGTTCACAATCTTTGCAAAAACCTTTAAGTGTTTTGTATTTTTCATTTCTATGATTCCAGGAGCAAAAATTTTCCACATTATAAATTTCTTTAATTGGTTTTTCTTTTACATTGCCCAGCACAAAGTCTTCTGCGCTCATCATACACAGACATCCTTGAATATCGCCGTTGCTGCAAATTCCAAAAGTGGCTTTGCCTGCGTAACAGCCTTCCCATTTTTCATGAACAGTATAATGCGGTATTACTTTGGAAAAATGTCCCTGATCATGCCCTGCTGCTATATATAAAATATCTTCTGATATTTTCTTTTTTGCTACGGATAAAAATAAACTTAAAATGTAAAACTCAAATTCATTAAGGGCCAAATCTTTTGCCATTCTTCCGTGTGCAACAGCTCCCTGTGTTTGCCATACTTTTGCAGGAGAATTAATCATATTTCCAAGCATTAAATCTACTTGATGAATATTTAGTCTATTAAAAGTGGATATTACAGTAAACTTCATTTCTTCTTCGGCAAGAATGTCCATTACTTCAAAAACTTTGTTATATAAGCCCGGAACTCCTCTGATATAATCATTTACTTCAGCAGTTCCTGCATCAATACTAATTCCAATGTTTTTTAGTCCTGTATCTTTGAGATATTTTATTTTTTCTCTGTTAAGAGCTATGCCGTTTGTCACTATAGAATAATACATTCCATGAGAATGAATTCTTTCTACAATTTTTTTCCAATCGTTTCTAAGAAAAACTTCGCCGCCAAGCAAATGGATAGCTTTGCTGCATTCTGCAAGCTGGTCACATATATATAATGCTTCTTCTGTAGTTAGTTCATTATTTCTGGTATCACCCGCCCCTGATATACAATGAATGCATTTTGCATTACATTTATGTGTGATTTCCCATAAAACTTCGGGTTTGTTCATTATTTGACTCCATAAAATAAGTGGTTATCTTGATTATATCATCAAAGTAACCACTTATTAATATTAATAAAGAGTTATGAATTTGTTTTTAAGAAAACATGAGTTTTGTTATTTATTAAAATTGAAACTGCTAAATAATGACTGCATTAACATCATTAATAACGATAAAAGCATTTGTGAAAAATTATTTTTATTTCCTGTAACAGGCGGCTTTGGATCACGATCAATCGGAGCTACGTAATAAATTACAGGAGTATCTTTAACAGGCGGTTTTGGATCACGATCAATCGGAGCTATATAATAAATCACAGGAGTATCTTTAACAGGCGGTTTTGGATCACGATCAATCGGAGCTATATAATAAATCACAGGAGTATCTTCGCGATCAATCGGAGCTATGTAGTAAACTTGCCCAAAAGTTTGCGGAAACAATATTATTTCATTCACAACATTAAAATTGTTAATATATTGCTGGTTTTTGGTGTTTTGTTTAAACAAAGTTGATATTGAATTTTGGGTGTTGTTTTGTACTGCCATAAAGACTCCTTAAATAAATTTGAATGTTTTAATCCATATAAAGAAGTGATATTATATATATAAAAACATCACATTTCTTTTAATTGCATGAATTGAGGGTAATGTTAAAGAATTGTTAAGCAATAAATAAAATTTTTAATTGTGCTTTTGTAGAATGCTAAAAATTTTAGGGGATTTTATTATAGTTTTAAAATAAAGGAGAAAAATTATGATTACAGCAGAAATTTCAGTTGTTCCTATAGGTACACATTCAACAAGTGTTAGCAAATTTATCGCGGAAGCCGAAAAAATTCTTAAAAACTTTCCTGATGTAAAAAATAAGCTTACAGCTATGGGCACAGAGCTTGAATGTAAAGATGCGAACGAACTTTTTGAAATTCTTAAGGAAATGCATCTTGCTCCGTTTAATATGGAAGCTCAAAGAGTTTATACAGTCATTAAAATTGATGACAGGCATGACAAAGAAGCTTCTATGGAAGAAAAAGTCGAGTCTGTTTTGCAGAAAGTTTAATATAACCCTTCAAGCAAGACCAATCTGCCTAAAGGAACAACATCACAATAAAAATCCAATGAATCCAAAAAACACTTATTCAGGCAAAATCCGCCGGAAAGGTATATTTTTTTGGGTCGTCCCGAAAAATTCCACGTATTATGTGCTAATCCGTTAATATATTTTGCAATGGCTATGTCAGAAGAAACATCAGAGGCTATATCATCCATTATTTTTTCCATAGAAAAAACTCCGCAGGTTACAGGGATTTTTTCTTCTTGTGGTGTAATTTTTGAAACATCAACATTATAAAATTTTGTCAGCATTTCTACTGTTGCGCCTGTAGCGCTTCCGCAATTGCTGTTCCAGTCAAGGTCTTTGTATTTTCCGTCAACAAATCTTACCCATTTGGTATCTCTGCTGCCTATGTCAACAATAGTTGCATCCTGTAATTCCTCGTCGCTAATGAGCTTTTTTGCTCCATAAGCAAAACAAAGCATTTCGTTTTGGTAAATACCCTTCTCTTTAATGCGTTTTTTGACCATATGACCGGTTGCTGCATCATATTTCACTTTAAGAGAGCCACAAAATTTTGACGGAAAAAGTAAGACTCTTCCTGTTATTGGATGACCGTCTTTATTTAGTAAAGTTCTATTTTCTTCTTTGTAAATATAATTGTTTAAATTTTTTATTCTGTTCAAAGGACTGTTTATGAGATCTTTTTCATCCTCATAAATTTCTAAAACTTTACTCCAGCTTGTTCCGGCATCTATGTATAATTTTGTCATAAAATCAGCCCAAGTGTATAAATGCTTCAATTTTTGCCTTTACTGAGCTTGAAGCTTTGTCATCTACATCAACGTAAAGTCCGCCGTATTTTTTTGCCAGATATTTCGCTAATTGCATTTTTGAGCAAAAAGTTTGAGCAAAAAACACTGTTGGGACATTTTCATCAACAAACATTTCTAAATCAATGTCTGCCGGTCTTCCTGCTTCAACACATCTTATCCATCCGTAAACATGCGTTGTGTCAGGAAATAGTTCAAGAATGCTAAAATCATTTGGAGGAACTCCCCAGAATCCATACTCAGGAGTAGCAGCCTCAAAGTCAGCCTCTTGTTTTTCTATGAGATTATTCATTATGGTAACAATTTTTTTCTTTAAATGCAAATTACTTTTTGATATAGGGGTATCATAATTTTTATAACTTACATTATATTTTGTTTGGATTATATTTAATCCCAAATCCTGAAGAATTTTTGCGGCAATTCTTCCCGAGTCGCATTTTTCTTCGCCAACCGACGCGATTATTATTTCAAGATTTTCTTTTAAGGCAAGGGCATTATCAATTATATTTTTTATAATGCGGCAATATGCATTGGGAAGTATATTTGAAGAAGGCATTTTGTAGTTTATATCAAGGTCAATAATTTCATTCTGGGGATATTTTTTTCTTATTTGCAGAAAGATTTCAGGATCAGGGTAACCCCAGATGCCTATAGCTTTTAGTTTTTTCGATTTTATATTTTTTGCTTTATTCATTGTTTTTTGTAATTCAAGTTAAATTATTGCCACGGAGATTTAATACCATCATAATCTAATGGAAATTGATAATTTTCTAAACAACCTAATTTTAATCTATGCACAGCTATTTTCGATTGTCTATATTTTTTAATTAAATTATCATAATTTGTTGTTTTATACACAAATTCTGAAGCATCTTGCTTTAAATACTTTAATCGTTTATTGCAAAAAAGCTGTTTTTTATAAGAGAATTTTGTTGCAGGAGCAACAAGGACAAACTCTTTATTGTCGTTATTATTTTTTGCTATGTGTTCGAATACGGGTATAAAATCACTGTCGCTACTAAACAAAAACGCTTTATCAAAATTATTCATATTAAAATCATTCGTTATGTCTAATGCAATTTTTACATCAGTTTTCTTTTCTTCGGGACGTTCAAAATAATTTAAGCTTGAAAAGTCAAATTCAAAGTTGCAAGTAGGGTTATTGCAGCAGGAAATTTTAACAGGTTTTATTATTTGATTTCTGGTTATTTTAGTTATATTCGAGCACTGGTTACATTTTAAGTGACCGTTTAAAAAAGTTTTTCTAAGTTTAAAATAGCCTTTAATGACATTAATGCCTGATTGTTCAAGAGCAGATAAATATATTTTATGACGTTCTTGGCTGTCAACACTCATAAATTCATTTATTGCTGTATAAAAATTAACATTAATTTCAGCATTTTGTTCGTTTTCTTTTAACAAGCTTTGAACAACTAATTTTTTGTAATCAAGCCATTTTAATTTTTTTTCATCAACATTTTTATCTTTATTTAATTTTGCATAATTTTTTATGGAATGATAATAATTAAATCCATCAATATATACACTTATTCTCATATACCCAAAAACTATCCTATAAATATGCAGAAAGTACCCTTTTGGGGTACCGTCACGCGGCCTTTCGGCGGATTAAAACTTTGTAATTAATTATAGTACATTACTATAATATTACTATATTATTATAACTCATGGCTTTGAAAATGCAAGACATAATCAAATATTAATTTTTTCTTAATTTTTTAAAACTTAATTCTTCCTACTGATATAAATATACTATAAGGAAAGATTTCCTTAAAATTTTGTATGTAAAAAATTTTCATACTAAAATTAGAGAGAATAAAAATTCAGGAATTAGAAAAAATATAAGAGGAGAAAAATAGAAGATGGGAAAAACGATAGGAATAGATTTAGGCACAACAAACTCTGTTGTGGCAGTTATGGAAGGCGGAAAACCCACAGTAATAGCAAACGCTGAAGGAAGCAGAACAACTCCTTCTATAGTGGGTTTTTCAAAAACAGGCGAAAGATTAGTCGGTCAATTGGCTAAAAGACAAGCTATACTTAATCCTGACAGAACAATTGCAAGTATTAAACGCGAAATGGGCACGGATCATAAAGTTACTATTGATGGTAAAGCTTATTCACCACAAGAAATCAGCGCAATGATTCTCAGAAAACTTGCTGATGACGCTTCAAAATATCTTGGTGAAAAAATAACTTCCGCGGTTATTACAGTTCCGGCTTATTTTAACGACAGTCAAAGACAAGCTACAAAAGACGCAGGGAAAATTGCGGGTCTTGACGTTCTTAGAATCGTTAACGAACCGACAGCTGCTTCTCTTGCTTACGGTTTAGACAAAAAAGCTAACGAAAAAGTTCTTGTATTTGACCTTGGCGGCGGCACTTTTGACGTAAGTATTCTTGAAGTCGGCGAAGGCGTTTTTGAAGTTCTTTCAACAAGCGGTGACACAAGACTTGGCGGGGACGATTTTGACGAAAAAGTAATGAATTACCTTTCTGATGAGTTCAAAAAAGTTGAAGGCATTGATCTTAGAAACGATAAACAGGCTATGCAACGACTTAAAGAAGCTGCTGAAAAAGCTAAATGTGAATTATCAACCGTAGTTGAAACAAATATAAATCTGCCGTTCATTACAGCAGACGCAAACGGTCCTAAACATTTGGATTTAACTTTAACAAGAGCTAAATTTGAAGATTTATGCCATGATTTGCTTGAAAGATGCAAAAAACCTGTTCAGCAGGCAATTGATGACGCTAAATTAAGCGCATCCCAGCTTGATGAAGTTGTATTAGTGGGTGGTTCAACAAGAACTCCCGCTGTGCAGAAGCTTGTTAAGGACATAACAGGCAAAGAACCTAACCAGAGCGTTAACCCCGATGAAGTTGTCGCAGTCGGTGCCGCTATTCAGGCAAGTATTCTTGCGGGCGAGATAAAAGACATAGTTCTTCTTGATGTAACACCTTTGACTCTCGGTATTGAAACGCTTGGTGGAGTTATGACGCCTTTAGTTCCTAGAAATACAACAATTCCTGTAAGTAAAAGTCAGGTGTTCTCAACGGCTGATGATAATCAGACAGCAGTTGACGTTCATGTGCTTCAAGGTGAAAGACCTATGGGCAGAGATAATAAATCACTCGGCATGTTCAGGCTTGATGGTATTCCACCTGCTCCAAGAGGACTTCCTCAGGTTGAAGTAACTTTTGATATTGACGCTAACGGTATTGTAAACGTAAGCGCAAAAGATAAAGCTACAAATAAAGAACAAAAAATTACCATTACTAACACATCCAACCTTAACAAGGATGAAGTGGATAAAATGGTTAGAGACGCTGAAGCTCACGCCGAAGAAGACAAAACAAGAAAAGAAGAAGTTGAAGTAAGAAATAACGCAAATAGTCTTGTTCATGCGGCTGACAGGCTTGTTAAAGACCTTGAAGGTAAAATTTCCGAAGAAAATAAAACCAAACTCAAGGAACAAAGAGACGAACTTGAAAAAGAGCTTGCCGTTGAAACTACTCCTTTAGAGCAAATTAAAACATTGCAGGATAAGCTTCAGGAAACAATTTTCGCTATCTCTTCTGCTGCTTATCAGCAAACAGAAGGGGAAGGTCAACCTACGGGCGATGGTCCCGCACCTGAAGGCGAAGGCGAGAAAAAAGGTCCTGATGAAGACGTAATTGACGCTGAATTTACCAAGTAAAAACAAAGTTCAGAATAAAAAGAAGCCCCGAATTTCGGGGCTTCTTCTTTATTAAGCTTATTGGTTATTATGATTTTCCTTTAATGTAATTATTCGTATCTATAGCAAGTTTTAAGAGCATTGCTCCAAGAACAATAGCAAATACAACAGGGAACCAATGCATAATTTCAATCAAAATTTATCTCCTCTTTTTTAAGTTTAATTATAAGTTTTTTTATTTCTTTGTTTATAGAATTAATGCCCGATATGAAGGAATAATCTATAATTGCTCCAATAATAAGAAGAATTATTTTTACATAATCAGATATAAGAAATTTAAAATCAACAACATTAATTACTAAACCTGCTAAACCGCCAGTTAAAATTATAACAGTAGCCCATGCATTTTTTCTTATTTCAATATAATTATTTATTTCGTATTTTATATCTTCTTTATCCATAAAAGTATTCTAATATTTATTTTCAAAAGAGTAAATCATTTTTTTGACAATTCTCTTATTAAAGCAATTGTATTTGAATAATCGGGAATAAATAAAAGAGCCCCGCCTGTTGAACTTGCCGCAGAAAGAAAAATACAGCCTGTATCAGTGTTTTTTTCTTCAGGTCCCTGCCATCCCGAAATTTCAACAATTCTTTCCATGGGAAGTTCTGACTCAAAATATAAAATAAAGTTTGATTTAAATAATATTTTTGATTTATAAATCTTGTAAATAGTATTTTTCAGAAAATTTATAAACAAAAAGTCTAATACTGACGGTAATATAAATAAAAGACCGATAAAAATACCAAACATGGTAACAAAATTAAAGCCCGTAAATGTCCTATGTCCGGTAAATATTCCGCTGAAAAAGCCAAAAAATTCACTGCCCATCAAAATAAAAATACTTAAAATGATGGCAAAAATAAAGTTAATAACTCCTTTAAACGCTTTTAAATTAGAATTATTTTTTAAAAATGCAGGTTCAGAAATAGGTCTTATATTTAATAAAGGAGTTTCCTCGTTAACATATACCATAAAGTAAATCCTTATTGTTTTTAAGCTGGTTGATTTTTCTTTTGATTTAGCATGTTTTTGAAAAATTTATAAACTTCATCAGGATTTTCTATGTCTTTAATTCGTATTCCTGTGGTTGAATTTGAGCTTCCTGCCGCGGTGTTTATTTGGATTGTTCCAAGATTATACATTTGTTGAAAAACACCTTTTCTTAAACTGATTTCAAGTATGTTTTTGTAATTGATGCTTTTTTCCTGAATATCCCAATATCCTTCATAATAAACAAGTTCGTCGGGATAAAAAACATATTTTGTTTTTTCATAAAATTTTTGTTCCCAAAAAAGATTAAAAAATTGCGAAGTTAAAAATGCTAAAACTCCAAAAGTTACAAAAGGTAACCAGGTAGGCACGATTTGATAGCCGAGAACTTGTTTTAGCCCCATAATTCCTGCAAAACTAAATCCTCCAAAAAAGCCTGCCGACCAGATAGTTATAAATATAGTTATGGGTATTCTGCATAAAAATGCGGGCATAAATAAAAATTTGGGTTTTACGACTAGTAATTCTTTATTTTCTTCAAACATTGCTTTATCCTCATAAATTAAGAACTTTGGTTAATTATATTAATTTTCCAAAAGTTAATCAATGTTTAAAGTTGTTGGGTAGTTTTTTAGAGAACAGCTTCGATTTTTTCCAGATAGAATTTATAAATATATGTCATGGCGTGCAAAGTCATTGAGGCAACCATAACTTCTTCTTTCCATTCATAAAACCCGCAGGTTGTTGGCAGAATAGACAGCGGATTGTCGGGAAAATCCCTGCAAATCCCCGGTCTTTTCTCATAAACAGAACATTTATTCTCGCTAGATAGCTGCGGACAGTGATAAAAATAAATGTTTTCATCCTGATCAAGGGTTTGTTTGACTAAATCCACATAATCAGGAAAAATTTCCCTTGCTTCGTCAAGAGTATTGTATGGAATGAAAATACTTGAGAACTGTTTGGCAAATTCATCGCCATTTTGTGCTTTTTGTTTTAACTCTTCGTAAGAATACTCGGAACATGCCAGATTACAGCAGGTCGCGCAGCCGTTGCAATTAAAATTATGGCTGTAATTCTGGATTTCAGACGCTTTTGAATAAACATCAGGAGCTATTTCATTTTTGATTTTGTCAGCGCAAAGTTTTTGCCATCCTCGAAAGCTGCAATTTTCGGGAAGAATCGTTGTTATAGAGTTCGGGAAGTTATCGCACAAAAAGCTTTTATCGTTGCAAGAACATTTGTTGTTATTGAGATGCCTGCAAAAATAAAAATAAACAGGTTCTAAAGACTTTGTTATAACGGAACTTACATAATTATTATCTGCTTCGGCAGCCTTTTTATTATTCAATTCAATTTGAATTTCGTTGTCTTGCTCGTAAGTAAAGAATTCATCAGCGCCATAAGGAATAAAAAACTTGATATATTCTTGCGAAATAACATCTTCCTGTTTGGAAAGTTCAAATATATCTGCGGGAGAAAATTGTGAGTATCTAATTTTGCAGCATGAAAGGCATTTTGAGCAGGAAAAATCGCTCTTAAGTTTATTAAGCTGTTCTTTAAAAGTTTTGTCAGCTTCAAAAAACAGTTCTCTGTATAAAATTCTATTCTTTTTTCTTTCCAGATCAAGTTTATTCATTTTTAATCGCACTCTATATAATTAAGAAAAAGTTTTCACGTTTTTTTAAGCGGGGTAAGGGGCGCAGCCCCTTCGGTTTCCACCCCCTCCCTCAAGGGAGGGGGTAGGGGGTGGGTGTTTAAAAAACTATAGAACTTTTTCTAGCCAACTCTAATACTTAAAACTATAACACATACACTGAATGAGTAAAAATGAGGGTGAGAGGGTGAGAGTTTTTTTCATCGCGGGTGGTTTTAATAAATCACCAATTATTGTGATTACTTTAATACAAAAATGATATATATTGTTTATATGCCAAAGAAGAAAACCCCGCTAGAAAATAAAAGGAAGTCATACAGGAAGCTATACCTACAAAAAATTTTTACACACACCTTTAACCAACCTCCAAATACAGCTACACACCCGATTTTTTAAATTTTATACAGGCAATTGCCTGTATTTTTTTTGGAATTTATTTGAATAGAATCAGGAGAAATTGTGAAATAAACTCCTTAAGGAGCATTATTTCTTCAATAAATTAACATAAAGGACTACCTTGAACTTGCCCTTTCGTTTGTTTAAAAACATATTGATATAACCTAAAATTTAAACAGAAATGAGTATATATGCACTTTAAAATTTGAAAAGCGACTGCTTTTTGAGGAGATATATTATGGAACTAGGGCAAACTTACGTTGAAGGAATTTATAATCCCAATTTGGTGGAATTTAGAAATGTTTCCAAAGATATTCTCCCTTGGCTGGAAAAAATAGCTATCGAGAATAATTGCAGGATAGAAAAAAAAGAATGGCGCAGCAAATATAACAGTTACGTTGTTTATGACTATGAACCTTTTTGTTCTGACGGTTTTGAGATAAGTCTGACTATTTCGTCCACGTCAAAAAGTTATCTTAAATTTATTCAGTACTTATATGGCAATAAAATGAAAACCATAGAATATCTGAAGAGCTGTCTTGCCGGTTAGCTTCAGAAATTAGAATATAAGTATAATTTAAAACAGAACCAGCCTTATTGTGATAAATAAAAAGGTCTGGTTCTTTAGTTTTGCAATCAAAGCCTGTCCGTCATTGCGAGGAGTGAAACGACGAAGCAATCTAAAAATCAATAAATAAAATGGATTGCTTCGCTTTGCTCGCAATGACGAAAAAGGTTATATAAACAAGTTCATGTCGGAATTTTCGGCGGCGTTGATGTAAGTGGCGACCCCGCGATGGACGTAATGGGAAATAAGTTCTTCGGGCTTGATTCCCATTACGTCCATCGACATCTGGCATGCGATGAATTTTACACCGTTGTCCTGCGCCTGTTCAATCAATTCAGTAAGTGTGGCGACGTTTTTTGACTTCATAACATATTTCATCATGAGAGTACCCATTCCGAACATGTGTAATTTCGACAAAGTAAGCCTGTCAGGACCTTTTGGCATCATTCTTCCAAACATTTTGTCCAGTAATCCTTTTTTTAGTCTTGGACGCTCGCGTTTTCTAAGTATATTCAATCCCCAGAAAGTAAAGAACATCGTGACAGGATTTCCCGTTGCTGCGGCTCCATTGGCTATAATAAAGGATGCAAGTGCTTTATCGAGGTCGTTGCTAAAAATTACCAGCGTTTTATCAGAACCCGAAGTATTATTTATTTTGTTCATTTTAACTCCTTTTTGCACAGAAGCTCTTATAATCCTGTTTTCATCGGTTATTTCAAGAAGCGTATTGCCTGTACTGCCGCACCACGCGTGAATATCTTTCTTAAAACCAGGGTCAGTTGTTTTAATCTTAATAACTTCACCATGATTAAGTTCTTTTAAAGATTGCGTGAGTTTCATTATAGGCCCCGGACACTGCATTCCGCAGGCATCAATCTCAATAGAAGGCTCTTCGTCAAAAGGAATTGAGTTAAAATCGGCTATATTTGCATTTCCCTCTAAAGTTGACTTTTTATCTTCAAGAACGTGTTTATAAATGCTATATCCGCCAACCAGTCCGTAAACATTTTCAAAGCCTTTTTGCATAAGTATTCTAGAGGCAAAATATGATTTTTTCCCTTTATTGCAATAAATAACAATTTTTTTATCCGTAGGAATTTCATTTATTCTGGTTCTTAGCTCTTCAAGAGGAATATTATAGCTGCGCGGAAGTTTGCCAAACATTTGTTCTTCCCTTGCTCTTACATCAAGAATAAAAGTTTCATCGTTAAGTTTTTCAAGATTATCCCAGTAAATAGGCATGATTTTGCCTTCGAGAATATTTAGCGCGCCCATTCCCGCGAGATTTACAGGGTCTTTTGCCGAGCCAAAAGGCGGAGCGTAAGAAAGTTCCAGTTTTGCGAGGTCTGCGACAGTTTTTTCAAATTTTATCGCTGTTGCAATTACGTCTATTCTTTTGTCTACTCCGTCAAGTCCTATGATTTGCGCGCCAAGGATTTTGCCGTTTTCGGGAGAAAAAAGCGTTTTTATCATAAGAGGAAAAGCTTCAGGATAATATTCTGCATGCGAAAATACAGGGGTATAAGCTTTTAGATACGGAATATTGTTTTTAGAAAGCTGTTTTTCGT
>Ga0209417_1004344_pt1 | contig 17068 bp, 14 predicted proteins | sample RifGroF2_FD_184002 | JGI IMG/M metagenome (GOLD analysis project Ga0209417, IMG submission 184002) | Groundwater microbial communities from Rifle, Colorado, USA - Groundwater F2 (SPAdes) (version 2) | ecosystem: Environmental > Aquatic > Deep subsurface > Groundwater | place: Rifle, Colorado... | reverse complement strand
TGCTTTGAATGCTGTTGGGTTATTAGAAGAGTTTGATTGGGAATAGTATTCTTTATCTTTGCATGAACATCAAAACATTTTGATAAAACAAAAACACTCCGTCTTGTGACGAAGTGTTTTTGGATGTCCAAGCAGGACGGTTTTAGAACGGTTCTGGGAGATCGACTGGCAAGAATTATTTCCATTGCCTGACGATGCAATGAAGCAGCTTGTTGGGCTTATGGGGTAACGTGTTCTTAAACACACGTCTTTACACGCCTATGGGATAGTGATGTCCGAGGAGAAGCAGCTGAGAGAAATATTGTCGTGAGAAGTCGGACTGGCGGGACGTTATAAAAGGAGTGGGGATGCATTTTCAGGTGCAAATAACTCACACTTTATTCAATTGTATTATGAGTACTCAAAATCTGACAACTTCAAAAAACATTTCCGTCGCAACTAAACCTCGCAAAAAATTGAGGCAGTACATGAAAAGTCATGGTTCTTTATATAATCCAAAAAGGTTATTGGATAATTTTTCTGAGAAAATGGAGAAGGCAAAAGGAAAGGAACCAGACGACAAGTTTTTTGATGACGCTTTTTTTAAAGATCATCTAAAGGTAGCATTTGCGTTGGGTATTGATACACACAACCCTGCTTCGATGAGTGTACAGGAAGAATACAGACACTTCCTTGTTGAGATGATCAACCGAGTTGAGCACGAACATGATTGCAAAACGGCAATCGAGAAATCACTAGCTGAGACGATTGCCTTATCACACATCAGAATCATCATGCTGACGAAGCGTTTTACTGATTGCGCCGTTAGTGATCCATTTTTATCGAAAGAAGCAACGGACTACTACAACCTCCTAGGCAAGGAAATTGACCGTGCACATCGACAACTCAATAATGCCATCCTGACACTCAAACAAGTTAAAACGCCTCACACAGCCTTAAATGTGACCGCTAAGACGGCGTTTATAGCCCAGAACCAACAATTCAATAACGGTGACTCCTGTGAAATCAATGACCGCCAATGATTTAGGAAGAAATTATTTAGTCGATGACTGTCAAAAAGTGGCAGTCACTGATTTGTTGCGGGACTACAAGGTAAAACTCAAGGAAACGATCCTACGAACCCAGTTTGAGATGCTCGATGAGAACATCCTCATCACCACTACAAAGACGGGCAACAACGGCTTTCGGTTCTGGTTTATGTGTCCACGTTGCAAGAGGCGAGCAGGAACGTTATTGAAACACCCACTGCAAAACATTCTTGGTTGTCGTGTTTGTTTAAAACTGGAGTATAAGAAGAGGCGGTTTAGGGGGATGGTTGAAGAAATGTGAGATACAGATTTTAAGACATTCAACTTTCAACTTCTTCCTCTTGGATATTTAATTTTTTTCTCCTTTTGCGTATACAACTTGTGATGAGACGATTTTGAAACTGATCTCTCGTTGTTGGAAAATCAAGCCAATCAGGCAAGTATTCTTTAAACTTTATGGGTATAACATTCTTTTGGAATCGTAATTCTATAAAAATAAAGAGAGGTAGGAGAAAAACAAGGTTGTAAAAAGAAATTCCGTATCGGATGCTTAACCAAATTACGATAAAGGCGTAGAGACCTAAAGGTGGCCAAAGGAGGCAGTTCACAAAATTAGTGCACTTTTTTCTACAATCTTCTTCTATTTTTTTGTGGATTTTGTTTAATTGATCATTCTGATTCTCTAATTCCCTTGTGAGTGAGCCAACGTTTTGTTTTTCTTTCTTTAACAATTCTTGAAGCTCTGCATTGTTCACAGAAAACTGTTCGAGTGCTTCATCTTTTTGTTGTAACTCCTCTTGTTTTTGCTTAACTTTTTGGTCATCTATTATCAGTGTAATTCCAGCTTCCTTTTTGGTTTGAAGCAATTTCCCCGTTTCTTCCCAAGAAATTATTTCATCAATCTGATCATCTGAAAGCGTGCCATTCGTTTTTTCATTTTCTAAAGCGTGAAGGAATTTTTCCCACAGAGCTTTGCTTATAATACTTTGTCTAGTGTGACCTATAAGAAAATTGTGAATGTAAATTTTGTCCCCGTCATCTTGATTCTTTAACCAGAGAATGCTTGTTAGTTCATTCCTGTGCATAATCTCAGGAATCGAATGTAAACTTTCATGAGTAGAAAAATTATAGGTTGAAAGTCTGCTATCGGCAGTCAAAAAAATGCAATTTGATTTTTCCAACAAGAATGAACTTTTATTATGTCTAAGTTTTTTCAGTGCACAAATTGCAGCCAGATCATGATCGAAGGATGCAGGGTGCTGTTTTTCAATGAACTGTTCCATCTTGGATCGTTCTTTTTCGCAATCCATCAAAAGATCCCTTTGGGAAAACAGATAGTCGATTTCGATATTTAATTCCGCTAGATTTTGTTCGATGTTGTTTATTATCGAAATGACAGCACTTTTGGAATATCCCTTTCGTTTCAAAACGCTATAAATCGAGTCTACCTTTATGGAAGATGGATATTTAGAAAAATCTCTCAAATAGCCACTTAATTTTTGTACGATCTCATCTTTAGTAAAAGAAAAAATTTTTAGATTAAGATTCAGTTTTCTCAGGATCTCAATCATCTCCTCTGTCGCTATGTTGTAGGAATCCTCATGGAATCCCAACAGACTAAAAACAATATTGGTATCCAAGTAGACTTCCAGCTTTGAAAACTTGGCATTCTTATCAAAATTTCCCTTGAGCAGAGCAGAAGAGATTATTTTTCCTAAAAGGATTGACTTTAGACGGTCAAAGTTTTGAGGGTCTGATTTTTCTGATTCAATAAAAAATAAAGCAATGTTGGACTGAATTTCATCATCCGCCTCGATCTCTTGTTGTTCTTTTTTGTTCAAAATTTGAGATGCGTTGTAGGAGTTTGTCTCAATGAAAAGATAGAGATTTTTTTCGATTATTCCTGTGTCGTATTTATCCTTATAAAATACTTTTATGCTATTTAACAAAGCGTTCTTCTCTCTTTCGGCACTTTCAATACTTTGCCAAATTTTGACCTTTTGAGAATTTCCCGACTCAGTCAAATATATTGTTTTTGTAAAGATGTCCTTCAAGGATTCGTATTCAATAAAATCACTCCTTCTTAATCGCCTTAATATTGTATGCAAGACGTCTATAGGAATTTGTAATTTATATTTTTCCTCAACATCGATCTGAATGTTTGAAATTGATTTTTTTTCAATCAAAAGAACCGATAGAACCATGCTACAAAAAACACTTAATAAGTCATCTCCGCTGTCATAAAAGGATCTTAATGCAGCAAGGATCGTTATTTCTTTGAAAGACATATCAGATATTCAAGAAAATTTCGCTCATGTAATCTTGTTGACATGGTTAAATCTGTGAGCGGGATGATTTTACCATATACACCGAAACCCTTGCTTTATGGCTTATTTCTGGTATCATATCCATACAATTAAACCAAAGACCTAACCCTCTCAGATTCTATTTGAGAGATATGGTCGAAAACCCCCAACGAAGATACTGAACCACACGTTCAGCAACTCTTCGTTGGGTCATACTTGGAAACGAGTATGTGGTCGAAAGACCTAGCTGGCGTGTGGCTTTGTGTTTTATACAACCCCACCACTAGCCCAACAGATGATTATTTAGACTAAAAACGATATGAAGAATTTACCGAGACATGCAATTATTTTGCCAGCCGTAGTGATAGTAACGCTATTAGCTTTATTCCTTCGCAATTCCGGTGATGAGCCTAAAGAATCTGTTTCACCCCAAATAGATTGGTCACAAGCTGACTTCTCTGCAACAACTGAAACAGACAAAGTAAGCGTCAATTATGAAATTCTTGATCAGTCCGTTTACGCACCAGATGGTCAAAAGTTTTACGTCTTAGTACCGACGGGTTCTGAAAAAATATATGTACAGTTGGTGGCGGAAGAATTAGTTTCTAAGTTTAAGAATGAAAGTGCTGAAATAACAATATACTTCTGGGACGATGAACGTAATTATGAGACAGGGTCTGGTTACAATGTTGGGGCGGCGGAGTGGAATGGAGGAGAGGTTACCTATAAATGGAAGGAGAAACAAAACATTGCAGATTATCCAACACTCACTGAACCTACTATCGAAGAATTAGCCATCTTTGACTACTACTGGGCGGCGTTTGATGAAGCAGGCAATCCTAGAGGGTACACCGTTCATCCAACGGTTGTTGACTCATACACAAACAAATGGGAAATCGAAAGGGTGGATAGAGTGACTTCAAAATACAAGATCACGAGAGATGAGTTATTCGAGATCGTTATGAATGTATCTAATTGGCAGGATCTACACTAGATAGTAAATTTTTAGTGTAAAATTTATGACACAAAAACATTCTAGCTATTTAAGATTTTTTCACCTTAATCACTATCAACAGAGCTTAATATATGTCCTTACTTAACTTCATAAAAAGCCTAGTGTCTGAGAAAGAAGGTATTAAAGAATATCGTGAAAAACTTACGCTTTTCTTAAGCGATTCTATTCTTTCTGAAGACGAACAAAAAGAGCTTGAATCGATCTCCGAAAAGTTCAATCTTACCCCAGATGATATTGGTAAACTCCAAAAGACTGCTGTGTTAGGTGTTTATCAAGACGTTGTCTCTGATAAAAGAATTACCGAGGAGGAAAAACAATCTTTAGAGGTATTGCTGGATCATTTTGAATTGAAGGCAACCGACATAGATTTCGACCAAAAATCTTTCAATAAGTTTTATTCCCTCGCACTCATTGAGAAAGGTATCTTGCCTGAAATTAAGGAAGGTAATCACGATCTAAATATCATTTTTAAGAATGGTGAAGTGCTACATTTTGGTGCTGTTTCAGTTCTGAGAAAATTAAAACGTGTGACTACTCGTATCAATTATGGTGGGTTTACTGGTTCAATAAAAATCATGAAAGGTGTCCGTTATCGTGTGGGTTCGATTGGAGTTGGGACAGAGTCAAAAGAAATCCTTGCACCAGAAGATAGTGGTGCTTTTTATATAACTAATCAGCGTGTTGGTTATCTCGGAAACCGAAAACAATTTAGTGTCCCTTTCAATAAAGTTCACTCTTTTGAAATTCGTCCTGAGGGAATGTTTATATTCAAGGAAGGAAAAGAAGCGCCTTTTATTCTCACTTTAGATGACTACGATGTTCCATCTGCAATGATTTCTTTCATCATCAACAATGAGGAGTAGCAGGAAGTGAAAAACAAATTCTAAAATTAGTTATGTCATATTTTGTACACACCATAGGGCACAGTACCCGACCGCTTTTCGAGTTCATCGAGAAGCTCCAAGAAAATAATGTCGAGGTACTTGTGGATGTAAGGAGTCATCCACAGAGCCGGTTTTGCCCTCACTATAATCGTAAAGCCCTCTCAGAAGAGTTGGCGAAGGTCGGTATCACCTATCTATTCAAAGGAAAGAATCTGGGCGGCAAGGAGGAGAATATAGACTATGAGCAGACAGTAGATGAGCTGGTGGCGATGGTAAAAGAAGGAAGGGTTATTTGTGTCGCATGTTCCGAAGCTGACTACAAGAAATGTCATAGGCACGAAATGCTTGAACCTTCTTTTGTTCAAAGAGGGTTATCTGTGAGGCATATCAGTTATGACTGATCGGCTAGTGGATGCAGTTATGTCGTGACTGTTATCAACTTATAAATCAAAGAAATTAACAAAACTCATATGGACAATTTTTTCTTCTTTCTCCTGCTGGTTGCGTATTTTTTACCAACCTTCATTGCTGGTTTTCGCAAGCACAAAAACACTGGAGCAATCTTTTTTCTTGATCTCTTTCTCGGTTGGTCGTTCATTGGTTGGGTTATTGCGCTTATTTGGGCTGTAAAGGAAGACTAGAAGATAACCAAACTTACCTATGAACGCACCAAACACGCACACAGAGCCGTTTCTGACCCTCTACACACGGGACAATCTCATTCACAAGGCACGGGAGGTCTTCGATGGGATGGATGTGTCCGAAGGTACGAGAAAGGACTATCAATCGAGGATCGGGATGTTCCTCTATTTTCTTGAGAAGAACGGTTTTGATCACAATAGTTACCTCTCTTTCAAACGGGTACTGGCAGCCAGATCGGACTTGAGTGTCGCTACGAAAAACAAATACCTCTCAACCTCGAAAGTGTTTTTGCGGGAACTGGTACGCACAGGACTCATCCCAGTCGACATCACGGCAAACGTCAGGCTCTTTTCCCAGAGCAAGAAGCACAAGAAGCAAGGCTTCAACTGGGAAGAGATAGAATCAATCGCCGAGGCTCTCAAACAGATGCCTGAGACGAAACGAACCAAACGCCTGCGGGCGTTTTTTTGTTTGCTTGCCTTTCAAGGGTTGAGACAAATAGAGATCGTGCGGTTGTCGGTGCAAGACCTAGATTTTGCGTCTGACACAGCTATGATTCAAGGCAAAGGGGCTGACGACAAGGAGAGAGTTTATTTGTCACCTGAAACTGTTCAAACCCTCAAGGCTTACATGAAAGCAACCACACGAAGGAGCGGAGCATTGTTTCAAGGTTTTGGAAACAGGAATGGGCAACGCTTGAGCACCCGAACCATCAAACGAGAATTTGAAACCTTGCTCAAAGATCTTGGCATTGCAAGAACCGTGCACGGGTTCCGTCATTTCTATATCACAACCCTTTTGCAAAACTTCGACGTTCGAGATACTCGTAAGTTTAGTCGTCATAAGAGCCTCGAAACGCTGATAACCTACGACGACGAGATAGATATTGCACACCGAACGCAGGACGTTTTTGCCTGTTTCGAGGGTGTCCATGTCACATAACTATAATTACATGACATTCAAATAAGACCGACTGTATTATCTGGGAAGTCCTTTCAATTTATCTTGATAAACTATCTGAGCCTTATCCGATGAGATAAATTCTGTAAGTGAGACAGTACGATCAAAGAGGAGTTTGTTTCCCATAATGAACAACACATGTGCTTCCATTTCGTCCTTGTCATCAGGTTTATCTTGTGCAATAAGAAAAACACCTCGATCACTGTCATCTGTACTAAATAGAGATTCAGCATGCAACAAACCGACATTTTCATGCACACCTACGATGACTCCATAAATTTTGCGACTGGGATTGATCACTGTTTGAATAAAATTTCCAAATCCTGCTTTCGCAGAAAAACAGGTGTACTCTTTAACATCAAATTCTATAAAGTTCATCTTGGGTCTGGTTGCCTCTAAGTCATTCGGTGAAATAAAACTTACATCATTTCGATCGTCATCCGGGAAAAAGATAAAATGATCTGACTGCTCCATTAGATCAAGAGCAACGCATGCAAAAAGACTCCAATATCCTTCCCGAAGACGTTTGTTCAGTCGTGAATTTTTTGCTAATGAACTTTTTTTAACAAGTTGTCTATACTTTTCCAAAAAAAGATTCAGGACTGTTTCTTTTGGAAGCATTCTATCAAGTGGATATATTTCCCATTTTGTTTTGCTGATCCGTTGCAACAAATCATCGTTCATAGGATCAGACTGATTGTTTTAAGAATGCGTCCAAACCTTCCCTAGAATTGAAGGTGTTCGACGGAGTTAGACCTAAAATAACCGCAATCACTTGTTCGGTTAAACGAATAAAAAGCTCCATCTCCTTTATGTCGACTGGTGTGGGAATTTTTCCAAAGTGACTGAGGGCATGGCGTGCTTTTTTGATTCTCTTTATTTCCTCTCGTGCTGTAGCTGAAATAGAAATTTGAAAATATTTTTCAAGGATAAAGATGATTTTCATTGTTGCATCAGTGGTTTCAAGAACTTTTTCTGATAACTGACTGTTGTGAAGCGCAAAAAGGTGCTCCCAAATAGTCCAATGTTCAAGAAATGCGTATTCAATGGTCTGTCTTTTGACCGCATTTTTATAGAGAAACAGAAAGTACCCCTTTTGATGGATCGTTTGCCATTCGCTTGATGAGATTAAAGCTATAACGCTATTTATCGTTTTCTCAAAACCAATGTCACAGGGGTGATAATTGGATCGTTCGAAAAATTGCATTTTCAAAAAAATATCTTCATCAACAAATTCACGAGTATCTATGTTTATGTACGCCGTATCACGTTGGGAGGACAATCTAAGTTGGGCACCCCACTGTGAGAGTCTCGAATCTCTTATTATCGGTGGCTCAGCATCTTCGTCCCAATTTTTATAAAAAACACTTCTTCCAGTAAAAAGATCCAGTAGTAAGATAATGTCATCTAATTGGGTCGGGCTCTCGTGACCCCACTCAAGTGCTGCGAGATTTTCATTTTGAAATTCAACTGTCGCAGTAATCGCATGAGTACCCGTCAAAGGCAAGATTCGAAATTCACTTCCTGAGACGTCAACAAGATGTTGTAACCTTAAAAATTGATCTTCGTAATTTTCTACCCGTCTAAAAACGTAACCAGCAAGATTGAGTTCAAAAATGTAAGATGGAAATTCTAGGTTGTATACTTCCTTTTTTTCACTCATATTTTGTAGTTTTTTACTATTCAGAGTTAACTCTAAATTTCTTGTACTGTAAAGAATCGTCGAGTATAATAGAACGTAGAAATACGAGTTTCTACTTCCTATGAACAAAGATTTTTACACCGCCCAAGAACTAGCCGACAAGCTGGGGGTCAACGTTATGACCATCTATCGATACATAAAGGCTGGAAAGATCGGGGCGTACAAGCTCGGTAAAGAGTTTCGTATTGATAGAAAAGAGTTCGACAATTTTTTAATCAAACACAAAACTAACTGACCGACATGTCATCTTCAACGAGTAAAATTCAGGAAGCAAGTGTAGACGGTCTTTTGTTTTTCAAGGAGGTTGCGAAGTACTTTATGGATTTTCTTGAGACGGACTTTCATAAACACAAACTTCCTCGTCGAAGTATCAAATTTCGGAACAACGACAACCTGCTTGTGGGTTTGAATCTTCAAAAATACGAAACATTCAATGCGCTTGTTTTGGAATTGGTTAGCAAAAATTTTGATAAGGATGTACTCAGCAAAATTTCAAAGGGAGTTTATAAAACAAGTCTACCGAAGAACTTACTCGAACTCATCAAACTTCAAATTGGAAAAATTTCTGCAAGCCAAGTAAACACGTTAATCTCTAGGGTTGCAGAGGAAGTCGAGAAAGCAGGTACGCTCTACGAGCAGGAGTATGATCTTGCTGTTACCACTTGTGTTGAAGCATCTGCCAAGCTCATTAAAAAAGAGCTGGTCGAGCCCTTTATTGAAAGCATTGAGAAACCTCTCACGAATCTTGGTCTTGGTGACGAAGATGATGTGTACATTATTGAGGATGAACTTACGGGAGTTCTCATCAATCAGCTCGATGACAAGATTGTTGAGGTTTTGAATCTCTTCATCGCTAAACAGAAAGTCAACCTAGATAAGGAGTTAAGGAGCGAATTTTCGCATACTGACGTAAAGGGTGCGCTCGTTTCTTTTTTTGAGAATCTACAAGTTGCTGATTTATTTTCAGAAGTCTTTGAACTTGAACGCAACAAAAGCATTTTAGATAAACAGGATTTCTATTTGTACTTTGGCGATATTTCATTCCAAAATACCAAGTACCCGATTTTTTACATCCCAGTTAGCGTCACAAGGCAGGAGGAGACTTTGTTTTTTGACTTCGATGCCCAAGTTTATATCAACAAGCGGGCGCTGGAATTTATTGTGCAGGAACTCAATACCATTAAGGGTGCGAAGGGCAATCTAAAAAGCATCTCTGAACGAATCATCTACTTAGCACAACACACCGAAGACTTGCAGGATGTCCTTAATGGAATCCTCGTTGAAATTGCGAACTTCTTTGAGGTGAACGGAGCAGTCACCTTTTCAGGATCAAAATCGATGATCGCAAAGGGTGCAAACGTGCGACTTTCCAACTCTTGTTATCTCTGTCTCTTCGATAAGTCAGACGAGGCATTGGTTAATGACTACGAAGAAATATTGTCACAGCTAAGCGAGGACGGAGGAGAATTGGCTGGAGCGTTTAATCAACTCCTCGAAGACTTTCTGCACAAGAACCCCGAAGCATGCAATCCCATCGTCGAGGAGGAGTGGGACAACACAGAGACACCCGATCGACTTGTCGCACCGAGTCCAATCCCGCTTAACAGCGAGCAGTTGCAAATTCTTTCAGCAATACGAAAAGAAAATTGTAAGTACCTGATTGTAGAGGGTCCACCCGGAACTGGAAAAAGCCATACGATTACAGCGATTGTTTTTAACTCGATTTTGAATAATCAGTCTGTTTTGGTTTTGTCGGATAAAAAGGAAGCGTTGGACGTTGTCGAGAACAACATCACACAAACGATGAACAAGGTTCGATACGATAAAAATTTTCAGAATCCGATTCTTCGGTTGGGTAAAACAGGAAATACGTATAGCCAAATTTTAGCAAAGAGTACTCTTGAGGGAATCAAAACTCATTATCGAGCAGTAAAAAAAGACCACGAAACCATCGAGGAGAACATCGACAAGTCCACGAACTCACTTAAAGATGATTTGGAAGCAGAGATCGTTGCTTGTGAGGATATTGATATTCGAGAAGTTCAAGAACTGGTTGCACTTGAAAATACGTTGAAAGACGTCGACATGAGTTTTGATCTTGAGGAAATGCTCGCAGATGATCAGTCGGCTTTAGAGCTAAGCGACTTACGACTTTCACTTGAAAATTTTAAGTCTATTTATGAGAAGGACGAACTTACCAAGCTGTTATCATTCGTTGGTGTAAAAAAAGGAGATATCGACTCCGTTGAGACGTACGAAAATTTGCTCAAGTTTTTTTCAGTTGCTCTTGTGAGCATTGATAAGCTCAAAGAAGTATTTGGTGAAAAACTAAACCTCATACTCAAATTCCTTTCCTTTAGCAGGGTTGAATTGGATGATCTTAATAGGTTTGTAAAAGAATTTGATCAGCAGAAAAATTTTCTGGTCGGTTATCTATTCAGCAAAAAGAGAGTAGCTGAACTAGATGTGAGTTTTAAGCAAACGTTCCAAACGACCATCCTCAATCCGCATGAAGAATTGAGTGACATTAAAGAGATCGTCGGTATTTTTGAGTTCATTGAAACACTAGGGAAAGACGTCAATAAAAATCTTTCTACTGATTTTGATTACGTCGCCCTCGTCAGTTCTGTTCTCAAAGACGAAGGGCTTGTCGAAGTGCTCAAGCTAATTGTCGCCACCGAGAATGACACACAACATCTCAAGCAGATGTTGGAAACATACCCCAACTCGATGGAGAAAGCTGGGTTGAATTTGAATAATTTTCATTCCACCTTCAATAATCTAATCAGTGAAACCGACACCCTCCTATTCGATAAGCAACTACGCTATCTCGCTCTTCGTCAGAAAGTTTCTAAGGATTTTAACAATGTCCCTGATCTCAATTTTGCTCTCAGAAAGAGGAATATCGAGGATCTCGTTATTACCCAAGTCGCTTACCTGCTCGATGGAAGGGTGATCAATTTCTACGAGCACAACAAGGCTGACGCTGAGACATTGAAAAACATCATTAAAACTAAGCAGAAATTTCCTAGAGAGCAGTTCCAAAAGCTCAAAGAGGCGTTTCCATGCATTCTTGCTGGTATCAGAGACTATGCCGAGTTCATTCCGCTCGAACAGGGCATGTTTGATTTGGTAATCATCGATGAGGCTTCACAGGTAAGCGTCGCACAGGCATTTCCTGCCCTGCTTCGAGCAAAGAAGGTGCTCATTTTGGGAGACAAGAAGCAGTTCAGCAACATCAAAGCGGCACAAGCACGTTCAGATACCAATCGAGAGTATCTGAATAACCTTGAAGGCTCCTTCAAAAAACACGTTTCCACCGAAGCAACGAAACTCGTTCGGTTGGGTAAATTCAACATCAAGACCTCCATTCTTGAATTCTTCGAGTTTATCAGCAACTACAATACCCAACTCATCAAACATTTCCGAGGCTACAAGGAGATCATTTCGTATTCTAATAAATTTTTTTACAAGGACAGTTTGCAGGTGATGAAGATCCGAGGAAAGATTATTGATGACGTGATCAAGTTTACTTATTTGGAACCAGAAGTTGAGGACGAAGTATATCCCAACACAAATGCAAAAGAGGTTGAGTTTGTCATTGAGCAACTGCGTGAGTTGAAAGACAAAGATGTCCGCATGAGCGTTGGGATTATTACACCTCACACGAACCAACAAAAACTTTTGGTGGAGAAGATCAATCTGCTACCTGAGCGTGATTATTATTTTGAGGAGTTAAGTCTCAAGATAATGACCTTTGACACCTGTCAGGGTGAAGAAAGAGACATCATTTTCTATTCGATGGTTGCGTCCAAACACAGCGATAGGCTTTGGGGAGTTTTTATCAAAGACTTGTCCAATGTTGATATTGAGGAAGACGGACAGATCAAAGCACAGCGTCTAAACGTCGGTTTTAGCCGTGCAAAGGAGTGTATGCACTTTGTCCTCAGTAAACCACTGGACGGCTTCACGGGTGCGATTGGGGACGCTCTGAGGCATTATCTATATATGTTGGAGGAAGCCCGAAAGGAGCGGGCTGTTTCAGAAGTCGATTCACGTTCCAAGAAGGAACCCGAAGTGCTTAACTGGTTTTACCAAACGAATTTTTGGAAGGACAATAAGGATCGAATCGAGTTCATTCCACAATTCGAGATTGGTAAATACCTGAAACAGTTAGACCGAACGTACACGCACCCGGCGTACAAGGTCGATTTTTTGGTCGTGTATAAGGACGAACGTCAGAAAGAACACAAAATCGTTATCGAATACGACGGATTCAAAGAACATTTTGGTGATGCAGAAGGTGTAAACGAATACAACTATGAAAATTACTATTCTGATGACGATGTCTACCGTCAGAAAGTTCTTGAAAGTTATGGCTACAAGTTTTTGAGGATCAATAGGTTCAACACGGGCGATAATCCTATCGAGACCTTGAATGACAGAATCGCTCGGCTTGTAAAAGCTGATCCTGTTGGGAATCCTCTCTTGCAAAATATCCATCAAACGATTGAGGGTTTGCAGAATGGTGACATGAAGGAGTGCCCAAAATGTAAGGAAGTCAGATCAACCGAACAGTTCAAAGATCGTTCCCTGATTACTGGTTTCGGCAGGTTTTGTTCCCATTGTAAGGGGTTAAAATCAGCCAAGAAGGCGGCAGACGTTGCTTCACGTCCCGCTCCCGTACTAACAGATACAACCTGTCCTCGTTGCAGTTCTCGCATGATTTTGCGTAACGGTCGTAGGGGAAAATTTTACGGTTGCTCTCGGTTTCCTTACTGTAAGGGGACGAAGAATATGTAGGCACAGAGAGAAGTTAGGTTAGATAATTATCAGAATTTGTGGAGATTATAAAGAGAGAGAAAATGTGTCCTCCAATAGACATAATGCGCATGTCGAGAAAGATGACAGCAAAAACTAAGCTGTATTATGCAGATGAGTTTGTAGCGTTATCTAGGTCTACTGGCGTAATTATTGATCAAGATGATTTGGAGCAGTTCGAAAAAGATGGTTTTCTTTTTCCTGTACCCTTTGATGATCAATTAACTCCCCTTTATTCAGAGGATCAAATTTTTATACTGGAACTCCTTCAAAGGGAGTGGAAAATTACTTTAAGGCATGGAGATGTAAAAATTGATCAAGAGTTGTGGGTGGAAAAGCAAAAACATTTCCGAAAATTTTTTGCTGATAAAAAGGAGGGGTTGGAACAAGAAATAGAAAGAAGGTATAGGGGGATTGAGCTTTACTATGGAATTAAGTCGTTACAAGTTCGGCAAACAGAATATGCAAACAAGGAGACTTTGGAAGATATGGGAGAGCTTGTAATTGCTGAAAATCAGCAGAAATATAATGAAACGATAAAATGGCACAAAGAGGATTGGAAGAAAACACGGTTCCAAACAGATTGCAAAGATTTTTTTACAATGTATAAAACAAGCACAGATGAACTAGTAAATTACGCAAAGTTTTTTGCTCGAATTGGATTTTCTCTTGATCCATTTGTGCGAAATTGGAGGTCTCTTTTCGATCACTTTAAGAATAAATCAATCATCTCAAGAGAGGGAGGGGTGGTTAGGTATGTCTATAAATGTTATTCATTCACATTTAATTTTTTGTGGTTGTTGGAAATTTTAAAGGTTGATCTGACATTTGAAAAAATTTATAAAGACAGAAATCTGATGAACCTTTTTACTTATTATCGAAATAGCCAGCATTGTGTGATCTGTAGTGAAATTTTCGATATTAAAAGAAAAAATCAATTAACCTGTGGTAATTCCGAGTGCATAAAAGAAAGCAAAAGGAGAAACCAAGCACTTAAAAGAAAGGCAAATTAGAGTTATCCACACAGACTTGTGACTCAATCTGTGACTTAACAAGGTCGTTTACGAAGCACGCTATCCTAAGACTGATAGTGTGTTTTGTTTTACGACTGGCGGGGCTAGGTGGCGAACCCATGAGCCTCCCGCTGGATGCCATTAAATCATGGGATACACGGGCCTGATGCGATCTCGACAGCAAATCGAGGTTGGTGGGGCAGAACACCGTGCTCCGTAATGCACAGACCCCTTTTGTGCGTACGGCAGACCCAAGAGCACGTAAGTGACTCGTTGGAAAGAGAGGGGTGAGAAGTGCCGGGAAACAACGGACCAACACTTCAAAAAACGTCTCAGACGGCTTTGGGTCCTATCTCGTGGTTGGGCAGCAAAATCTTTATGCAAGAACAAACACATATTCAAAAACTCGTTGCTCGATTCCTTCTACAAATATTTGGCATTGAGGGTCTTGAAATTGATTTCCTAGATGGGCGAACAGGTGCGGTTCAATGTTCTTACCCATTCCGTATTTCATCTGGACTCACGATCACCATCAATGAGCTGAATCGTTGTTCGATGCAGAGAAGGATGATTGAGGAACCCGAACCTCATCTCATTGTCCGACAGCCTCAAGAGCTTCTTAAAAAGGATGTGCGAGATTGGTTGGAGACACAGACAGGAGTGAAAGTTGATCTCTCAAAATTCGGATCGTCTCTCCTCCAGAAAATAAAGTCATACAAATCAAACTATCGACCAATGACGAGAAAACGTCGCATGGAAAAGGCTGTCACTGAATCCAAACGTCTCCAAAAACAAGAAAAGGCTTTCCAAGATCTCAAATCTCATTATTCAGACAAATTCAAGTCCATTTGATGTCGGTGCGATTCTGACCGTCTAAGTAATACCTACTCATCATGTTAAGTCGAGAGACAATCGAACGATTACAACGAATCCTCGAACGCAGGACTCAGACTTCGATTTCTTTCGAACAAGCAGCTGAAGCATCAGACGTCTATGTTGGCTTTTTTGGCGCACTCCTAGAGGAAAAAGGTGGTGCAGCACAGCTGGAACAAGCACCGAAAAAAAGGTAAAATATGGACATGAAAGAATCATGCGTCACATTTTCTCGTGTATCGTCACGAGAGCAAGAGACAGGTTACTCACTCGATTCTCAAGTGAGGCTACTTGATGACACAGCAGATCGCAAAGATTTCAAAGTAGCGAAGACGTTTCGAATCTCAGAATCTGCTTCCAAAGGCGACGAGCGTAAGACCTTTCAAGAAATGTTGGCGTACGTAAAAAAACACAACATCAAACACATTCTTGTTGAGAAGGTGGATCGCATCACACGCTCGCTGCAAGACGCAGTTTTTATCGATGATTGGAGAAACATCGAAGGTAACCATGTCTATTTCGTAAAGGACGGTCTTGATTTGCATAAACACTCTAAATCAGCGGACGTATTGCAATGGGATATTAAGGTCGTTTTTGCTCGACAATACATCAATAACCTTCGAGAAGAAACTACCAAAGGACAACTAGAAAAAGCACGACAAGGGCACTATCCCGGCAATTCAAAACGTGGTTATGTTACAAAACGAGAGAATGGTTCTCGTCGTGCCACTTGGCATGTAGATACCAAACCGACATCAGAAGCACCCTATATCGCACGTGCTTTTGAACTCGCCTCCACATCCGACAAATCCCTGTCTACTCTCCGTCTAGAATTACACACAGAAGGTTGGAAACAAAAGAACGAGAATCCTATACCTAAAAGTAGGTTAGCTGAAATATTGAAGGATCCCTTTTATACTGGAAGCTCTTTTTATTGGTGTGGGAAACAGTACCCCGCTCAACACGAAGGGATAGTGCGACAGGATATTTTTGACCGTGTTCAAGAGCGATTCGAACGAAAACGCAACGGAACGAAGCGCAACAAACATCTCCATCTGCTAGGTGGTTTGATGTCTTGTAAATTGTGCAGCCGCTCGATCACTGCGGAGATTCAAAAAGGAAGAACCTATTACCGTTGCACAGGACACGGCGGATGCACACAGAAGAGCGTGTACGCCCTTGAAAGTGACATCGAGAGCCAGATAGTTGATTCCCTTGCAACGATCGAAATAAACGATGCTGAGTTCTTAGAATGGCTCAAGGACGCTCTTAAAGAATCCCATCAAGAGGAAGTAGAGTTTCACAACGGTGCACTCACTAATCTTGAGGAGCAATATCGACGACTCCAGCAGAGAATCGACAATCTTTATATCGACAAGCTGGACGGTGTTATTACCAGAGAGAAGCATGATGAACTGGCGACTAAATATCGTGCCGAACAGGATGCTATTTTGAAAAAAATCAAGTCTCATCAATCAAGCAATGAGAAATATATTGAACTGGGCGTTAAGCTCTTGGATTTTGCAAATGAGGCCAGAAATCTTTATCTCTCACGTACAAAAGAACAAAAGCGTGAAGTACTGCATTTTGCATTTTTGAACGCACAACTTGAAGACAAAAAACTGTCCGTTTCTCTGAATCCAGCTATGGTTTGGATCAATCAAAAAGGACCCTCTGTACAGAGAGTCCCATTTGGTTGCGGGGGCCGGATTTGAACCGGCGACCTTTGGGTTATGAGCCCAACGAGCTGCCTGGCTGCTCTACCCCGCAAAAGAGAGGATAATGGAATGAACACAATATGTCAAGAAAAAAACACGTCTTTTT
>Ga0209417_1004339_pt1 | contig 17090 bp, 13 predicted proteins | sample RifGroF2_FD_184002 | JGI IMG/M metagenome (GOLD analysis project Ga0209417, IMG submission 184002) | Groundwater microbial communities from Rifle, Colorado, USA - Groundwater F2 (SPAdes) (version 2) | ecosystem: Environmental > Aquatic > Deep subsurface > Groundwater | place: Rifle, Colorado... | reverse complement strand
CCTTGGAATCCCTTGAACAATGTGGTGCAGAGGTTCAAAAGGGTAACGCTCCCGAGGAGAGAAAACTACAAAGGTTGTTTAGGAATCCAGAAGCAGCAAAACTGATAAAAAAATGCAATGACTTCGGCGCAGGCGGTGTTTCGGTCGCTATCGGAGAGCTTGCCGACGGACTTGAGATAAACCTTGATAATGTGCCCAAGAAATATGAAGGACTTGACGGGACCGAGCTTGCCATCAGCGAATCACAGGAGAGAATGGCGGTTTTACTAGATAAAAATGATGTAGAACGTTTTATGGCTCTTGCTTCCGAGGAAAATATAGAATCAACAATAGTTGCTGAGGTTACAGATACATACCGCCTTCGCATGATCTGGAAAGGGAAGACAATAGTAGATATTTCCCGCGATTTTCTAAATTCTAACGGTGCGGTAAAGCATACCAACGTAAAGGTAGAAAAAGTTAAAGCAGCTTCAGAAATTACTTATAATAGCTTTAACGAGGGAATGAAAGTTATTTGCGGTGACTTAAATATATGTTCAAAAAGAGGTCTTGCAGAGCGTTTTGATTCCACAATTGGCTCGGGAAGTGTGCTTATGCCCTTTGGAGGAGCATATCAGCTTACTCCGTCACAGGCAATGGCAGCAAACATACCTGTACTTGATGGAATCACAAACACAACTTCGGTATTCTCATATGGCTTTAACCCCTATATAAGCGAGGTTAACCCCTACGCAGGTTCGTATAATGCTGTTGTTGAATCGGTTACAAAGTTGATTTGTGCAGGTGCAGGATTAGAGAACTGCTATTTAACATTCCAGGAATATTTCTGCCGTTTAGGCAAGGACGAGAGCCGATGGGGACTACCCTTCGCAGCACTTCTTGGTGCATTAAAGGCACAGACCGATATTGGTGTAGGTGCAATCGGCGGAAAAGACTCGATGAGCGGAAGTTTTGAAGAGCTTAATGTTCCGCCAACATTGGTTTCCTTTGCGGTTTCAGTTACTGACGCAAGGAATATTATCTCGCCTGAGTTTAAAAAGAGCGGAAGCCGTGTTGTTCTGCTGGAAACAAAAATGACAGACGGAAAAGTTGATATAGACAGCTTTAAGAACAATTTAACAACAGCAATGTTGCTTATAAAAGAAGGTAAGGTTTTATCCGCATATACGCCGACCTTCGGCGGAATAGCAGCAGCGATTTTCAAGATGTGTATTGGTAATAAAATAGGGTTTAAATATTCAGATGGTTTAAACAACAACGATCTTTTTGCATATCGTTGCGGCAGTATTATTCTTGAATTGAAATATGATATTGAAGTCGGAACAACGCTTGGATATACAACCGAAAAAGCTGATTTGGAAAAAGACAATGAGAGCACTTCACTTGATGGATTAATTTCTGTTTATGAGGATAAACTCGAGAGTATTTTCACCTGCAATATAAAGCAAGATGAAAAAATAACAAATATCCCACTCTACAAAACTGATAAAAACGCATCCCCGGCAATAAAGACCGCAAGACCTAAGGTTGTTATACCAGTTTTTCCCGGTACAAACTGCGAGTATGATACCGCACGTGCATTCGAAAGAGCAGGAGCAGAGCCTGTTATAACGGTTATCAGAAACCTTACAGGCGTAGATATTTCCGAATCGGTTGAGCTGGTTGTAAAACGCATATCCGAGTCACAAATTATATTAATACCCGGTGGATTTTCCGGCGGAGACGAACCCGATGGTTCGGCAAAATTCATAACTGCTTTCTTTAGAAATCCTAAGATAAAAGAACAAATCGATTTACTCCTTTCAAAGCGTGACGGTCTTATCGGCGGTATTTGCAACGGCTTCCAGGCATTAATCAAGCTTGGACTTGTTCCGTTCGGCGAGATAAGAGAACCGAACGAGAATTATCCGACACTCGGACCGAATATTATCGGAAGACATCAGTCAAAGCTGGTAACAACAAAGATAATCTCCAACAAATCACCGTGGTATATGCTTTGCGAGCCGGGTGAGCTGCTTACAGTTCCGATTTCTCATGGCGAGGGCAGATTCATATGTGACGACAAACTTGTAAAACAACTTATCGAGAACGGTCAGGTTGCCACACAATACGCAACACTTACAGGTGAAGCTGCAAGTGAAATTGCTTACAATCCCAACGGTTCTCTTTTAGCAATAGAAAGCATTACTTCACCCGATGGTAGAGTGTTCGGTAAGATGTGTCATTCCGAGCGAACCGGCGAATATCTTTATAAAAATATTCCGCAGTTCAAGGACAATAACAAATTATTCGAGGGTGCTGTAAGGTATTTTAAGTAAAATATAATATAAAAATTGCCGCTTCAATATCGGAGCGGCAAAAATATTTTATATGATGAAACAAAATACTCAAAAAATCCCACTTTTATAGTATAACGAATGGGAGAAATGTGATATGAAAAAAATTGTAGTTTTATTATTTATAGTGCTTATATTTGGAGGGTGTATAGAAGCTAGAAACGAGGATGCAGATGAAAGCACCTTGGAAAATATATCAGAACAGAGCGTAATTAATTCTATATCTGAGGAAATTATTAATAGCGAGATTAGTTCATCTAAAAATTCCGATATAAATAGTATATCAGATAATCCTAGTGATTATTCTTATGAGGAATTTGCTTTGGAAGAACTACAACCTTTAATTTATTCCGTGATGCTAGAAAGGGATTTTAAAAGTCCGTATTATTCCACCATGCTTTACAACACAATAGATAAAGATTATTTTAATCCGAATCTTGATTGGGAAGAGTTTCGTCCACATGCGAACGAACAATGTGATCTGTGGGAAATAGAATTGCAAAAAGCTATAAATGATTTTGAGTATATACTAACCAAAGAAGATTTTAAACGTATTAAGGAAAGCACCATAGAATGGGAAACCACTATGCTTGAAATGATACATATAGAAAGTTACTTTTTACGCAGTAATGAATATGCCGATACAGGTGCACTTGGATCTATTTACATATTAGAACATTATATTTATCAATATAAATATATGACATTTAAATTAAAATATATTTTATTTACGATCGAAGAAACTATTGCTAATGAAGATTATGAAATAAACGAAGAAGATTACATACAATTTCGCTCACTACATTTTGCATATAATGGAGATAATAAGTAAGAAATCTAATATATTGTGGAAAATAATAGTTCCATTTATAAAAACCTTTTATAATTCTCACTTAGCCACTCGGCAACACCATCTTCGGTGTTGCTTTTTATTATTTCGTTAGCTTTACTTTTAACTTCGTCATGTGCATTTTCAACCGCAAGACAATAGTCACTTGCAGCGAAAAGCGGCAGGTCGTTAAGATTATCACCGAAGGCGACAACACGTTCAAAAGCATATTTCTCTTTGAGATAATTCACAGCGTTATATTTGGAAGCTCTTTCTGATAATAATTCAAGAAACCATAAATCTTTATTATAAACATCACGATAGAATTCCGCTCGTAAACCTTTAATATGCTTGATACGCTCGTAAAAAGGTGATAAAATCTCAAGCCGTTCACAAACGGTATAATAAGCAGGAATCATACCTGTGAAATTATAATCTGTAAACGGATACGCCCTTGTAAAAGTCTTTCCGAACTTTTCAATGCGTTCTTTCATAAAAGCAATGACATGAGGTGCAGTAACATTTTCGTAATAAACATTAAGATGATTATCTTTAACCATATAAAGGAAACCCGACAAATCTAATTGATGTATTATAGGGAGCAATTCGGTAATTATGTCTTTACCCAGCTCCTCTGTTTTATCAAATACAGTAGCTCTGATATCATATACGCACACACCATTCAACATAACAGCAGGTATGGTTATGTTTAAATTCTCAATAATTTGTAAGCTCCACGGACTGCGTGCGGTAGCTATTGTAAAGTTCATACCCGAATCTATCAATAAGTTAATTATTTTAATGCTGTACTCACTTAAGGTAGCATTTTTTCCTAACAATGTGCCGTCAAGATCGGAAACAAAAAGTGTTTTCAAATCTATATGTATTCCTTTCAAAGTTAAGTATATTTAAAAATTGATAACGGTAATTGTGCGTTTTAATTACATTAGTTAAAAATTAAAAATTAAAACGCAAGGAAATTTTACCATAAAGCAGTGAGCATTGCAAGTTATTTACTCAAAGACTTTAATAATTTCCTTGCGTATTCAGTAAACAGCAATAGCTGTTATAAACATAAAACGGAGCCTTTTTTAAGCGGTAGAAACATTCATTTCTTCGCCTAGACCGAAGCTGACTGTTATCGCCTCGTTGACTTGCTGCATGGTTCTGTCGTCGAGGTGTCCCATCTTCTCTTTTAATCTGCGCTTATCCAAGGTGCGAATTTGCTCAAGCAAAATCACCGAGTTTTTAGCGAGTCCGCATTCGGAACCATTGCCGCCCGACAAAGCTTCGCCCATAACTTCTATATGTGTAGGAAGTCTCGCTTTACTTGTCTGGCTGGTAATTGCAGCAGCGATGACCGTAGGGCTATATCGGTTTCCGACATCATTTTGAACAATCAGAACAGGCCGTATACCACCCTGTTCGGAGCCGATAACAGGACTTAGATCCGCATAAAAAATATCGCCCCGTCTTATGCTGTTGCTAGTTGTTTGTCCTTTCAAAATTAACACGCCCCTTAGGTTCCGATAATATCATATGTCAAATATCGCGTTTTGGATTTTACGTACGCGTTGACTACGTTATTATTTTTGCCATAAAAGCTGTGCTTATTCTTATTATAAATAAAAAAAGAACCATTCAAATGAACAGTTCTTTGTTAAAACAGTTTACATAATTCATATCATATATTATAATTATTTTGATAAATACTCTGAAAGTTGTATATTAGCAAAGATATTTTTTGGCGGATCGACAAGTTTTGTAAAATCCATAAAAAAGGTTTTTGGTGTTACAGTTATGGTTAAAACAGAACGGGTTATATCTTTTCCTGCAAAAATAATATCTCCATAATTTATTTTTGCTTCCTTTAAAACATCAAAATATTTTCTTGACTTAATTGCAAATGTATCCTTATCAATAAGCCCAGGAACTAATACTTTAAAATGCATAAGGGATGAATAATCGGTTGTATCAGCGATATTTATTTCATCGTTAATAGGATAACCGGTGATTTTTAAAGGTAACACTTTAAAGATGTCGTCCGGAAATTTTTCTCTCAAAACAGTAGTGATTTCAAGCATTTTACTGTTCATAAGTACTTCTTCCGCATAGCTTGAATAACTGTCGGTTACTTTATTATTCATAACTATCATGGAATAAATTTCTGTCGGGTCATTTTTATCAAATATCGTAGATTTATAATACCCAATCGTATAATCATAAGAGATTCCAGTGATAATAATATCTTCACTTAAATAGTGTTTTTGAATATATTCATCCATTACTTTTTTTGCTTTATATCCTTCAGGATAATTACCGAAAAAGTATGCATGGGGCAATGCACATATAACAATCAAGAATAAAGCGATTATCATTGACAGAACATTTTTTGTTTTAAAAAGGTTAAAGGCTAATGTACTTATGCAAACAGTAAGTATACATAATGTAGCAAAAGCTAAACCACTGTATACATCGTAGTCTATCATTGCAAAAAAGTATGCAAATATACCAAACATCAGCGCTTTTTGCCATGTCGGAATTTTAATAAGTACAGACATCAATGCTGCTATTAAAAAAATCGGCAACGTGGAAATTAAACCTCTTGATGGTAAAGAAAAATATGTTCCTAAAAAAGCAAGTACACCCGAAGTTACAAATTTTAATATATATTCACCTTGATTGTCAGTCTTATTTAAAGTATCCATAAATACAGCCTTTCCAGTTTTAAAAGTTATATGGGTTTGTAAGTTTAATCAAGAGATTGCGATCATCGTCCGCTTGAGAGCGATTTTTTCGTAACTCGCCGCATTTTTCACATTTATAACGAATTCCTTTTTTGCATCGGTTGTTACCGCAATCGGTCTTAATAATCCACCGCATTCGCAAAGTCTGTCACCTTGATTTATGTCCACATGCTTGGAACATAAACAGAAAGGGCAATGATTACGTGAAGTGTATTTTAACGGCGGAACTTCCTTTTTACAATTCTCACAAATAAAGCCACTATCATTTTTTTTGAATAATTTTACTTCCAATATACATTCTCCGAACAAGTAAATTGTTTACAAAAATAACTTTACTTTATATCTTCATTATAGTATAATTCACAAATATTAATAAGTCAATATAAAACTCTATCGAGTTTTACAACATATCGCAAATCCGTTTAGCCTTAGAAAGGATTGGTAAAAAATATGAGTGAAAATAAAGATCAGAAATGCAGATTAGGAACTGTGGGCGGTCAGGCAGTCATGGAAGGCGTTATGATGCGCAGTAAAACTACCACAGCCATAGCAGTAAGAAATCTTGAAACCAAAAAGATTACCGCACGTGTAAAACCTTCTAAGACAATAAGAGATAAGGTAAAATTCTTTCGTCTGCCTATAATAAGAGGTATTGTTAATTTTATAGAGATGATGATACTGTCTTTTTCAACACTTACAGCTTCGACCGAAATGCTCGGGATAGAAGAAGAAAAACCATCAAAGTTCGAAAAATGGCTGGAGAAACGCTTTGGTGCGTCACTTATGGGATTTATTTCTGTTATCGCAACCATACTTGGATTAGGGCTTTCGATATTCTTGTTTATTTATCTTCCCTCAGGCTCGGCAAAGCTTGTTGACAACTTTGTTGAAGGTGATATGAATCAGTATATAAAGGCTTTTATCGAAGGCTTTATGAAAATAGCAATTTTCGTTGCATATTTAGCATTAGTATCGTTAATTCCCGACATCAAAAGGGTTTTTATGTATCACGGTGCAGAGCATAAAAGTATTTTCTGTTATGAATCAGGTGAAGAATTAACAGTAGAAAATGTAAAAAAACATACTCGTTTCCATCCAAGATGCGGAACATCCTTTATGTTTGTTATGATTATTATATCCATTATAGCAGGTGCTTTAATACCTACATGGGATCCTTTGATTTTAAGAGTATTTATAAAAATAATGATACTTCCCTTTATAGTCGGAATAGGCTATGAATTTATTATGTATGCCGGAAAACACACCAACTTTTTAACAAAAACACTGTCCGCACCCGGATTGTGGATGCAGAGAATTACCACAAAAGAGCCGGATGACAGTATGATAGAGGTTGCAATAATTTCTATCAAAGCAGCACTACCAAACGAGTTCCCGGATTTTATTGTTCCGTTGGAAGAAAAAACTGCAGATAAAAAAGAAGAAAACACCACAGCAAAAGAGGAAAAAGCAGCAGATGAAAATATCTGAATTCAGATTTAAGGTTAAAGAAACACTTGAGCAGATTCTTTCTGACGAAAGTGGAGCTATAACAGATATATTATTGGCAGAAACTCTCGGAGTAGAGAGAGGTGTTTTGCTAACAATGCTTGATAGGGATATTGATGATATTACAGTAGAAAAAATCGCCCAGGCGGTACAAAAGCTTTCTTTGGGAATTCCCTTGCAGTATGTATTGGCTAATTGTTATTTTTACGGTAAAAAAATAACAGGCTGCAACGGCTTTAATTGGCGATAAAGAAGCTGTATTTGCAGACATTTGCGCTGGCAGTGGTTGTATTTCGCTTGCGATAGCTTCCGAGAAACCGCAATGTAAAGGATATGCCCTTGAGCTTTCCAGAAAAGCGCTTGAATTTACAAAAATAAATCTAGCTTCGCAAGAAAACGTTATCGTAAAGCGTTTTGACGCTCTGGATGAGGAGGATTATTTGTCTCTTGTAGACCAGAATGACAGTAAGTTTGATCTTATCGTTTCCAATCCTCCTTATATTCCTACCGAACAGATTCCACTTCTTGATGCACTTTTGCAATATGAACCGGAGACCGCTCTTGACGGCGGTGAAGACGGCTTGAAATTCTACAGGGAGATTATACGCAACGCTCCTATTTTGCTTAAGGATGACGGTGCAATCGTCTTTGAAGTGGGTATAAATCAAGCTGAACCTGTTTCTGCTATGCTTGAACTTAATGGTTATAACGTTGCCGTTTTTAAGGACTACGGCAAGATTGACAGAGTAGTTTTGGGAAAAAAATATTGACAAAGAAATTTTTTCGTACTATTATATATTTTATTATATAGTAGTACGATTTTTTTGGGGATAGCGTAAAAAATATTGCGAATAGGAGTACGCCTTCGCGTATCAAAGGTACACTGTTGTGTACCATCCTAATATTTATTATAATATGTACCCGGTATGGTGTGGAGATTTTTTATGTTTATCGAATCAAGGACAAATGAACGGATAAAGAATGTTATAAAACTTAGGGACAGGTCTTCAAGAGAAGAAAACCGCCTTTTCTTTTTTGAAGGTGTACATCTACTCGAAGAATATCTGAGAAACGGTCATATTCCGCATTCAATTTTTATATGTAAGGATTCAATAAACGATTATACAGAATTATTATCTAAGGTTGACCAAAATAAAATTTTTACTGTATCAAGTGAGGTTTTTCAGAAAATTTCAACCGAAAAAGCACCACAGGGAATATTAACTGTAGCTTTTTTTTTAAATGATAATGTGGTGACTTTAAACGACGATTATGATTATAATATTATTACAAATATTAACGATAGCAGTATAATGTTTTTAGATTCGATCAGAGACAACGGGAATATCGGAACAATTATAAGAACAGCCGCCGCTCTTGGAGTTACCTGTGCTATAAGCAGTGACTGTGCTGATATATACAGCAACAAAACAATACGTGCTTCAATGGGTGCAATATTTTGGAGCAGGTTGTATATTACAAATAATCTGTCAAAGGTTATTTCGAGTGTTCAGAAAAGCGGACGAAGAGTGTTCGCTTCAGCCTTGGGAAAAACATCGCTTACCTTAGGTGAATTTGAAATAAAAAAAGGTGATTGCTTTGTTGTAGGTAACGAAGGAAACGGTATATGCGAAAGTGTTATTTCTGTCTGTGACAATATAGTTAAAATACCAATGACTAACTCAACAGAAAGTCTGAACGCTTCGGCAGCAGCGGCAATACTCTTATGGCAGATCAGAACTAAATAATTATTTAAATAACAGGAGGAAAATATGGATAATACAGTATATTACATATGGCTGCAGACTGTCTGCGGTATGTGTAGCAGTATTTATTTACAATTATTCGAGCGTTTTTCCTCTGCAAAAGATATTTATGAATGCGAGGATTTTTCTTTTATAAAGGGAAAATATGCATGCTTGGAGAGATTGAATAAAAAGGATTTATCGGTTGCATTTGAGATATATAAAAAGTGCAAAAATAACGACGTCCGTATTTTAACCTACCATGATAAAAATTTTCCCGTTTCATTGCGTTTAATAAATGCTCCGCCTGCTGTTCTTTATTGTAAGGGAAAATTTTGTAATCTTAACGATGAAGTTTGCATAGCAATTGTCGGAACAAGAAAGATGACAGAATTCGGTGGGGCAGTTGCAGAGGATTTTGCATACAGCTTTACAAAATGCGGAGCGGTTGTAGTCAGCGGACTTGCAAAAGGTATTGACACAGCAGCGCATAATGGAGCTTTACGGGCAAACGGATATACTGTTGCGGTTCTCGGTACTCCGATTGATCATATTTATCCGACCGAGAATGAAAAGCTGTTTTACTTTCTGTATGAAAATGGACTTGTGCTTAGTGAAATGTATCCCGGATGTCCCACAACGAGAGCAGATTTTCCAAACCGCAACCGTATTATAAGCGGTTTGTGTAAGGCTACAGTTGTTGCTGAAGCAGGAGAAAACAGTGGTGCATTGATAACTGCACGTCACGCAGTTGTACAGGGAAAGCGTGTTTATGCAATACCCGGAGCAATCGGAAGTGATAATGCAGGTACAAATGCGCTTATTAAAACAGGGATAGAAGCAGCTACAACACCACTGGATGTACTCAGTGAGCTTGCATTAATGTACCCTACAAAGATAAAGACGGAGAACTGTTCGTCTTATGGAAGCAAGGTTGCTGCTTATGGCATGAGAGTTTCACAAAAGCAAGAAGTAAAAAAAGAAACAGCACCCGAGGTAAAGCCGACAATAAAATCAGAAAAGCCTGTTACTCCGCTGCCGATAATATCAACCGGAAGCATTGATAACCTTATTCTTAATTTATTAAGTAATAACAAACCTATGACAGCAGATGAGCTTGCAGTTTGTTTAAATGTTCAAATTTCGGAAATTATGATCTCTTTGACTATGCTTGAGATTGGTGGAAAAATAAATTCACTTGTTGGAAACAGGTATATTAAAAGTTAATATTTAGGGCATAAATAAAATAATAATATACCAACAAGTCTGACTTTGGTAATAGCGATAGTCCGGCGACTATTCAATTATAAATATAACTCTTTTTTCGCCGGAGAAACGGACATCTTATGAACACATTGGTTATTGTCGAGTCACCGACAAAGGCACTGACAATCAAAGGCTACTTGGGAAAGGGATACAAGGTAATCGCTTCCAAGGGTCATGTCAGAGACCTGCCGAAAAGTAAGCTCGGCATCGACATTGAAGATAATTTTAAACCACAGTACATTAATATCAGGGGAAAGGGCGACCTTATTAACGCCCTTAAAAAAGAAGTTAAAGGGGTAGACAGGGTTATATTAGCAACCGACCCTGACCGTGAGGGTGAAGCTATCAGCTGGCATTTGGCAAATGTTCTTGGTCTTGGTGACAAGGTAAAGAGAATTACCTTTAATGAAATAACTAAAAATTCACTTAAGGAAGCAATAAAGAGTCCTCGTGAGATAGATATGAATCTTGTCAATTCTCAACAGGCAAGAAGAATTCTAGACCGCATTGTCGGTTATAAAATCAGTCCGTTTCTTTGGAAAAAGATAAAGAACGGACTTTCAGCAGGCAGAGTTCAATCGGTAGCAACAAGAATTATCGTTGAACGCGAACTGGAAATAAAAGCATTCGTTCCAGTTGAATACTGGACAATAACCGCAAAATTACTAACCGAAAACGGCCCAACAATTCAATCAAAATTCTTTGGTGATAAAAACGGTAAGATTGATCTAACAAACGAAGATCAGGTAAAGAAAATTCTTGCGACAATTGATAAAGCACCTTTTATTGTTATTGAAGTAAAAAAATCTGTTAAAACACGTCGTTCTCAACCTCCTTTTACAACTTCAACACTTCAACAGGAAGCTAACAGGCGGCTTTCTTTCCAGTCGCAACGCACTATGATGATTGCACAGGAATTATACGAGGGCGTTAACATAGGTGAAAAAGGCGCACACGGTCTTATTACCTATATGCGTACCGATTCACTTCGTATCTCTGACGAGGCAAGAGATGCAGCAAAATCATTTATTAATGAAAAATACGGTGAAAAATATTATCCGAATACACCGAATGTATATAAATCAAAAAAGAACTCGCAAGATGCACACGAGGCTATTCGTCCTTCCGATCCGTCAATAACACCTGAGTCAATAAAATCACGTCTTTCTGCAGACCAATACCGTCTTTATAAGTTAATTTGGGAACGTTTGTGATTTTGATGCAAACGGTTACATTTTCCGTACCAGCGGCGAGACTGTAAAATTCCCGGGTTATAAGGTTATATACGAGGATATAATCGAAGAAGGTGATGAAGAAAACGGTGATAGTAAGGTTAAACTTCCAGAGTTTAATGAAGCTGAAAAGCTGAAAGCAGAGAGCATTACACCAGACCAGCGTTTTACACAGCCACCCTCAAGATTTACCGAAGGATCGTTGATAAAGATTCTTGAAGAAAAGGGAATAGGCAGACCATCAACCTTTACTCCCACTATTACAACAATAATTTCCCGCGGTTATATTAAGCGTGAAGGTAAGGTACTAGTTCCTACCGAACTTGGATTTGTAACAACCGAACTGATGAAAAATTCCTTTGAGCATATTATTGACTATAACTTTACCGCAAAAATGGAGGAAGATCTTGATAAAATAGAGAACGGAATAGCCGATTATATTGCTATTTTAAAGGATTTTTACGGCGACTTCGAAAAGCAGCTTGACGAAGCGGAGAAAACGCTATCAAATACAAGATTTGAGCTAACTAAAGTTGAAACCAACATTATCTGCGATAAATGCGGAGCAAAGATGATAGAAAAAGAAGGAAGATTTGGCAAGTTTGCCGCATGTCCGAATTACCCTACCTGCAAAAACACACGCCGACTTGACGCTGATGAAAAAAATTCTGATGAAAACGCAAAAAATAAAGAGATTATTGCAGACGAAAAATGCAAGAACTGCGGTGAGGATATGATACTCCGTAAAGGTGCATTCGGTACATTTTACGCTTGTAGAAATTACCCGACCTGCAAGACCACCATGCCCTATTATAAGGATAGCGGAATTGCCTGCCCCGATTGCGGAAAACGCATTTTTATAAAACAGACAAAAAATAAAAAAACATATTACAGCTGTGAGAGTTATCCAGATTGCTCCTTCTCAGTTTGGGATATTCCTCAGGACAGACGCTGCCCAAGTTGTGGTGGTTTGGTACTGAAAAAGAAAAATAAAGAATATTATTACTGCAAAAAAGAATGCGGTTGGAATGAAGATAAGTCTTGAATAAATTCAAGATGAAAAAATTAGTACAATTACAGTTTCGCAAATTTATCAAAGGAGCAATAATTATTAACTCACAAAAGTGATTAATAATGATTATACAATTTATGAGAATAATAATAGCAGTTGACATAATGAGTGGGGACAACGCTCCCGATGTTCTAATAAGAGGTGCAATAGATGCTGCCAAAGACTTTGATGTTGACATAATACTTGTCGGTGATAAACAATACGAGAGGATAATTCCATCAGAGTTTAAGGACAGGGTTCGTTTCGTAACGTCAAACAGTATAGTTGGGATGAAGGACGAGCCGATAGTTGTTGTAAAGGAAAAAGCAGACAGTTCAATGGCTGTTGCTGCTACTCTTTTAAAGGACGGAGAAGCTAATGCCCTCGTAAGCGCAGGTAATACAGGTGCATTATTTACAGCTGCATCCCTGATGATTCGCAGAGTTAAGGGAATACGGCGGGCTGCTTTGGGAACTGTAATACGCCTTGATAATCCTTTTATTATGCTTGATGTCGGAGCTAATATTGATGCAACACCCGAAATTCTTACCCAATTCGGTAAAATGGGTTCACTTTATGCAAAAGGTGTTCTGGGAATAGAGAATCCACGTGTTGCGTTATTAAATATTGGTAGCGAGGAAACAAAGGGTACTTCATTGTATAGCGAAACATTCGCTTTGTTGAAGGAAGATAAAAGCATAAATTTCATTGGTAATTGTGAAGGCAGAGATATTCCAAATAACTTTTGCGATGTTATTATCTGTGACGGTTTTACAGGCAATATTTCACTTAAGCTAATGGAGGGCATGGGTGCATTTATGTCCCGAAAAATTAAAGGAATTTTTTATAAAAATTTATTATCCAAATTTGCCGGTCTTTTAACCTTAAAAAGTACAAATGCTTTGAAAAAGCAGATGGATCACAAAGAGTACGGTGGTGCACCGTTTTTAGGCATATCTAAACCTGTAATAAAGGCACACGGAAGTTCGGATGCAAAAGGAATTTACTCAGCTATACGACAAGCAAAAATATTTTATAGCAGTGGTATTATAGGAAAAATGGCTTCGGATATATCGGAGAGCAAAAAAGTTTGATAAGATAGAAAGTTTTAAAGATTCATCTTTCAAACTACGGTTTTGTGCCTTTGACTTTATCGGAAAGTCTCTTTCGGCTTTCCGCCGAATCGGCACAATTCCCACTGATGGCGTAAACGTCATGGAAAGAAATGATCATATTTATGAATGGTAATAAGATACCAAACACCTTGGAATTGCTTGAAAAGAAACTCGATTATTCTTTTAAAGACAAAGATATTCTAAAAAAAGCACTTACTCATTCCTCTTATTCTAACGAAGTTAAGCATAAAGAGAGATTAGTATGCAACGAACGTTTGGAATTTCTGGGAGACTCGGTTTTATCTCTGATCGTCTCCGATTTTATATATAATAACTATACACAGTTTGACGAAGGTATTTTAACCAGAGTACGAGCTTCGGTCGTCTGCGAGGGTTCGCTTTATGAGTTTGCTTCCGAGCTTGAGCTTGGCAGCTTTATGTATCTCGGTCACGGAGAATTAATTTCTCAAGGTAGAAAAAGAAAGAGCATACTTGCCGATGCTTTCGAAGCTGTCCTTGCAGCAATTTATCTTGACGGCGGAATGGAGAAAGCAAAAAAATTCTTATTGCCGATAATCAAACTTGCAATAGAAAAAGCTGCTACCGGTACAAATGAAGATTATAAATCAATGTTACAAAAAATCGTTCAGCAGACACCCGAGGAGAACCTTGAATACATTCTTGTAAGCGAAGAAGGTCCTCCGCACGATAGATATTTTACTTTTAATGTTATGTTAAACTCCAACCTATTAGGTACAGGCAGAGGACGCTCAAAGCGTGAAGCTGAACAGTTAGCGGCAGAGGAAGCACTAAAATTGTTAGGTGCGATAGATGAAGAATCATTGTAATATACCTTTTTTTATACCGCATTCGGGTTGTAATAACAACTGTGTCTTCTGCTCTCAAGTGAAGATAACCGGTAAAAACCACCTAGAACCGAATTTAGACCAAGAAACACAAAGCCTGATTCAGACAATTGAAAATTCGTTAAGTACGTTATCCGAAGAAACGGAAACACAACTTGCTTTTTTTGGCGGAAGTTTTACAGGAATAGAACGCAACCGGATGATTTCCCTTCTTGAAACAGGATATGATTATGTAAAAAAAGGGAAAATTAAGGGAATAAGAATTTCCACACGTCCTGATTACATTAACCAAGAAATACTCGATATTCTAAAAACATACGGAGTTACAGATATTGAACTTGGTATTCAGAGTATGAACGACAGGGTGCTGAAGGAGTGCGCAAGAGGTCATATCTCTGCTATTTCTTATAAAAGCAGTGAACTTATAATTAAAAATGGTTTTAATTTTGTCGGTCAGATGATGATAGGTTTACCACTTTCTACAATTGTGGACGAGCTTGAAACTGCTGATGCTATAATTAAAATGGGTGCAACCGCAGCAAGAATTTATCCGACGGTTGTTTTTTCGGATACTGTTCTTTACAATATGACAAAAGACGGTTTATATAAACCTCTTACTAACGATCAAGCAATCGAACGCTGTGCGTTATGCTGTGACCGATTTATTAAAGCAGGGATTAAGGTTTTGAAAATCGGATTACATTCATCCGAGAGTCTTACGGAAGCGGAATTTGGCGCGAATCATCCTGCTTTAGGTGAGCTTGTAAAGTCAAAGATTTATTTTCATCGAATAAGCGAAGAATTAGACAAGCTTGATTGTGTGGGTAAAACAGTGCAAATTTTTGTAAAAAGCGGCGAACAATCAAAGCTGACAGGTCACGGTGGAAAAATATTAAACGAGCTTAAAGAAAAATATAACCTTTTAAAAATAGAAACAGGTATTACCGATACAGAAGAAAACCAACCGATTATAAAAATTAAGGAATGAAAAATAATGCGGCTTAAATCTATAGAAATGCAGGGATTCAAGTCCTTTCCCGAAAAAACCAAAATCACCTTTGATAGTGGTGTAACAGCTATTATTGGACCTAACGGGAGTGGAAAATCGAATATTTCTGATGCGGTACGCTGGGTTTTGGGTGAAATGAGTGCAAAAAGCCTGAGAGGCAGCCGAATGGAGGATGTTATATTCAATGGTGCAGCAGGCAGGCAACCCTCCAATTACAGCTCGGTTTCTATAACTATGAACACCGAAGAAGAATTTAATCTGGCTCAGAACTCTGTTATGGATTTTGGTGAAATTGTTTTAGCTGACAGTTCCGATAACACAGAGAATAAAAATACTACTGTTGCTCAGAAAATACGGCTTTCCGACCACAAGGAAATTACTATTACACGACGCTATTACCGCAGTGGCGAAAGTGAATATTACATAAATAAAACCCAAGTCAGGCTCAAGGATATATATGAGATTTTTTATGATACAGGTATAGGCAGAGAGGGTTATTCTGTTATAGGACAGGGTAAAATTGCAGAGGTTTTATCACAAAAAGGTGATGAACGTCGTAGCATTTTTGAAGAAGCTGCAGGAATTTCCAAGATCCGTTATAAAAAGTCGGAGGCGGAAAGAAAATTAAAGGAAACCGAAAATAATCTTATTAGAATAAACGATATTTTAAACGAGGTTACCTCACGTATTAGTCCGCTTGCAAAAGAAGCGGAAAATGCAAGGCAATACCTTGTCCTTTCCGAAGAGAAAAAGGGGCTTGAAATTACCCTTTGGCTTGATAAAATCGATGAAGTAAAGAACGAGATAGACAAGAGTGGAATTGCCTTTAATTCCGCAAAATACACTCTGGAGCAATGCGAAGAACGTGTTAAATCGCTTGAAGTATCTCTTGATGAAAATATAAACGAAAATTACGAGCTATCCAGAATTCTATCCGAAACCGAACATAAAAAGTCGAAGGCAGGGCAGAAAAGCGGTGGTCTTGATGGTAAAAAGGCTGTTCTGCTCAACGATATTTCTCACTTCAGAAGAATAATTGAAGAAAACGAACAGTCAATAAAATCAGCAAATAACGATATTATGTTAACCTCTGAACTGCTTGAACAAGCTCTTAAAGGTGCGACAAGCATAAATGAGGAGATAAATGAAATAGCCGAAAAGGTTAATAAAACACAGACAGAATACGAGAATAGGCATACATTATCTTTATCATTAAATAATCAACTTGAAGAAGCTAATTTAAACTATACGTTACTTTTCGAAAAGAACGCAAGCGTTATGTCAACCGGTGCAAGAATTGATGCTGAAATTGCACTTGCAAACCGTTCTAAAGACGGAGTAAGCGAGAATATATTAGTTTCCGAACAAAGGATTTCCGAGCTTACAGC
>Ga0209417_1004337_pt1 | contig 17102 bp, 16 predicted proteins | sample RifGroF2_FD_184002 | JGI IMG/M metagenome (GOLD analysis project Ga0209417, IMG submission 184002) | Groundwater microbial communities from Rifle, Colorado, USA - Groundwater F2 (SPAdes) (version 2) | ecosystem: Environmental > Aquatic > Deep subsurface > Groundwater | place: Rifle, Colorado... | reverse complement strand
AACAAGAAGATTTAGCTATTTGCTAAAACTTCTTGCACATAAATATTTCTTGCCGCATAATTTGCCCTAAAATAAGGGATGGGGTATTTTATGCTCATATTGAAACAGGGGAGTTATATATGAGTTTTGGAACTTTGTCAAAGCTTATAATACGAACATTCCGAGAGTTTAAAACTTTCGGAATGTTGACTCAGGTTATCAACAAACTCATAATTAATACATTAAAAGATCTTGTTTATATCTAACTAAAACACAAATGTTAATTTATCTAAAAGCTATTTTTAATCTGCTTTCGAATTTGTATTTTTGAATTCTGAAAACCGTTGCTCTAATGCTTCGAACCAACACAAATAATAAGAAAAATAAGAATGGGAATATCAAGTTTTTTTAAAGTACAAAAACATAAACAGTTTGATTACAAACCCTTGTACTACGATAAACGAAAAGAAGAGCTTGAACAAATTAAACAAAAATACAATGTCGAAATTACCGAAAATGGTTCTTCGGAATATCGTCCAAACTTAAAAGGTAAAATCAGGAGTCATTACGAAAAGTCGTCTCGTCCAGCACCTCGAACGTCGAGCACCCGATTAATCGTTTTTATTATCATTCTAATTTTTATCGGATACTATCTTTTTTATAAATAAATTCGTTACATGCCTGATATAATTAATTTACTTCCCGATTCGGTTGCCAATCAGATTGCAGCAGGAGAGGTTATTCAACGACCGGCATCGATAATTAAAGAAATGGTCGAAAATTCGCTTGATGCCGGAGCCACCAATATTCAGGTTAATGTTAAAGATTCGGGACGAACATTAGTTCAAATAATCGACAACGGAAAAGGAATGTCAGAAACTGATGCTCGTATGGCTTTTGAACGGCATGCAACTTCAAAAATAAGTTCGGTTGACGACATTTATTCGCTCACAACCATGGGATTTCGGGGCGAAGCATTGGCAAGCATTGCTGCTATTGCTCAGGTTGAGTTGAGAACCAAACAAAACGGTCAAGATTTGGGCACCAAAATTCAAATTTCAGGTTCAACAGTTGAGTTGCAAGAATCTTGTAATTGTTCAGTTGGAAGTAATTTTACCATTCGAAATATATTTTATAATGTTCCGGTGCGACGCAAGTTTTTGAAGGCAAACTCAACTGAATTAAAGCACATCGTTACCGAATTTCAAAAAATTGCACTATGCAATTCATCGGTTGCAATGTCGCTATACAGCAACGACACCGAAATATACGTTATTCCGCAAAGCAATATAAAACAGCGTATTGTAAATGTTTTTGGAAAACAAATAAGTCAAAATTTGATCCCATTAGACACCGAAACAAGTATTGTAAAAATTTCAGGATTTGTGGGAAAACCAGAATTTGCTAAGAAAACCATAGGCGAACAATTTTTCTTTATCAATGGGCGATTCATGAAAAGTTCAGCTTTTCACAAAGCCGTGTTAGATGCCTACGATAAGATTCTTCCCTATGGAACGATCCCTTCGTATTTTATTTTTCTAGATGTTGACCCAAGCACAATTGATGTTAATATTCACCCAACCAAAACCGAAATAAAATTTGAAAATGCCAAAGCAGTTTGGCAAATGATTTTTGCATCGATTAAAGAAGCCTTAGGCAAACATAATATCGTTCCTTCGCTTGATTTCGATCAAGAAGCATATATCGACATTCCTTACTTAAACAAAGAAAGCGAAATAAAAAAGCCGCATATATCGGTAAATCAAGAATATAATCCTTTTAAAACCGACAAAAATCAAAATAAATCGACGTATGATAATTGGGATAAATTATATTCGGGTTTTGAAAATAAATATCAAGCCGTTGAACAAGAAAACATACAGCAAAAAATTGAACTTGAGAATCAAAATCATCAATCGAATTTGTATCAATACAAATCAAAATATATTTTCAGTGCCGTAAAATCGGGACTTATGATTATCGACCAACGAAGAGCAAACGAACGAATTTTGTTTGAACAAATCATGAAAGGATATGAAAATCACGTTGGAATTTCACAAAAGAATTTATTTCCTGAGCAAATCGTATTGACCGAAATTGAATCGATGATTTTAACCAATCTCAGCGAAGAACTCGAGGAAATAGGTTTTGATATTTCGTGTATCGGAAACAATACATTTGCGGTAAATGGCACACCTGCTGTGATTGATAATTGTAATCCGCAAGATGTACTCCAAACCATAATTGCAAATCATCAAAAAAATAAAGCAGATATCAAAAGTGAAGTATTTAGAAACTTGGCCGAATCGCTTGCTAAATATGCAGCAATGCGAGAAAATAAAAAAATGTCGTCGATAGAAGTTGAGCAATTTATAAATAATCTTTTTTCGTGTCAAAATTCCAATTACACTCCCGATGGAAAAGCCATTATTACGATTTTAAACGACGATGAACTTGATAAAAAATTAAAATAAACAACATGAATCAATACCGTCCAAGTGGATTTAGTATGTTACCGCCGGTAGTTAAAAACCTACTGATAATAAATATACTTTTTTTCTTTGCTACATATGCCGTTTCGAGTGCGTTTAACATGGATTTGTCAGAAATGTTGGGACTGTACTACTTCGAATCTGAAAAATTTAAAATATATCAATACTTAACCTACATGTTTATGCATGCTGGTTTTTCTCATATCTTTTTCAACATGTTTGCTCTTTGGATGTTTGGAAAAATATTAGAAAATGTATGGGGTCCAAAACGTTTTTTGATTTACTATTTTGTAACCGGACTTGGAGCTGCGGCAATTCACACTCTTGTAAGTTGGTGGTCGATTTCGGGAATGATGACCGATTTAGAAATTTTCAGAAATACTCCTTCGCCTGAATTATTTGCTGCATTTATCGACTCGCACCTTTCAAATCCGAACCCTCAACTTTTTGATTTCATAAACGAATGGTCGTTAGCACCACAAGATTCAGCATTTATAAGTCAAGCTACCGACTTAGCTCAGCGAATTACCGATGTCAGACTCAATGTGCCCACAGTTGGAGCCTCCGGTGCTGTTTTTGGCGTTTTGCTTGCCTTCGGGATGTTATTTCCAAACTCAGTTTTATATATTTACTTTGCCATACCTATAAAAGCGAAATACTTTGTGATGATATATGGAGCTATTGAGTTATTCATGGGTATTTCGAACAATCCGAGCGATAATGTTGCTCATTTTGCACATCTCGGGGGAATGCTTTTTGGCTTCTTTTTAATTAGATATTGGAAAAACAATCAGTTTAGAGAAGGTTAGAATATTAGAAGATTAGAAGATTGGAATGTTAGAAGAATAGGAGATTAGAATACAGAAGGTTAGATAGGACAAGATTGTTAGTTACTAATTGCCTTTCAACTTTACAAACTTTATGGACTTTACGAACTTGATAAATTTTTAACTTAAAATATGGGTATTAAAGAAGAAATTAAAGAATCGTTCAAAGAAGGAAGTATTTTAACAAAACTTATTTATGTTAATCTTGGCATATTTGTTTTATTTAATTTAGTCAAAGTTGTTTTCTTTTTGTTCGCTCCCAAAAGCGATTTTTTAATATTCGAATGGTTTTCGCTTCCTGCCAATGTGAATACTTTACTGGTTCGCCCATGGACGATTATCAGTTATATGTTTCTACACGAGAGTTTCTTGCATATTTTATTCAATATGCTTTGGCTCTACTGGTTTGGAAAAATATTTTTGCAATTTATTGATGAGAAGAAATTGCTTTCAGTATATATTCTAGGAGGAATTAGCGGAGGCTTATTTTATATTCTATCGTTCAATGTTTTTCCTGCTTTTCGAGAAATTATACCCTTTTCTTTTGCCTTAGGAGCTTCGGCTTCTGTTGTTGCGGTGGTTGTTGCCATTTCATTTTTAATTCCGAACTACGAATTAAGCTTAATGTTCATCGGAAAAGTAAAGCTAAAATACATTGCTTTTGCATCAATATTGATCGACATTATAAGCATTGCTTCGACTAATGCCGGCGGACATTTGGCTCATTTAGGTGGAGCTATTTTCGGCTATTTATTTATTGTTCGTTATAAAAAAAACAAAAACATTTCATCGGGTTTCGCAAATTTTATTTATTCGATTGGAATATTATTTCGACCTAAAGAAAAAATAAAAGTCAGCTACAAAAAAACGAAGACTGACTGGGATTATAATGCACAAAAAGTTAACGAACGAGAAAACATAGACCATATTTTAGACAAGATTTCAAAATCGGGTTACGATAGTTTAACAAAAGAAGAAAAAGCTAAATTGTTCAACATGAGCAAAAAAAATTAATATGATTAAAAAGCTTTTACATATTATATTAATATTAACAAATATATTGCTGGTTGTAGCCATAGTGCTGTCGTACCTTTCGAGTTACATTTCTCCTGAAAAATTTTGGTTTCTTCCATTTTTTGGATTGGGATTTCCATATTTCGCTCTGGGCAATTTATTTTTTCTGATTTATTGGATTATTCGAAAACGAAAATTTTATTTTTTATCCTTGATTGTTCTTATTTCGGGCTCGGTTTATTTGAACGATTTTGTACAAATAAATTTAAGTTCTGACACTAAACCGCAATCAGCAAAAATAATGTCATACAATGTTCGATTATTCGATTTGTATAGCTGGTCAGATAAGATGGAGTCGAAAAATAGCATTTTCAAACTGCTAAAAAAGGAAGCTCCAAATATTATTTGTTTTCAAGAATTTTACAACGATATTTCAGATGAATTTATCACACTTGATTCTATTTTAACAATATCCGATACTAAATTCTACCACGACGAATATACCTTTGATATGCATGATACCTATTATTTTGGAATTGCAACCGTTTCAACTTACCCTATCGTAAATAAGGGGAAAATCCGATTTGAAAACACTAATAACATCTGTATTTTCACCGACATAAAAATAAATGATGATACCATTCGTGTTTACAATAATCATTTGCAATCGATTCACTTTAAAAAAGAAGATTACAGCATTATTGACAGCATTGAGCAAATAGGAAAAAAAGATGTCGCCCAAGTAAAGAATATTTTCAATAAAATTAAAGATGCCTCTGCAATTAGAGCTGAGCAAGTAGAAGCAATTTCGAATCACATAAAGATGTCGCCCTATCCGGTCTTTGTTTGTGGCGATTTTAACGACACTCCTATTTCATATACTTACAAAAAAATGTCGGAAGGATTAATTGATGCTTTTGCCGAATCGGGAAATGGAATAGGCTCAACACACAACAGTAAAATTCCATTTTTGCGTATTGACTTTATTTTGCATAGTCCTCAAATTTCAACTTCAGGATTCGAAATTATTGAATGTAATTATTCTGACCATTTTCCAATTTCTTGCCATTTTGAAATTGAGAAGAAAAATAAATAGCAATTCTTAAAACGCATTAAAATAAAGCAACAAATGAAAGTTTATCTCGACAATACAGCCTCAACTCCATTGCTACCCGAAGTGATTGATGCAATGAAAAATGCAATGGAAAATCTTTATGCAAACCCATCGTCGGTGCATTACCATGGAAGAATGTCAAAAGTTGTGATTGAAAATGCTCGAAAAACCATTGCTTCAAATCTGAATTGCGTTCCATCAGAAATAATTTTTACATCAGGAGGAACTGAAGCAAATAATATGGCTATATACGGTTGTATTTACGATTTGGGCGTTCAAAATGTTATTACATCAAAAATCGAACATCATGCAATTTTGCACACGCTCGAACATTTTGAACAAAAAGGGCTAATCAAAATTCATTTTGTTGAATTAAATGAAAAAGGACAAATTAATCTCGACTCGCTCGAAAAACACTTAATCGATTTTCCAAATGCGTTGGTAACATTAATGTATGCCAACAACGAAATTTCGAATCGCTTACCTATTCGGAAAGTAAGCAAACTTTGTCGAAAATACGATGCCTTATTTCATTCCGATATGGTACAATCAATAGGGCATTATCATATTGATTTACAAAATATTGATATCGACTTTGCCAGTTCGTCGGGTCATAAATTTCACGCTCCGAAAGGAATCGGTTTTATTTACATCAACAGCAAAAAAGTAAAAATTGATGCATTGATTCATGGAGGTGGTCAAGAGCGAAACATGCGAGGCGGAACTGAAAACATATATGGAATCGCTGGTTTAGCAAAAGCATTTGAAATTGCTCACGAAAAAATGGATGAAGACATGACTTACATTGCCGACTTGAAGCAATATATGATTCAACAAATTATTGAAAATTTCGATAATGTGAGTTTTATTGGCGAAAGTGCCAATACAGGACTTTACACGGTACTAAGTGTGAACTTCCCAAAAGCAATGTTCGACGATATGCTTTTGATGAATTTAGATATTGAAGGCGTTTCTGCTTCTAGCGGGAGTGCATGCACTTCGGGAGCATTAAAAGGTTCTCACGTAATAAAAGAGTTGAAAATTCCCGCAGAAAATCAAGTTATTCGCTTCTCATTTAGCAAATTAAACACAAAATCGGATATTAATTTTTGTATTAACGTTTTGAAAAAATTGCAAAAAAATAAAGGGTAAAACTTTTTACCCTTTACATCTTATCTACTTTTGGTCATTCCAAATTTCTCCGAGAGAAATCATCTATTCAAAATTCTTCTCCCTTTATTCAGAATGAAATCACAAAGCAAATTCATTTACAAACTGCGATTAGTACTTTTCTAAACTTCCAACAACTTTTTCAACTTCGGTAAGGATTTCACAAGATTTTACTAATTCTTTCATTACAGTATGGTCAGGATACAACGGACGGTCAATTTCTAAGAAATCAACATATTTACGAACTACGTCTTTTGCTTTTTGAACTCCATGTCCAAAACTATATTCTTCTTTTCTAAAATCAAGAGCCTGTGCAGCAGCCATAAATTCAATTCCCAATATGCCATAAGCATTGTCAAGTATTTGGAAATTTTTGATAGCTGTGTTCATTCCCATCGAAACAAAATCTTCTTGATCGGCAGCTGCAGGAATTGATTGAATACAAGCTGGAGCTGACAAAATTCGTTGTTCAACTATTTGCATATCAGCAGTGTATTGACTCAACATTAAACCCGAAAACATACCAGCACCTTTTGTTAAGAACGCAGGAAGTCCAACGCTCAATGCAGGATTATTTAATCTGTTCATTCGTCTTTCAGAAAGAACACTTACCATAGTGATGCAATATCCAGCCATATCCATTGGAACAGCTACAGGAGAACCTTGGAAGTTTGCTCCTGAAAGTTGTAAATTTTTATCAGGAAAGAAAATAGGATTGTCTCCAACTCCGTTTAATTCAATTTCAACTTGCGAGCGAGCATAAGCCATTGCATCGTGAGCCGAACCAATAACCTGCGGTGTAGAACGCATTGAATAAGCATCTTGAACTTTGCATTTTACGCGTCCTTCTTTTAAATCGCCTCCGGTTACCAATTTATTGATAGATTCAGCACTTCGAACAGCTCCTTTGAAACCACGAACTTCGTGTAATAATCTTGAGTATGGTTTCATGTTCGCTTTTAATGCTTCTAAGGACATTGCAGTTGCTATTTCGGCTTGTTTTAACCAATTATTTGCGTCCACCAAAAAAATTGCACTCATTGCAGTCAAAAAATTCGAGCCGTTTATGGTTGCTAAACCATCTCGAGCTTTTAAGCCAGGAACTGGAATTCCTGCTTTTTCCATAGCAATTTTTGAATCCATTAATTCGCCTTTGTAATATGCTTTGCCCTCGCCCATCATAAGAAGAGCTATTTGAGACATTGGGGCTAAGTCGCCACTTGCTCCAACCGAACCTTTTTGACAAACAAAAGGAGTAACGCCTTTGTTTAATAAATCGACTAAAGTTTGTGTAATTTCTAATCGACTTCCTGAATTTCCGTGAGCATGAACATTGATACGTCCTAACATTGCTCCACGAACATATTCAATTGGAGCTGGATCGCCAATACCGGCAGCATGATTATAGATTAAATATTTTTGAAAATCTTTTACTTGGTCGTCGTTTAATACAACTTCAGAAAATTCGCCAATACCGGTATTTACTCCGTACATAATTTCACCAGCAACGATTTTTCTTTCGAGCATTTCTCTGCATGCATTGATTCTTTTTACAGCATCAGGGTGTAACTCAACTTTTTGACCATGTCTTCCAACATTAACAACGTCTTCGATTGTTAATCCTGCTCCTTTAATAACTAATGTTTCCATATTATAAATTTATATAATTATCAATTTATGATTAAAAAATAAGAAAAAAATGATTAAGAATCTCTTTAAAAAAAGAGAAATAAAGAAATGTCTAAGAGTAGAGCCCTGTTCTATTTATACAGATTAGAAACTTTAAAATCCAAACCATTTTAAAAATGTTTATGTAAAAGTATGAATTTCATTTCTAAGAAACGAATTTTGTTTGCACGAAAATTATGTTTTAGAAATGAAACATAATTCGTTTTTTCCCTAATTCAGTATATCTCTGAAAAAAACCATCAAGATGTACATCTTGATGGTTTGGATTGGGTTAAATGCAAACCGAAAATGCTCGTTAAAGCGGGTTTACTATTGTACAATAAGTTTAGTAATTTTTACTATCTTATTGATATCTTGTGTTTGAACAAAATATAATCCCTTAGTCAAATTTGAATTTATTTGTTCTTTATTTGTCGATGCATTTTTTGAAAAAACGAGTTGTCCAGTCAATGAATATATTTTAATCGATTCAATATTCTCGTTCGACTCAACATAAAATATTCCTTTTGTAGGATTTGGAAAAACGACAAGTGAATAATCATTTTTAACTTTATTAACACTTGATAAAACTGTTCCAGTAATCAAAACATCATCAATTTTTGATGTTCCGCTTGAAACAACAATCGAACCGTTTTGGGCTGTATCTGAAGTCATTACAAATCGAACAAATAATTCCGATACATTTTCGCATTCTATAGGTAGATCAAGATTTGACAGAACTCCGGTTGTCCAATCGTTCATTACGGTAAGCGAACCACCAGCAACGTCAGTCCAAGTTCCGCTTGTTCCGATTTTGTACTGAGTTTTAAAATCGCGTGGACCAGGATTTGAGCCACCTGCAGTAAGTTTTACGCTTAATGCTAAATCTCCGTAAGCTGTTGTACTTGCTTTCAATTGCCACGATTTTGTATTTGCTCCATCTTGCCAATCAGTTGCTTGTACTGCTTGTGTTGTTGCTCCGTTTTTCATAAGAATTGCACTCGTTCCCTCTGCAAAAACATAGCTATTTACATTCATTTCGTTATGAAAATCAGGTAAAGTATCAGAGAAACTTGTAGTCGGAAATGTCCACATTGCCAACGTGTCGGTTTGTGCAAAAAGTGCTGATATACTTAGCACTAAAACTGATAAAATTGTAAAGATTCTTTTCATATATTTATTTTTTTTTAGAAATTTGTTTTACATCTGTTTTTATTCCCACAAGAATAAATCTGCCTGGAGACGAAAGTCCTTTTCTGTCAACAAACTCAACATCAAGCAAATTTTGGATATCGATATAACTTGCAAAATATTTATTTATCTGATATGAGATTTTGAAATCAACAATTGAATATTTTTCAACCAACAGTGTATTTTCATCATCAATCCATTGTTCATCAATAAAACGAAAAGCTATTGACGACGCTAGTCTTTTGTGATTAAAATATAAACCTATATAAAATAGGTGTGGCGGAACTTCGGCTAGATATTTTCCTGTTAATTCAGTCCCAACACTCGTTTTATAATCTTTAATCGTTGAATGATTAAAGCTATAATTTGTAATTAAGTTAAGATTTTGATTAATTTGAAATTTTACATTAATTTCTGCACCCAAAATTTCCACATCCGATACATTTTGTTTTTGAAGAAGTGCACGTTGCTCACCACCAATATCAACAGTGTCTCCAAGTCCAACGAGATAATGAAAATCTTTACCTCTTGAATAATAAATCGAAGGTTCTATTTCTAGTTTATGAAGAGTTATAAATGTCCCCGTTTCAATGTTGAAAATTTTCTCTGGTTGAAGTTCAGGATTTGCAATTTTTATTCCTTTGCTAATTTTTCCTGAACGACATAAATCATCTAATTTGGGTGGCGTAAATCCTGTTGCAACAGAAAAATAATTTCTGACTTTTTCAGAGAAAGAATAATTAGTCGCAAATTTATAGCTTATCGCATTCCATGTTTCTGGAGTATATTCACTATGCATACTGTTTTCGTAACCAGTTTCACTTGTAGGATTATTTACACTAAAACTTCCATCGTAAAAATTGGCTTTATCAAACCTAAGACCACCAACAATTTTGATTTTTTTGTTTAAATTGTATTCGTCTTGCAAAAATAAAGCATAAAAGTTAAAGGCTCCGGTATAATAAACTTCATCGTAAGAAGTAAAATAAATATCGGCGTAATTGGTTTCGCCATGTTTAATATCGGAACCAAAGGTAAAAAAATGCTTTTCTCCAATTTTTCTATTCACGCCAATCCAAACGCCTTCATCAATGTCAGTAGATGACGATTCCATTAACTTATACTCAGCAAAATTATTGAGCCTTTCTTTTTGATTAAAATAATCTTGTTGTTTTCGATATCCAATTGCATTTATTTCAAATCCCTTAAACTTCCCAACATAGTTGGCTTGAATGGTTTTTGTTGTAAATTTATAGTAACTACCATCTTTTTCGTAAACTTGAATTCCTTCGTTTCTCAAATCGTCGTAGAAATCGCCTGAAACTTCAATCTTATTATCTTTGTTAAATTGATATCCTAAGTATCCTCCGGTATTATATTCCCAAATATAAGTTGTAGTGTCGCTGTAATCTCGCGATGCCTCCGATTCAAAATAATATCCATCGCCTTGACGGGCGAATCCTTTAATTCCCCAATATAATCCCTTTTCATCATTAACTCGATTACCAGTAATCGTTATGTGTTGTCCAAAAGTTTTGTATGAACCTCCATACGAATTCAAATGAACTGTAATCGGCGACTTCGGTCTTTTTGAAATAATGCTTATTACGCCTCCCATAGCATTATTGCCATATAATGCCGAGTTTGGTCCTTTGGTTATTTCAATTTGTGAAACATTGTCGGCATCAATCATGTGCCAATTAATTGAACCTCCTGCAGCCATATTCAAAGGCATGCCATCAAGAAGAACCAAAACACGAGCACTTGAGCTAAGTCCTCTCATAGTAACACTTGAATTTTTCGAAAATGGGCCCCAGCTCCTATTTACATATACATTACTAATCGAATTAAAAATATCATCAACATTAACAACTGCCAAGTTTTCGATATTTTTTGCTGAAATAAGGTCAACTTTTACAGGTATTTCGTTTTTGTTTTTTTCAGAACGCATTGCAGAAATTACCACTTCTTTAATTTTTAAGGTATCTTGGTCAATTTGAGCGAACGCACCAAGAATTGTTATTAAAATGATAATAATAGTTGTATAAAGTTTCATTTTGCTATTTCATTTTAATTTCAATCTCAATATTTCCTTCGTTGGTTCCGGTAAGGGATTTCACTTTAATTAGACCAAAATATCCTTTATCAGAAACAAAAGCATATACATCGCCTTGACTCAGATTTTTAGCTTTCCGTTTACCAACTTCAAACGTAAAACTCGTTTCGTAAATTAAACTGTCGTTACTGCAATTGTCAAATTCATCAGTCGAAATATCAGAAAGTAAAAAGCGAGTTGTGTTGAGTGTTGTCCAATTTACAATATCATAGCTACCTGCAAATGTGCCTTCCGAAATATTTGCACCAGGCGAAGCAATTACGTGCTCATCTCCCGAATAATCGTAATAGGCAACCAAATGAATATTGTCTTGAAAATTGTAAGCATTCTCGGTATCGAATATTTCTTGACTTGATAATGAGTAAAAACTACCTATTTCATTATTATTTTGAAAGCCAAATAATACCGATGGAATGTGAATAATATCGTTGTAAGTCGAAAATTCCTTTTTGCTAATATTAATTGTAATTGATTCCGACTTCACTCTATTTCTATCACTAGCTGTAAAAGTCCACGTTTCAAAATCCGAATTGCTTTTAACAATCTTTTTAACGAATGTAATGGTGTGGTTATAAATTCCAGTATCAATAGTTATCGTATCATTTTCGGTTATTCGTTCGATGTGAATCTGGGTTAATGCATAATCTGATTGTGAACTTGCTTTTATTTTTACTAAAACGGTGTCTCCAGCATAAAGGCTAGAATCGGCGTATAAATATCCAGAGTCTTGAATTAATTCAAGTTTTGGAGAATTGTATTCGGGAATTTCTTCTTTGCACGAAAACAAAAAAACCATTGCGGATATGTATAATGTTGCAATTCGCATTATATAAAAAAATTAAGAGATTTCCATTTCGTTAAAATTACTTGCGTTTGATTGATTTGATTATTCCTAATCCTAGAAGAGTTCCTACGAAACCAAATATAAAATGAGTGAAAATAGGAAGAATAATCCCGTGTTTAACAAATGATGTAATCACATAAATTGATGAAAAATGAAAGCCTATTCGTAAAATCGGAATCAACATATATACAAGACCTCCGAAAAGAGCAAGCATAAACATGTTTTTTGAATTTAGGCTAAACTTATTCCAAAAATAATCGAGCAATAATCCGACTCCCATGTACATAAATGGAGCTGTCGGATCTTTAAATCCCATAAATGGAAGAAACATCATTGCTGAAGTTGCCAACATCGTAATACTACTTGCGAAACTTTGTTGTGAAATCATTCGAGCCGAAATCAATATTGCCATAACTTCGATTCCATGACGTCCGGGAATGTTCATTGGAATTCGTAAATGAGCTCTTAATGTAGCAATCAAAACACCAACTAATAAAAGCAACAAAATTTCGAGGGCTTTTGTCTGATAATTAGTTAGAGACAGATTTAATGTAGTCTTTTGATACGATTTCCCATTCATTTTTTTTATTCTTATTTGATTCAACAAAGGTAATAATTTTATCGTTTCTTATAATTGGTCTAAACCATTCGTTTACGTTAATAAAGTCTTGGTCGTTTACGGCTTTTCCCGACAATGTTTGAATTTCGTCGAGCTTTACGATTTTCTTTAGCTCTTTAATTTGCAAAACGCCCTTGATATCTCTAATTTCTTTTCCTTTTAGCCAAATACAACGACCATCGCTCCCCCATTTTCGAAGTCCAATTGCCGCCAATGCACCTATAATCCCCCCATGTGTACCGGTTAATCCTTCGAGAAAAATATTGTTTTTTGCAGCTAACTCTCTAGCATCTTTTTGTGTTAAAATAATCTTTTTAGCATTTTTTCCCCACTCTTCAATTTCGTGATTTACTTTATCTATAGTAGCAACGCATAAACCAACATCAGAACCATCGGCAGCTATTTCATTTAAAAAATCGCGAGATAATTTTATGACTTTCTGGACATTGTCGGCAAAAATATGCAAGCACGCCGAACTATTATGCGATGTATATGGAATATCTTTATGAACATATAGTTGATGACGAATAACATCAAGAACATCGTAGCCCTCATTTATAAAAATCTCAGCCATCTGACGAGAACGAAATCCTGTTCCTCTTGTGTCTTTATTATCGGTGTCGTCGATGCCAATTAACAGCTCTATCATGTTTCGATTGTATTTGCCGACAAAGATATATAAACGAGATGAAAATTAATACAATTCGATTGTTTTTTGATGAGGTTTGGGAAAAATATTGACTATATTTATTGCTATTTACTCCTGAGTCGCTTCGTGAAAGCAAGAACGGCACAACGGTTCGTATATATCTTTTTCGCCCAATTCAACAATGTTAACTGATGCCGATAATCGGTGTGAATTCTGAGCAAGATTTCCACATTTTACGCAAATTGCATGAACTTTTGTTACATATTCTGCGGTTGCCATAAGCCCAGGAATTGGACCAAATGGTTTCCCTCGAAAATCCATATCCAATCCGGCAACAATTACTCGTATTCCATTATTTGCAAGTGAATTACAGACTTCTATTAATCCATTATCAAAGAACTGAGCTTCGTCAATACCGACAACCTCAACATCGTCAGCCAACAGCAAAATACTCGCTGCGTTGGGCACCGGAGTTGAGTGAATTGCGTTTGAGTCGTGCGAAACAACTTCTTCATCGGAATAACGAGTATCAATCGCTGGTTTAAAAATCTCGACCTTTTGTTTTGCAAATTTTGCTCGTTTTAATCGACGAATCAACTCTTCGGTTTTTCCCGAGAACATCGAGCCAGCAACAACCTCAATCCATCCAGTTCTTTTTTCTCCTTTTAGTCTGTTTTCAAGAAACATTTCAATAAATTTTTTCTCTACAAAAATAAGAGATTTTCCGACTTGGAATAGCTTTGTTTATTTTATGTTTATAAATATTTTGGAATGAATCGCGTTATTTAGCCATTTGCTGCCTCAATATTTTTTGAATATATTTTCCTAAAATATCAAACTCGATGTTTACAATTGTGCCTTTTTTGATTTGATGAAAATTTGTTAAATCGTAAGTGAAAGGAATAATGGCAACTGAAAACATATCGTCTTTTGAATCAACAACAGTCAAGCTTACACCATTAACCGAAATAGAACCTTTTTCAACCGTGATGTTTCCGAGGCTTGCATCGTATTTGAAATAAAAATACCAACTTCCGTCCATTTCTTTAACTTCAACACATTCCGCAGTTTGGTCAACATGTCCTTGAACGATATGCCCATCAAGTAGGGCCTCCATTTTCATGCTGCGTTCCAAATTTACTTTATCTCCAATTTTTAACAATCCTAAATTCGAACGAATTAGCGTTTCGTGTATCGCTGTAACAGTATATGTTTTGTCGGTAGTTTTTACAACTGTTAAACAAACCCCATTGTGAGCAACACTTTGGTCGATTTTTAATTCTTTTACAAACGAACATTCAAGTGTAAGATGTAAATTGTCTTTATCTTTATCAAGTGCAACAACTTTTGCTGCTTCTTCAACTATTCCTGAAAACATTATATAATTTTTTTTTTAATTTATATTTTTGTATTTGTATCTAAATCGTATCTGCGTTTTGCTTTTGATGTTAATAATTTTCCAAACGAATATCCCACCGAGATAGTTGTGAGCGAATTAGTTGTTGATTTTACTGGAATTTTCTCTGAATCTTTTGTTCTGAAATCTACGAACCCTTTAGCATATTGCAACTTTATAAAAAATCGATTTTCCATTTGATAAGTCGCCGATAAAAGCAATCCATAATCGTTCAAAGCAAATCCGGTTGGCTTAGTCGATTCTTCAAATTCTTGTTCGTAATATTCGGGAAACAATTGTTTAAATGTAAATTCAATAATGGGTTCCGATTCTATTATATTTCCAAAAACGTCCATTACCGGAATATCCATGCTTGTTTGTTTTCGAGTGTGTGCTCGCAATAAAAAACTGTAGTAACCGCCAATTGAAAATTGAAAATTTTCGCTTGGCGAAAAAACAGCAGAAAGCGGAACTCTGAGATATGAAAAATTGGTATTTCCACTTACCATTTTTATAGCGTTCAAATCAACATAATTATTCAAAATATTCGACATCGATGAATCTAATCCCATATCAACCATCTCTAAAAAAGCCTCCAATGAAGTTGTATCGGTTTCGTACCACGATTTGCTTCCCTCAACATAGTTAGCCCCCATACGAATCGATAACCAATTGTTAAGTTTATAATCAAAAAATCCGCCTCCGTAAAAAGATAATTTATTGCTACTAAGTTCAATATCCGTTTTATTTAAAACCGTCGAACTAATTCCTAAGTCTGGACCAAACGAAAAACCTTGTGCAAAAATTCTAATTACAAACAAGCTTAAAATAAAAGTTACAATAAGTTTTTTCATATAAGTAATAATTACAAAGCAAACTTACGTGATTTTTTAAGATTTTCAAAAAGAACAAAAAGGAAGTGGAGTTGCAGTTGATATTTAGACTGAATTGATGGTTGAGAAAAGCAAAGCTTTTTGAAAAAGCTTTGCTTGTTTGATGCTTTGTGGCTCGGATATTCCTGCCGAGTTAGTTTATAAATACGGTATTCTTTTAATTGTTGGAAAGAATTCCAACAATGGCGGAAAGTGTTGGGGAATGTGCAAGGCTCACAAGCGGATGCTTGCGAGAGATAGGGGTTGCAAACCCACACGAGCCGGGGATTCTCATTCAACAATAATACCCTTTTCCCAATTTTTAGTCTTTATTTGGGTTCCTTCCATATCGAAATATTGCCATAAGCCTATCTTACGAGAATTCCTAACTGAATTTTTCTCATATATTTCATACACCCCTATGCTTTTTATGTTTCCATTTTCATGATACTCAAATTGTTTACCAACAGGTAATCTCCATAAATAAAGCCCATATTCTTTGCAGAAAAATGTATCATAAAATTCATAATAAGTTGCTGATTGACTAGCATCTTGAGGGTAAAAATATACTTGATAAAGAAGATTCTTTGATGAAAAAATAAGCTCTAATGTTCCTAATGCTCCACATTTAAAAACATTTATTCCTTCTCCTTCTTCAAATTTAGTCCCATTTTTATAAAAACTCTGAAAAAACAATTCTTTAAAAGTAAAAGCCTGTCTTATAGAATCATAAATACAAATACTTAATGAAGTGATGTTTGTATCTTTATTATATGATAAACTTATCTCTAGATTATCTAATTCTTTAAATAAGAAACAGTATGCCCCTGTTATTTTCTTATAAACAGAATCATTTTTTGAACCATATTTTGTTGTTTTCCCAATCCACACATTAGATAAATTATGTAAAAATATTCTTATATCTCCTTTATAATGCTCCCATTTTCTCTCACTCACATAATTATTATCGTATATTGTATCAACAATTGGACGATTTGCATCAAATTTATTATAACTATTTTTACTAAGTACATGACAAAAGATTGAGGCATTTTTTATAATCTACTGTTATTCTGTTAAATAAAGCATGTGAAATAAATATTAATCCATATTTAAAAAAGCTCATAGCTCTTCTTCCATGTTTCTTAATT
>Ga0209417_1004336_pt1 | contig 17104 bp, 9 predicted proteins | sample RifGroF2_FD_184002 | JGI IMG/M metagenome (GOLD analysis project Ga0209417, IMG submission 184002) | Groundwater microbial communities from Rifle, Colorado, USA - Groundwater F2 (SPAdes) (version 2) | ecosystem: Environmental > Aquatic > Deep subsurface > Groundwater | place: Rifle, Colorado... | reverse complement strand
AATCAATTTTGGAGTGGTTGGCATGCTGGTTACCAGGATAAAGAGTGGATGGTAGAATTGTATTACTATGATAAAAATTTGCCTACAATGGTTAAATGTCCCACTACAAAAAAAGTTTGGAATGGAGAGAAGGACGGAACATTTGGTATGTGGACAGCTGGTCCTGCTAAGAAGAGCATACATTTCCCTTCTCCTCCTGTTAGGGAAGATTTTCCTGTTATGTATGGAAGTTATGCCGTTAATTGGCTTGTTTCAAATGTCCCGGCCGATGTTACTCCCTTTGGTGGATTCCAACCTGCCGATTTTATACGCAGGATGGATGTTTCAGGCTCAAGCCGTGTGCCAGTTCTAGTGGATGGAAATTTTTGGTTGACCCGTCCTGGTATTTACGACACACCAGCTGATTACAAAGGGCAAGTTCCATTCTATAGGTGAGCCATAATAAGCCTCATTCAGCAGAGTTCGCTTACCAGTGAGGCACCTATAAAGAGCTCTATGTCAAGCTATAAAATCTCCGTTCATGCAAAAAAGTTTGACATGAGAGCAATTCTTTCTGCCGATAAATGATTAAAACCCATTTCATAAACTTATAAAGTTTTTAGATGGCTAGTTTGAGGGCTTTACGCGAAGTTATGAGTGGTGCTGCGTACATTTCATGCGTGGTGTATTTACCGCTGTTCCTCGCAGCAAGAGCCGAAGGTGGCGGCGATGCTCAAAGCCATATATAGTACAATTCAAACTGCGACCCCAATGTATAACAGTTAGGGTCGCAGTTTTGCGGAAAAATAAAATCGTAAAAGCTAAATGTTGCGACTTTATTTAGCTGAACATGTTTGTTTTGACCATGAATTATTTTCTTAATATGTACGGCGAAATTTGCTTAAGTGTACGGCCTGCATCAAATAGCTGTTCAAGCTCCTTCTTGCTCAAGGCTCGGTTGGCCATTGTATAACCATCGATATGTGCTGTATAGCCACCAGTTCGGAAAACAGCAGGGGATTTGTAAACAAAATCTACTGCGCTGGCTTCGTCGCAAATCAACGGATCAGCCAAATTGGTTGCATCGACTGGTGTTACATACAAGAATACATTTTCATGACCCGCCGGTACATCACCATCAAAGGTAGCAGCTACATGGTACCACTTATTAAGCATAGGAGCTGAATCAAAGTATTCATAAAAGCTGTTACTATGCGCGCCAGAAGTTGAACCGTCATCAGAAAGTAAAATACCAAATTTCTGGGTGATAGGAGAATAACTCAAATAGTAAGAACGTGTATTAAGACCCCACTTACGAGCTAATTCCCAAGGTGTTAGATCGTTAGCCTCAGTCACGTCTTTAATCCAGAACGAAATCGTAAAGGCTTTGGTGAAAGAGTTAATGTTTGGATCGTTTGCTTCTGCGATAATAAAATCATTCACTACATGTGCGTCATCATTGATGCTAAGCATTCCTGGAACATTCGGCTCCAAATTTCTGGAGTTTCCGGAAAAGTCATTTGCGTCTGCATCTAGTTTGTAGAATGAATAAGGTCCCTGTCCTTCAAGTTTGCCCTGAATATGACGCCCTGATGTGAGTAACGCGGTTAGCTCTGATTTGCTTAATGCCCTGTCATATATCGTGTACCCATCGATGTATGAACGAAGTCCAGCTATTTTAAATGCTTCAGGGGACTCGTAGACAGAGTTTACGGTAGCATGTGTTGCAATCAATGGTGTGCCAAGTGCGGTGTTTCCATCAGGTGTTACATACAGAAAAATATTGTTAATTCCTGATCTCCTTGAACCATCAAATGTTACAGCCACATGCTTCCATCCATTTGTCAGATTATTTACATCGTATCCTGCTACTAAGTTGTCACAGTGCCCCGTATTGCTACTCCCGTCATCTGACAAAAGAAGGCTGAATCTTGTAGTTGGAACACCTGTCCCCGGGTAGTTTATAAAACTAAGGTAGTAGGATCTGGTGCCGGAACCCCACTTGCGAGCTAGTTGGAAGCCTGTTGATGAATAGCCTGCATTATAAGCCTTCATCCAGAATGAAATGGTAAATGTTTTTAGAAGAGAGTTGATATTTGGATTGTTATTTGCCGCGGTAAGCGAGGTGTCTATCATTTTAACACAGTTGCCGTCAACAAACATACCGCTTGTTGTGCTTGGCGTTAAATTGTTATTGTTTACGGTTAGCAAATCATTGCCGTCTTTATTAAATGTGTACAGGGCGATTGGTGGGCAAACACCAGATAATTTGCGACCGGCGTAAAAGAGTTCTTCGATTTCTTCTTTGCTTAGTGCTCTGTCATACATTAGATAGCCATCCAAATCTGACCTTAAGCCAGCAATTTTGAACGCCTCTGGCGAGTTGTAAACTGAATTTATTGCAGATTCTTTTTCAATCAATGGTGGATACAAACAATTTGCCTCGGCAGGCGTTACATACAGAAGTAGATTTTTTTCCCCTGAGGGGGTATCGCCGTCAAATGTTAAAACGACATGATTCCATCCATTTATAAGTTTGTTCACATCGTATTCAGCTATTGCGCTCTCAGTGTGTCCTGAACTATCAGTTCCATTATCTGACAAGAGGACAGAGAATCTTGTAGTCGGAACACCTGTACCTGGGTAGTTTATAAAACTAAGATAGTAGGATCTGGTGCCAGATCCCCATTTGCGAGCAAGCTGGAAACCAGTTGATGAATAACCTGCATTTATGGCCTTCATCCAAAAAGAAATGGTAAAAGCTTTATGAAAAGAATTAATGTTGGGATCATTAGCCTCGGCAGTAAGTGTGGTGTCTATCATGTGAACATACTCACCGCTGTTAAACATCCCAGATGTGTTTTCAGTTAGATGGTTGCCATGACTCTGGCCGCTATTGGGCGCCACATCACTACCATTATCATCGAAATTGTACATAGCTGTTGGGCGTGAATGTTGAGGATTCACTGCTGTATATGTAGTACGAAGATGTTTAGAGAAATTATACATTTTTGTTGGCGTAATTATTCCGCGGTAATATACTATCTGGTCTTCATTTTGTGCATTCACATCTGCGGCCATGTCCTTGGCTTCATTAATCAGGCTGTTGATGTCTATTTGTGTAGCAGAGTCACAGCTTGATTTGACATTTGCGAGATAGGCCAGTATTGTCGCGTCTTGTTGGCCAGCACATATACTTTTCCAACGAATAGAAGGCACAACCAGTTCTAATGTTGGGTTGTCCCCCCTGTCGAGGGCATCAGCATCATAGCCGTCATACATAAAGGAATAATCGATAGATCCGTCGTTTTCTGACCAACTATCACCTATCCATGCATTATAGCCGTATGTGGTTTGGCCATTTGTTCCATCAATGTAAGATAGCACTGGATATGCTCTATTGTTTGCTATTACGCTCTCGCACTTGCCGGGTGAAATATGGTAATTGTAGATTTTCTTCCCTGCTGTTCGCCATTGTTTTAGACGGGGCAGAATGGTGCTATAGTAACTTGCCCTGGGATTGTAATTTGTGGGTTGATTAGGGAGCGTAAAAGTGCGATATGGCCATACGGGCATAATAATATCCACATAAGGCAGCATAATGTTAACATCATTGATGAGCACATAATCAGAGAGGGTTAGCATAATTGGTAAATTTGGGTCTACTTCTTTTACCAAATTGCTTACATGTATAAAATCATTAACTTCATCTTCTCCAGCCCCAGTGTATGGACGTGCCTCATCAATGGGTAAAAAGGCAAAATACTCAGATCCATAACCATTTGTTTTAGTATGAGTCAGCCATGCATCCAGCACGTTTTTGAAAGCTATATCCCATGTGGTAGAATATTTGGGAATTGTATTGCCATCTGTTTTGGTGAACTTGTCGTATTTACTTTCCCAAAATAGCATGAACTGGCCAACATGATGGGCATATTTAAACATAATGGTGTCAGGGCTAGTGTAATCTATAGAATAAATTGAACCATCTGCATTGAATGTAGTTATTGGCATAGTTGGCATACCTGTGCGGACAACCCCGTTCTGGCTTTGATTCTCAGCATCGTAATCTTTGGAGATATTGGCAATAAAATCTGCCGGGAAACAAAAAGTGTGAAAATCAAATAATTGAGCTGTTGGAAATTGTGCATCTAAAACATTTATCCGCAAGGTTAAATTGCTTGAATAAATTCCTGTTTTTATGTTGATCGTTGCGTTCTGGATACCTTCGACATTGCCTTTTGTGCGAATGCTAAGATAAAGTTTGACTCTATCTTTTTTTGGAACTATGACTTCCCATGTTTCATCTATGTATTGTGTCAACAGTGATAAGGGGTCTGCTAGCATCAATCCATCGTAATAGTATGCGCTGCAAAAGATTTGCCTTCTTAGTTCATAATCAAACCTTGACGGTTCCAGCCCTGCCATTGAAATGAGAACGGTTTTGTCGGTATCGCTACAGTTGGTAAGAGTTATTCCGGTTGCCTGAGATTCATTTCGCAGGGTGTAGATGTCGTATGTTGTTACATTTGGTTCATTTAAACTTGCCGGCACTTGTATTTTAACATTATCAATAAACCAGTGATCACTGGTATCGCCGCAAACAGCGCGGAAGCGGATACGGGCATTCGCAATTCTGCCATCGCTTGGGATACTTAAGATCTGAGAATAAAAAATGCCGGTCGAATTACTGTCCCAGTAATGAGTTTTGAGCGCAACCCAGCTGGAGCCATTCCAGTAGTCCACCTGTAAATTATCACCGGATTCTGTGCTTGACCGCTGCCATAGGTAAGAAAGTATTGTGGAATTAACTTCATTTATATCAAAAATTCGGCTTTGTACTTCGTAATTTGCTTTCAAATGGAGCGAATAAGGCGGAGTAGGCTCATCGATTGCCAAATTATCATTTACCGGAGTTCCAACTGTATTTGGCCAATTTGCAGGGCGAAGGCTAACACTAAATTGATCAAAAAAGACGTATTGATCAAGGCGAGTATACGGGTCAGAGAATGATATAACCATATCTGGATCTGGCGCACCATAAGAATAAGAACTCAAGACATAAAGGATCAGTAGAACAAACCACAAGTTTTTTTGAGTTGCCATTTTTCTTTCTCCTTTTTTATTTTAAAGTTAATGTTTGAAAATTTTGGACAATGAGTTCGAATAACCGTTCATAATTCTATAGCATCAGTCCAACACAAGATCCTAAAACACTTATTTAATGTCTGCCGTTTTTTTGAGGGTCAGAGTTTATAAACTCAAATTCAAGAAACAATAACCGGTATTGTGGCTCTATGGTGTAGAATGGTGTAAAAGAGCAATCGAATTTGCCACCAATCTATACAAGGATGGTATAGTTGAATATACAACAATATGACTAAAAGAAAGTCAAGTACTATTTGTATAAAAAGTATTTGCTATGCAAAAAAAACGACTTTAACATATTATTATAAAGGCCTTTATGAAAAGTTTGAATGGGTTTAACTTAAGAGTTTGTAAAATGTATGCAACAATAAATTATTAATATAATGTACTTGACTTTTAAATTTGCTTGGACTAATATATGCTAATGTATAGACAACTATAGGAATCAATCGTGATAACTGCAGATAATAAGAAAATGGTGGGATTCGCTAAAAATAAATATGAACTTCTGAGAAATGAATTGCTCGGAGGAATAGTTTCCAAACGTTTTGAGCCTGGGATGCCCTTGCCATCTGAAACTGAACTAATGAAAACAACGGGGCTAGCTAGGGGTACCATACGTCAGGCGTTTGAAGGTCTAGAGCGTGAAGGATTTGTATATCGTATAAGGGGCAAGGGTACCTTTATAAAGGAGAATGTTACTATCAATGGTAACATTTTACCGGATGGTGCAAAAGGATTGGCACGCAATTTTGTCATGCCAATAAGTCGTGTTTTTATTGGCGCCCGTTATAAGGACGAGTCTTACTGGTCGTTTTTTAGAAGTTTAGAAACTGTTTTGCAGGCCGAACGTTTTAGATTGAGCGTTTCGTATTTTGAAGAGTCGCGTCGCGAAGCAGTATTCGAAGATTTAATGAAGTCGCCGGACTACTGTGATGGGTTAGTTCTTGGTACCGGAATTGTTGATGAATCTTTAGCTGAAAAGTTGTTGGCTAGTAAAGTTGCCCATGTCTGCATAGATGTATGTGCAGAACGGCAGGGGTTAAATACGGTTTGTGAAAATACAGTTGATGGCATGCGTCAAGCAATTTCGCATTTGAGGCGACTTGGGCATGAAATTATCACTTTTATGGGTGCCGTGAAAGGCAGTCGTCATGCGTTCTTTAAGGCTGCGATGGCAGAAGCTGATATGATTGCTGGAGAACCTATACATATTGATGAATCATCCAATTGGTTTAGTGAAGATGTAGCTTGCGAGGTATTTGGGCAATGGCTTGACAATAAAGGAGCATCGACAGCGATCGTTTGTCAAACGGACAAGATGGCTTTGGGCGCAATTGATGCAATGAAGCAGAGAGGTTTAAGGGCGGGACATGAAATCTCTATTATTGGCTATGATAATATTGAAGAAAAGGATGAAAAAATTAAAACCGAGCCTATGTTAACCACAATTGATAACCGTTTGAATATCATAGGAGCGCGTTGCGGTGAGGTGTTGCTTAATCAGGTATTGCGAGGGCAGTGCCAAATTGTTCATGAGTATCTTCCTGTTGTCAAACTTATCGTTAGGCAAACGACAGGACCTGCCATCCGAAATAATCATGTTGGGTAAGGAGAAGTTAATTATATGGTAAGAAAAAAAGCATTTACTCTGGTAGAGTTGCTAGTTGTTATTTCGATTATTGCATTGCTGTTAGCGGTGCTTATGCCAGCCTTGAACAAGGCAAGGGAGCAAGGCAAGGCGATTGTATGTAGCAACAGGCTTCATCAACTTGGGCTTGCGTGCCAGTTATATCTCAATAAATATAATAATAAGTTTTTCCCCAGTTATGCTGATCCACAACAGGCATGGGCCTCATCGGCACAGGGATATGAACTTCAGCGGTCAGCTGGCACGAAGGTGGGATTTTATACCGGCAGTATTTATGATTGTCCTTCGCAAAGAAGCCGTGATTACACTGCTCGGCTGAAAATGATGCCAGATTTTATAAAATACCTTGACTATGCCTATAATGGTTGCATTGGCGATGGCGATATCAGTTCCACTGTCCGCCCCGCACCCAAAGCCAAACTTAGTCGGCCGAGCAGTACAGTCATGTTCTGGGATTCAACTCGTTATCGCGGTTATCCTTGGCCAACTTTTTCATGGGGTATAAACCCCGATTATTGGAACAATAAAAATGCAGGATCTTTTCATACATCGATGGCATTTATGCAATGGCCGCATTCGAAAGCAGCTAATTTCATGTTTGTTGATGGACATGTTGAAAAGGCTAATGAAAAAACTGTAAAAGATGCTTGGTTTAATCCAGGGTTTTAAATTTATACTGTTTAGCGAAAAGGAGGAAGGTAGATTATGAAATTTGACAGAATTAAAGCGATGTTGGCCACAATGGTTGTGTTTCTTGCGGTTGAATCATCACTTCAGGCTGCAGTGAGTTATCAAAGTGCGCTGACGTGGACTGATCCGCTTGTATATCCTATTTGCAGTCTGGCCGCTGGTGACCTGAATCGTGACGGCAAAAAGGATATCCTTGTTGGTTTAGATGAATCGATACCAAGTTATCAAGACGCTCATTTAATTATGCTTGTTCAGGGGGATATGCTCAGGACGGGGTTTTCTCAGGCAGGTCGTGCAAATTGCGGCTGGACACCTGCAAGAGTGTTTGTCAAAGATTTGAATATGGATGGCAATAACGATATTTTGGAATGTCGCGATATAACTAATTATGACTTTTTAGGCAATATCACAGGCTATGCTGGAACTTTTGCTCGACGTTTATCGCTCTCTGCGGATCCAAATATTGGCACGGCCAATTGGTCCTATTCACAAATAGGAAATATTGCTGGATGGTTTACCGGCCCGGCAATAATAGATTTAAACCAGGATGGAAAACTCGATCTTGTTCGAGTTAGGAACAAGGATGGACAGGTATCTCGATACTTTGGTGATGGTATCGGAAATTTTAATGCTGGTTACCTTAATTTTATGAACTTCAATTATGGTTCGACCGATCCTAACGATCAATTTGAAAAATATCCCATTGTTGCAGGGCAACTTGATGCAACTAACAGTTCAGGGATAAATGATATTGCAATTGCACGTCCAAGCGATGGTCTGCTGCATATAATATTCCAACACCCAGCAGGTGGTTTTAATGTGGATCCCATTTATGTTGCACGACCATTTTCTTGTGGAGGTTTTGGAGTGCATGGTACCAATGATCTTCACCTAAGACCTACACATCTTGGCATTGGCGATTTCAATCGTGACGGCAAGAATGACATCGTGGTTATACGCGAGGATGGCTATGTGTACGTATGCTACCAAGAAATACCGCGTGATTTTGCGAGTAATAGAGCTACGCTTATGAGCTATGGAAAGAAAATTACCGATATGAAGGTGGGTGATGTCGACGGCAACGGCTCCGACGATCTTGTAGTTGCCAGGTCAAATGGTGATCTCTATGTAAATCTTCAGGGAGCGCCGGGAGTATTTAATAATCAACTGATCGGTTCTTTTTACACAGATGATCCGAATGTTGGTTTAATTACATGTGTGGATATTGCTGATATGGATAATGATGGTTTAAATGATATTGTGGTCGGCCTTAAAGACGGTCGTATATTTACTTATTATCAGCAGCAGATGTGTTCACAGAATATTCAGGGAGACTTAACTGGTGACTGTATGATCGATTTTAGAGATGTGAACGTCTTTGTTTCGCAGTGGCTCCAGACAACTTCGAGTGCACCATATTTGCCTACAGATCTGAATACTGATGGCATTGTGAATCTAAAAGATGTTGCGACCATCGGGGCGCATTGGATGGAATGTAATCTTATTAACCAGAGCAACTGCTGGCAGTAACAGACCAAGAAGCATCTACCCTGAAGATGTTATAAATCTTCAGGGTGGGTGCACTGTAAAATTTTACAAACAGCGGTTTGATGGGATCAAAAAATGCGATGTTTTTTTGCTATGTCAACGACAATTTTTGTTGTGCTTGTGCAATTATCGTTGGCAATGGGTGCTAGTGGCCCAGCTCAATTTGAACAAGTAAATATTTTTAATACAAACGGAGTCAATAGTCTCAGCGTTGGCGATCTCAACAGAGATGGTCTTGATGATATTGCATGTGGTTGTACTGACGGTAGGTTGTTTCGTTATGCTCAAACTTCCACAATTGGTTTTTTCACAAGTTTGCAAATAGACAATTTGGGACAAGCTATAAATGTAAAGATCGGAGAGATCAGTGGTGATGCTTATAATGACATAGCAGTTGTTCGTTCAGATGGCAGTTTACATCGCGAGTTTTCAACAGGATCAGATAGTTTTGCGTATGCGCTTATCGGTAGTTATGGAGCAGCGCTTACGGGGCCGGAGATCTGTGACCTCAATCAGGATGGTCGAAACGACATACTTGTCGACCGCCACAGCGATGGTGCATTTTCAGTTCGTTATCAAAACGGTTCAGGTGGATTTACGTATGCCTTATTGATCAATTATGGCGCCGGAACGCATGCGATTGCTGCTGGGCATCTAGATGATACGACAGGGACACTAGTGAATGATTTTGTTGTTGGTCGTGAGTATGATGGCGTTTTGTATGCAGAATTCCAGACAACTCCCGGGAGTTTTTCGCATGTATTACTTGACACGTTCAGTTCTCCCATAAATGGTGTTAGCGCAGTTACTTTGCTGAAAGTCGCTGACCTGAATGGAGACGGCCGGCAGGATATTCTGGTTATTTGTGAAGACGGGAAAATATACCGCGAGACTCAGATTCCACTTGCCAGCCGAAATTTTTTCCGGACGACACTTGTGGATTTTGCTCAACAAATGAATGCTATAGCTGTCGATGATATGAATCATGACACCCTAAACGATATTGTTATCGGATTAGCTGACGGAACGGTTTCGATATTGTATCAGCAGGATGATGGCACATTTACAAACGTAACTAACGCGAGTTTTCCCGGAGAAAGCATTGCGGCGATCGACACGGGTGATTTTAGCAACGATGGCTATCGCGACTTTGTTGTCGGGTTTGGCAGTGGAGCAGTATACGCGTTTTATCAGAGAGGATGCTCTCCTGCATTAGCTGGTGATCTGAATAATGACTGCGAGGTCAAATTTGATGATTTTGCGATAATGGCATCACACTGGATGGAATGCAGTTTAGTCAATCAGACAGTATGCTCGAATTGAATGTCATAAGGTTGGTTTTTATGAATGGAAATATTAAGTTAACTTTTGTTATGCTGATGTTCCTACCGATTTTTGCCGCGTCGACCTGTTGGGCAGCAATCGGCAACTTGGTTACCTCATTTTCGGACGGATATTCCCGTCTGAAAACGGCGGAGATCAGCGTATCAACCTGCGGGGGAGAAGCTGTAGTTCACAATTATGAGCTGGTGACGCTTGCGGGTGAATACCAGGCAGCGGGTCTCAGGCTAACAAACTGCGGTGGAACAGATGTTACATGCAATATTTCCCTCACTGGCCTTGACGAATCAACATTTACGTATGTTGTCCAAAAACAAGAATTTCTTAAGACATATTATTATCAATCAAGCAACAACAAGATAAGTGATCCCCTGTGTCTTTTGCCGCGAAACGGGCAGAATTATGTTGTTACGGTACCCGCTAACACAAGAATTAAGCTTTATATAGGAATTCATGTTTTAGCAGCAGCCACTGGAATTAATAATGCGATTCTCACGGTGCAGACGCCTGACGGAAGTGAACAATTGAATTTGACGTTTAATGTTCTTTCTGCTGCTGCTCCGACTGCTTCTCGTTATTATTATGCCGCTTTTATGTGGCCATGGTTGAGTGTGTCAGCTTCTTCGCCAGATTTAGCTGCGATGGATTTAAGGTCGCATGGAACAACCATGATGGAGTTTCCTTCTTTATACGCGACATTTACGACCGCAGGTGATATTGTATCAGTGAATTATTCTGTTCTTGATAGAAGACTTTTGAATTATGGTCCGGCTGTTGGTAAACTACTCCTTTTCTGGGAAGGACAGTATACCCAGTTTACAACTAATGTCGGCACCTATTTGACTCCGTATTCGACAAGCTGGGACAACGCCTTCAAGAATTACCTGCGGGCATGGCTAACGCATGCAAGTCAGTTGGGTTTTGGCGTGGATCGTTTTGCTATCACACCAATTGATGAGGCGCATTCCACTTCTTTTGCGGCAGCTCCCAATGACGAAGTTACTAATTTTATTCATGTCGCCAATTTAGTAAACGATGTGAATTCAAATTTAACTATTGCACTAACTCTCACTGATTATGCGGGCATAACGGATCTCAATGCCATGTTACCCTATGTTGATATAGTCCTGCCCGTATGGCCATATCGCACTAGTACGTTAGCAGGCCAGACGACGGGCTATAAACCGCGGATGGCTTATTATTCTACTTTATTGCCGGCGCTTAAAGCATGGCGAAATGCGGCCAGTGGACGAGAAATCTGGAGTTATCATATAGGCGGCGGCAGTAGCGATCCTGAATTGCTGGGTAATCGTGCGTATCCGGTACTGATGGTCGGCGAAGGCACTGGTGATGGTCTCACTGGAGCCGCTCACTATGCGTATAACTGTTCTGGGGGTAGCAGTTGGGATAACACCGATCAAGGGTTGGCCCCGGACTATAGTTTGATATATGATGGTACGGAAAATCAAGCATCGAACCTTGCCTTTAATCCTACCAGGGCGCGATTAGTTCCCTCTATTCGCTGGGAAGGACTACGTGCCGGGCTCCAGGACGCTCGAATACTGCTTTACCTAAAAGAAGTTAAAAGCCAACAGGTTACTGCTGTCCAGACGCAAATACAGGCACTTCTTGACGAAGCTGCGAGCATGGCCAGTGATGTGGCTCTTAAGTGGGATGGTGGCATTACTCAGCCTAATGATGTGGTACTTTATTCTGGCTGGGTGACCGCAGACTACATGTTCGATTATGCAAGGCGGATAAGATTGCTGTACATGAGTGTGAATCCGCATTTGTGCTCTCATCCAATTCAGGGTGACACCAATCGTGATTGTAAGATTAATTTTGGGGATTTGGCGAGATTGATCTCTGAATGGATGAGCTGCAATCTGAGTACTTCTCAACTGTGTAATTAATAGTTCCACAAAATAAAGTTGTTAGCTATTAGGAGGGATTTGGATGAAATAATTAGGCGGCATTACGAATTGAAGGGGTTAAATTAAATATTATTTTTGGAGGAGAGAATCATGAAAAAGCAAAGAAAATTCGTCTCATTGGTTTTAGTTATTCTGACATTGCTATCTGGGAGTTGCATGGCCCTTGATTTTCAGAAGTACAACGTATTCAATACAGACTCTGGCGTTGGTATCTCTAGTTTGAGTATTGGCGATTTGAATCGAGATGGTTCAAGTGATATGGCCCTTGGCTGGAGTAATGGCCAACTGTGGCGGCTTTCACAGACGGGCACAAGAGGGGTATTCACCGGTAACTGGATACAGACTTTAGGTGCTCCGATAGGCGTAAATGTTGCAGACATAAGCGGCGATGGCTACAATGATATTGAGATTACGCGGAACAGCGATGGAAGTCTGCATAGGCAGTATTCAACAGGATCAGATACTTTTGGGTATGCTCTTATAGCCAATAATGGTTCAATGATTACTACTGTTCTTGGTGATTTGAATCAAAATGGCAAAACTGATATCGCAGTTTTACGAGCAGCTGATGGTGCGCTGTCCATGCGCACGCAAAATGGCACTGGTGGGTTCAGCTATACACTTTTAGGAAACTATGGTGCTGCATCAGCACTTGCGATTGGACATATGGATGCTACAAGAGATCCGCTTGTGACTGATGTTGTCGTCGGACGTGATTCGGGTTCACTGTATGTAAGATATCAAGGTGCCGCTGGTAACTTCACGAACCAGAAGCTGATTGCAGAATTTGGCCAGAAGATCACGCAAGTGGGAACAGGTGACCTTAATGCAGATGGCAAAAACGATGTTTTGGTTGCACGGCTGGATGGTTCCATTTATGAACAAATACAAGTTGGCTCACAAGATTTTTCAACTCAAAATCTGATTATGAATGTTGGTCAGGAGGTCAAGTCTTTAGCTTTAGGCGACCTTGATAATGACGGCCTGATCGATTTTGTTCTCGGCCGTGCAGACGGTAGCCTGCTTGCTGAATTTCAAAGAGCCGGTGGAACTTTTGACCATCAAGTATTAAGCATATATGCTGGTACGACTATTACCAGCCTTGGTATTGGCGCCTTGGATGGTAGTGGACGAAACGCTTTGGCAGTGGGGCTGAGCACTGGAGCTGTCGATATTTACTATCAGATTCCTGAACCTGCAACGATTGCTCTGCTTGCTCTTGGCGGTGTTGCCATGATTAGAAGAGGCAGTAAGTAAGGACACATATAAAGGTGTGCATAGATTGCACTGATTTGATTTGTTTGGCCTGCTCTTTGGCTATTTGTTACATCAAAGGGCAGGCTTGCTTATTAAAAGAATGACAATGAAATTATATGGATATGCGTTGTAGATCGGCGGAATTCAGATTTGATTGTTATCATAATCTTATTCTGTTTGGATATAATCACCTGATTTATGGTGATGAGAATGTTCGTTTTAGCCCAAACTTTGAAATTGGCGAGAATGGTGTACTGTTGGCTTGGAAGTATCCAAGGAAGCACAAATCGTGTTATGGTAAAAGGCCGTTGCGTTTAGCGGCGAGTATGTTTTAGCTGCTCAGATATTGAAATTCCCAATCTTGCAACTGAAAAAATCAATCTTTTCTTTCTCTGCTGGTGGAACGGACTGGGCTTGCCCAGGGGCGTTGTGGAGTGATGGCAAAGTTGGTGTTCGCTTGCCATAACGGAGAAGAGTGGAAACAAATTATTATAGGATAGATATGTTCAATCAAAATAAAGTGAAAATGGAAAAATCTATGAAAGACCGGAATTTTAATATGATAGTGGAAACCGAGCAACTTATTAATATTCAAGGTCGAAATTACAAATTTTTGTTTAACTGTAAAAGCGGGAAATTCTCTCAAATAGAGATTTTTAATGGTATTACTTGGCATCAAATAACAAAAGACGGAGAGTTGGTTGGCGATAATTGGGATTTGCCAATGGTGAGTTGTGAAGTGGTAAAGAAAGAATCGGACTATCTCAAAATCGAAACTGTCAGAAAGACTGATATGTGGAGAATAAATGCTTCATATGAAGTGTTTGGCAGTGGATATATAGTATGCACGTTCGCTTTGGAGGCGTTAGTCGATCAGGCTTTTATAAAGCCCTTAATGGTTGGAGTAAGCCTGGATGAGCAAACCGTTTTCTCGAGACCTCATCGAATAATGAATAATACTAATAATATAAAGGATATTCGCTCTATAAGAGCGATTTCGATTGATTATACAACTGACGATAGACCAGTGACTAATAGTGTGAATTTTCTGTTGGAGTCTGTAACAACCAATATGAACAATCGTGCCTGTGAAAAACTGATTGAGCAGCGGTCTGGCTATCGCTTCATTGGTTGGCAATTGAGCAAAGAATACAATTTCCCATTTCCTGAAGGTTACCGTTACCAAAATCGCTGGGCATTAACATTAACAGGTCTTGATAACAGCCCATCCAATGTCCGCGGGCAGAGAATTTATCATTATTATGGATTGTGGCCGCGTTTTCCAAGCAATGACATGTTAGAGGAAATGGCTGAATACGGTTGCTCCATATTGGCCTTACATAATGTTTCAAGGTATATAACTGGTTTTGAACCGGATGAGAAAGAAATGCGGCGGGTCGTGAACCGTGCTCATGAACTGGGGATGAAAGTTATATCCTATTGTCAGCCGTATTTAATGTCTATCAATTCCCCGTATTATAAGCACTTCACTGATAGTCGTACAGAGTGTTTACGAATATGGCATTGTCTGGCTGAGACACAAATTTGTTGCTATGAACCGTTAACAGACTGGGATTGCGACGAACTGTGCCTGAGAAGCGAGAAAGCTTACAAACTTATTCATGACGGTGTTATAGAATTTTATAGAAAATATGGCACTGATGGGCTCTACATAGATTTCTGCTGGCCAGCGCAAGGCTTGTGCAATGATAATAGACATGGACACCCGACGGGATTGTTCAATTTTTATGACTACTTGCGGTTGATACGGCAGTGGCGTAAAGATATCGACGACGATATCATGATAGGTCATGGCGGGGGTGTGTTAGTTTCAAGTGATTTTGTAGAAGGTTTTGACGCTTGCTTAACGGGTGAAGCTCAAAAGGAACTCGATCCTATTACGATTGGACAACAAATCGGTGTTGCGCCAACATTGTGGACGATGCAGAGAGCAAAAGAGGATGAATTCCGGTCTGTGGCCACTATTGAGAACCTTGTGCGTGAAGGCGTTACCCCTCATGTAGGCGTGGGGGTCGGTGGAACGGCGATTGTGGCGACGGTTGATCCGGCGCACCCTGTTCATCTGATGGCTTTGTGGCAAATGTGGCGTGCATTCCCTGTTGAAGAGGCGACTTACTATAATTATCTGACTGAAAAAGTGTTGAGTTTAGACAATGAAAATGTATTTTATAGTCTTTATGTAACAAACATCAAGCAAGTACTTCTGATTCTGGCCAATTCGGGCAAGCCCGCCTTCGAAGCTACTCCTGCCACAGGAGTAAGTGTCAAAATAGATGTTCGTAAATTGGGATTGCCTTCTCAGATGAACTGTTGGCGGCTGAAAGGCGCTACTTACGAAACTTTCCGTATCGCCGAAGTGCCGCCAGTAAATGATGGTTCTATTGATGTTCCTGAATTGAGTTTGCACGAGTATATTGGCTTTGTTTTAAGTCCGTCAGATGCCCCCATGGAACTGACGAGGTTGATGAGACATCTTGAAGGACGTCCCGAAAGATTACCTGCTATTCTGAAAGCCAAACAGAAGCGATTGGCTGAATTTGATAAGAAAATTGACTACTTTGCGACATTACCAAATGCCAAAAAAGAAATGGATATAGCTTTATTTAAACGAAATGACAGAGTTGCCGAATGATACCCCAATTCAGCATGAATAAATCGTAGAGAGTGTGAAAATTGTAATACAGTGATGATGGAATAAGATGGATTTAGTTGTCACATTAAATATTTGGTAGATGCGTAACACAGAAAAGTTAAGCAATCTAAATATGTTCTGAGAGAGGCGCTTAATGAATATGCACTGGATTGATTGGACAATTATAACCGCATTTATAGCGATTCTAACTTGTATTGCGGTTTATGCCAACCGTTTCAACAAAGGGGTTTCAGATTTTCTGACGGCAAACCGTTGTGCTGGAAGGTATTTGCTGACTGTATCGCAAGATGCCGGTAATCTTGGTGCTATTAGCGTTATTGCATGGTTTCAAATTTATTATAACGCGGGATTCTCTGCTGCTTGGTGGAATATGCTAACATGGCCGATAATACTGTTTCTCAGTATATCAGGATGGATAACTTATCGTTACCGTGAAACTCGTGTTATGACAATGGCTCAGTTGTTTGAACTGCGTTATAGCAAAAAATTTCGTATTTTTTGTGGCATTCTTGCCTGGACTGCTGGTGTTATGAATATGGGTATATTCCCTGCCGTAACAGCGCAGTTCATAATACATTTTTGCGGTCTTCCTCAGGATATTCATCTGTATGGAATTAACATTTCTACTTTTCCGTTACTTATGGCCATCGAACTGTCATTATGCCTATTATTTACTTTCATGGGCGGTCTGATTGCAGTTATGGTAACCGATTTTGCCCAAGGAGTTTTTTGTAATATGGTTTTTATAACTATTCTGGTCATATGTTTTTTGACTTTTGATTGGCGTCATATTACTGAAGCACTACAAACAGCTCCGCCAGATGCTTCCATGATAAATCCTTTTAAGTCAACAAAAGTTGATGGGTTCAATATAGGATATTT
>Ga0209417_1004333_pt1 | contig 17117 bp, 10 predicted proteins | sample RifGroF2_FD_184002 | JGI IMG/M metagenome (GOLD analysis project Ga0209417, IMG submission 184002) | Groundwater microbial communities from Rifle, Colorado, USA - Groundwater F2 (SPAdes) (version 2) | ecosystem: Environmental > Aquatic > Deep subsurface > Groundwater | place: Rifle, Colorado... | reverse complement strand
GGCGGCCCGGTGTTTGATGCAGAAGGCAATTTCTACGGAATAAACATAGCCCGTTTTAGCCGTACCACCACCCTGGCAATCCCAGCCGATGTAATTAGGAAGACACTTTCGTTTTTATTTTAACGGTAAATACCCATTTTCCCGCAGTTCGGTGTCTAATCTATAACAATGAAAATAATTGTTACTTTTGGACGATGATTTTTTCTGAAGCAGACATTCCTCTTCTTGCTAAAGGAGACAAGAAGGCATTCCTGTGTTTATATGAGAGTTTCTTTGTTTCACTCTGTTCATTTATACGGAGCTATGGACTATCTGACGATGAGTCAAAGGATATTGTTCAGGAGCTCTTTTGCAATCTTTATAAGTCTAAGCTACCCACTAATATAACTGCTTTTAAATCATATATATATAATGCAGTCAGGAATCGGGCATTAAATTTTATAAGGGATGAGAGAAGAAGACGAAACCACGAAGGGGCCTTCTCCATCCTGCTCGACGAGTCTGTACTGTTTGATAAAATTGTTGAGAATGAGCTTTACAACGAGGTCAGACGGTTACTGTCTGAGATGCCGCCACAATGCAAAAATATTTTTACGCGGGTTCTCAATGGCGATACATCAGAAAAAATTGCTGCAGATTTAGATCTCTCGGTTGAAACTGTTAAGACCCAACGAAAAAAGGCAAAGAGGCTCATCAGAGAGCGATACTCTCCTATCTACAGATCTTTCCTCCCATTTTTATAGAGTACCCACTTTTTCTGCGACAGGTGTCTTAAAAGAAAAAGGGGATGTCTAACAAATCTTCAAACATTAATAAAATAGGAAACGATACAGATACCAACTCTTTGGGATCTCCATTCCGGATTTCGGAGCTTATTCTTAAATTCATAAAGGGAGAGATTAGCAAAGAGGAGGAGAGCCTGCTCAATAAGTGGATAGAGGGGTCAGAAAAAAACAAGGAGCTATTCAAGAATTGTGTAGAAAACTCAGCGAACCCTCAATTTATTGAGAGTTATTTCGCCGATCTCGAGTTTATGCCATACTACAGGGAGTGTTGTGAATTAATTGATTCAGATAATAGGAGTCGGAGAGATAGAGTGGCTAGAGGTATTCTGCCTGCGCTACTCAAAATTGCAGCTGTACTGTTGATCCCACTGCTGGTATCTGCAATCTTTATAATCAATGGGGGTAAAAATGAGCTTCTATCTTCAAAAGATACCATTTTGCCGGGAAGCTCATCTGCAGTTTTGGTGCTTGCAGATGGGGAGCAGGTGATGCTGGGTAAAGAGGTGAAGGGGCTTGCCAGAAAGCCGGAAAACATTGTTATCGAAAATGATACAATAAAATATACAAAATCTGCACAAAGAGAGAGAGAGTATAACACCATTATTGTTCCCAGGGGAGGAGAGTATGTTATACAACTTTCGGATGGAACAAAGGTCTGGCTTAATGCCGAGAGTGAACTCAGGTATCCTGTTTCGTTTGGTGATGGGGAGAGAGGAGTCTATCTCACGGGAGAGGCCTATTTTCAGGTGGAGAGAAATGAATCACACCCTTTTACAGTTACGTCGGGAGACCACCGGATAACGGTACTGGGGACGGAGTTTTGTGTGAGAGCCTATAAAGATGAGAGCAGAATACTAACGACTCTGGAAAAGGGGAGAGTCTCTGTAAATTCCGGGATGGAGAGCGTGCAGCTTATTCCCGGAGAACAATCAAGTGTAGAGGGGAGTCTAATAAAAGTAGAGAGTGTAGATACTCAAATCTACACCGCCTGGCGAAACAAAAAATATATATTTCAGGAGCAGTCTCTTGGAGAGATTCTTAACACGCTCTCCAGATGGTACGATATGCGTGTAAGCTTTGATGAGGATGAGTTTAAAAACTACAGATTTACAGGAGAGCTTATGAAATATTCAAGCATAAACGATTTCCTCAAAAAACTTGAAGAGCTTGAAAAGGTTAGCTTCAAGATAGATGGCAGGGTCGTAAATGTCACGCATTACCGGTCTAATTCGCTATAATATTTAACCAATTTTATTTATGAAAAACAATAAACATTACTGTTTACTAGTACTGCTGCTGTTGTTGCCATTGCAAAGCCTTCTTTTTGCACAGGGAAAATACAGTGTTGATGTTCGTAAAGAGAGTCTTAAGAGTGTCCTCACTAAGATCCAGATCCAGGGGGCTTTGAAATTTCTTTACTCAAACGATGACGTGAATCCGATAAATGTAGAGAGTGTGAGCATTAAAAATGCAGACATCAAAGATGTACTCAATCTTGTACTTAAAGGAAGCGGGCTAACTTTCCAGATTGGAGATGACAATATCATCTACATTAAGAGGGTTAAGATGGATCCTGATAAAAAACAGGAGAAAAAAAGCATTAAGATCAAAGGGGTTGTGGTAGATTCAAAAAAACTGCCGCTCCCCGGTGTATCTGTAGTGTTAAAGGGAACAACTAGGGGAGTTGCAACAGATACCGATGGAAAATTTGCGCTAAATTCAGACCAACCGGAAAACAGCATATTGCTTTTTTCATTCATAGGGATGAAGAAGAGAGAGGTGATCTATAAAGGAGAGACAACTCTTCTTGTAGTACTTGAAGATGATGCTCTTGCCCTCAACGAGCTGGTTGTGAATGGTATTGTTACCAGAAAAAAAGAGAGCTTTACCGGGTCATCCACAACCTTCAATGTAGAAGATTTGAAGATGATAGGTAACCAGAATATTCTGATGAGTTTAAAGACTCTTGACCCATCATTTGCAATTATCGAAAACAATGAATTTGGCTCAGACCCTAACAGGTTGCCCGATATCGAGATTCGCGGTAAAAGCAGTGTTATTGGACTCACAGAGTTATACGGTACAGATCCTAACCAGCCACTCTTTATTCTCGATGGTTTCGAATCTACCCTATCCGTAATCAGCGATCTTAGTATGGACCGTGTTCAAAGTATCACAATTCTTAAAGATGCTGCAGCAACTGCTATCTACGGATCTAAGGCAGCAAACGGAGTGGTTGTTGTAGAGACAAAGAGACCGGAGTCCGGCAGGTTGAAAATCAACTATAACGGAAACCTCTCATTCAACTTTGCAGATCTTACAGATTATAATCTTATGAACTCATACGAAAAGCTTGTATATGAAAGGCTTTCGGGCTACTATGGAACTATTGATGCTCAGGGCAATATTGTGAACGAGGTAAACGAGATCAACTACTTTAACAGAATGAAAGAGGTGAGCAGAGGGGTAGATACCTACTGGATGAACGAGCCACTCCGTTTCGCCACGACTCATAAACACACTCTGTTTGTAGAGGGTGGCGACCAACATATGCGTTACGGTATTGGTACCAGCTACGGAAAAACAGAGGGTGTAATGAAAGAGTCAGACAGAGAGGTTATTAATGAAAACATTAGACTTATTTACAGAAAAGGTAAACTCTCTTTTACAAATACCCTAAATATTGACTACTCACTGGCAAACCGGGAAAGTATACCTTTTTCAAAATTTTCAAGGGCAAATCCCTATTTCAGAAAGTACAACGAAGATGGAGTCCCGATTATGCAGTTAGACAAGTTTCAGTATATGGATATCAATACACTAAGCATAATTACTTCCAATTTCTATAATCCACTTTACGACTTTGAAAACAACAACTTCGATAAAACTTCGACTTTCGGGTTTACTAACAATTTTGAACTTGAGTGGAGTATTAAAGAAGATCTTCGGGTAAGAAGCCGAATAGGACTTGGTAAAACAGAGTCCAAATCGGAGATATTTCTATCTCCTTTTAACTCTTCGTTTGTTGGAAGTGAGCAACTAAAGAAGGGTACATATTCGGAGTCGGGAACAAGCAAACTGAATTATGACGGAGATGTTAGCATCACTTATGGAACTCTTATCAATCAGTCTCATATGGTGAATGCCGTAGCAGGATTGAGATTCAGCGAGAACTCAGCGGTATATAGCAAATATGATGTTCAGGGGTTTATAGATGACGAATTCTGTAATCCTGCATTTGCAATAGGCTATCCGGAGGGGAAGAAATCGGAGTATTCGGAGTCTAAAAGGAGAGCATTAAGTTACTATATGAATGCAGGATACTCGTATGAGAGCAGATATCTGCTGGATGCAAACTTTCGCATTGACGGCTCATCGGTTTTTGGAACAGAGAGAAAGTTCTCTAAGACCTGGTCTGTGGGACTTGGATGGAATCTTCACAATGAGAAATTTTTCAAAGAGATATTTAATGTAAATATTTTTAAACTGAGAGCCTCTATAGGTAACCCCGGAAATCAGAATTTTGATGATTATATCTCAATGAGAATATACAGTTATAACAATCATAACAGTAATCCATTCGGGGTAAGCACAATAATCAGTAATCTTGGGAATAAAGATCTTGAGTGGCAAAAGACACTGGACTCTAATATTGGTTTTGACCTTGTTACAAATAACAATAAACTTAGGGTAAATTTCGACTACTTTTACAAAAAGACCGACCCTCTGCTTGTGTTCATAGGTGTTCCATCATCTCTTGGTACAGTAAGTATTCCAAAGAATCTTGGTGAGCAGTTAACTAAGGGGCTCACCCTCTCTATTAGCTACAATGTTATTAAAAACAAGAACTTCAGCTGGCTTGCAAACCTCAATTTACGCCATTTGAACTCAAAATATGCAAATATCGATCAGTCGATGGATATCTTCAATAAAACAAACAGAAGCAGAAATCTTATAAGATATTATAACGGGGCAAGTCCTACAGACCTGTGGGCAGTGCGATCTGCAGGGATAGATCCTGTTACGGGAAGGGAGGTATTTATAGATAAAAACGGGAATCAAACTTTTACCCACAGTTATGACGATGAGGTGGTAGTCGGGAACAGCTCTTCTACTGTTGAGGGTGTGGTCGGTTCCACTCTCCGCTACAAAGGGTTTTATGCTACATTCAATTTTAGTTACAGGGTAGGGGGACAGGTTTTTATGCAAACTCTTTACAATAAGGTAGAGAATATCTCTTCTGGAAATCTGCACTATAATCAGGATAAACGAGCGCTTTATGCCCGCTGGAAAAAATCGGGAGACATTGCAAAGTTTAGGGCGATCTCATCTACAGATGTAACCCCAATCTCCTCAAGATTTGTAGAGGATAATAATATTTTGTCCTGCGAATCTGTATCTATAGGGTATGAATCAAATGCTGCCTGGCTGCAGAAAATCGGTGCCACATCTATGACTGTAAGAGCCTATATGAACGATATTTTCCGTGTATCTACGGTTAAAAATGAAAGGGGACTTGACTATCCTTTTGCAAGATCGGTATCTATGTCATTGGGAATAAGATTCTAATTATAAAGAAATGTAATTATAAGGAGTATGAAAAAAATTTTAAAATATTCATTGTTAATTTTAGTGATCTCCCTTTGCTCCTGTGAAAAATGGCTGGATATAAAGCCATCGGACAGGTTGTCGGAAGAGATGGTCTTCTCCGACAGGGAGGGTTATTTAAAGGCACTCAACGGAGTCTATGTAGAGCTTACCTCAACTAGTCTCTATGGTCAAAATTTGAGCGCAGGCATACTGGATGTTATGGCACAATACTACAATGCCGCATCTTCATCTACATATGCTTACTACTACTACCAGAAGTATACCTATACAAATTCCTCAGTTAAAAGCACTTTTGATAATATCTGGCAAAAGTCCTACCAGCTTATAGCTAACTGCAACACAATAATTGAAAAGTGTGGAGATTCCAACGAACTACTTTCGGAACAGTACTTCGGTATTATTAAGGGAGAGGCTTTGGCATTAAGAGCAATGCTTCATATGGATCTGTTAAGGATCTTTGGCCCTATTTACTCACAGGGAAGCACAACTCCTGCTATTCCGTATATGAAAACTCAGGATCAGGAGATTCAACCTCTTATCTCATCAGAAATGATATGTGAAAATATTATCAAAGACCTTACTGAGGCTATGAATCTGCTCTCATCTGCAGACCCGGTTATTACTGCGGGTGTGAAAAATAATGCAAACAGTTCCGGAGATAATAGTTTGAATTACAGGCAGTATCGTCTTAATTTTTATGCTGTAAAAGCTCTTCTTGCAAGAACTTATCTTTGGAAAGGAGATAAAGAGAACGCCTTTAGGGTTTCGGAAGAGATTATAAACAGTGTGCAGATTCCTGGTTCGCAGATCTTCCCGTTTGTAACCAGTGTGTCGGCAACAAGTTCTACAATTCCGGACCGGGTTTTCTCCACAGAGGTGTTTTTCTCTCTTTACAGCTCAAACAGGGTGCAGATGCACAATGCTCTGTTTTTGCCCACTCTTGAGGTTAACAGAAGACTCTCATTTGTCGGGACTCTTACAGATGGAAGGGTGAATGAGCTTTACGACGATAAAAATGACTACAGATACAAAATCTGGAGCAACTATAATAACAATGGTACCAATGTTTTATATCACAGAAAATTTGAAGATATGTCAGACACTCAGGGTGCAAGCAACGCCTGGAGATATATGGTTCCACTTATAAGACTTAGTGAGGTTTTCCTTATTGCAGCCGAGAGTAGTAGTGAACTGGCTACGTCTGTGCTATATCTGAATAAGGTTAGAAACAGTAAAAGTTGTTTTAGTGTAACCCCTGCTTCGTACGATATTCTTATGAATTATGTTACTCAGGAGTATAGAAAGGAGATGCTTGGAGAGGGACAACTATTCTTTTATTACAAAAGGAGGGCATTACAAAATGTGCCAAACGGAGCTCTTGCAGCAGGCAATGTAAATGTTGCTTTAACAAGTTATGTTGTGCCGCTTCCGGATAGCGAAATTAGTCAGAGAATTAACTAACAGGATAATTACAAAATAGTTATGAAGAAAAATATTATTAATATCCTTATTTCGGCACTGGTGGCTCAACTCCTGTTCACCTCTTGCGAAAAGGAGCTGATGTCTTACGAAGGCAGCGAAGGGGTCTATTTTGCAGTTCAGTGGGGCACCTCTTACGGAAATGAAAAAACCTGGCCATATATGCCTTTTTCGAATCTAGAATTTGTTAAGGTGCTTGGTAACGAAACGACTGTTCAGCTTAAAGTGATGGTAACAGGTCCTGTTAAGGATTATGATAGGAAATTCGGTGTGGCAATCAATCCGGACAGTACCACTTCACAGAAGGGTGTTCACTTTAATGATCTGCCTGCCGAGTGTACAATTAAGGCAAACGAGTGGTTTACCTATGTACCTATAGTTGTTAAAAGATCGGCCGATCTAAAAGCTTCAGTTAAAAAAATTGGAATTAAACTTGTCGCAACCAAAGATCTGGCTCTTTCATTTCCGGCCTTTGATGCAGTTGCAGGATTTACATCAGGAACCATTGTCCCCACTTTTGACGCTACAATGCACACTATCAATATCAGCGATTTTATTGTTAAACCGACTGTCTGGACCGGCTCAGTAAATGCTCAGAATAAAGAGGCAGGGCTATGGGGGGCATTTTCGGAGAAGAAACTAAACCTCATTTGTGAAAGGTTCAATCTCACCTATAACGATTTTATGAGTACTACAACTATGCCATCTGTTTTACAGTATCTTATCTACCAAACTATGTCAAGGTATCTGATTGAGTTGTATCAGAATGGTACGCCTATTCTTGAAGATGATGGAAGACTTATGTGGTTTTCGGGATGTACTTGGGAATCATCTCCGGGAGTACCGTGGGTTCGTTAATCTAAACCTTTTAATTGATTTATGATGAAAACTAAACTAATATTTTTTACAATTTTACTATCCTCTCTCACCTCTTGTCTTAAGGATGAGGGAAACTATACATACCAAGACATCAACGAAATCAAGGTTACGGGTGTTGCTTCCGCTTACAATGTTATGAGGGATCTTGATACACTCGTTATTGACCCGGTCGTTACTATGACGGACGGAGATCTCAGTGATACAATCAGATTCCGGTATATGTGGCTTGCCGTTAAGGCCTACTCAACTAAGGATACGCTGGCCAAAACACGGACTCTTAAATACAACATTAAGCTTGCACCGGACACCTACGAATTCTATTTGAAAATTGTTGATAAACAAACAGGTGTAACCTGGTCTACAATTTCAAAACTTGTGGTTGGAACTCCTTACACAAAAGGAATTCTTCTTATTGGTGAAAACAGTCAGGGACATTCGCAGGTTCAGATGCTCTCAATGGTGTCAGATACTCTGTTTTTCCCCGATATGCTCAAAAACAGTGGTTTGCCCGACCTTAAAGATCCTGTAGATGTTTTTCATACAGGCGGATCGGAGAGTTATATCAAACTTTGGGTATTGACCGGTTCGGGAGCCTATGCAATTGACAGGCTCACTCAGAAATGTTCGGCACCTAATGTGTTTAAAAACTCAATATTTACTGCTGATCCAATTACAGAGGAGCTGATACCTGTAAATATGTGTCCGAGAATAAAGGATAAAGCCGGTGCAATGTCTACCTCGCTTTACAGAGGTGTAATCTGCAAAAACGGATATGTATTCAATACTATGTTCGCTTTGAACGGGGGTGATTACTACACAGAACCTGTTAACAGGGAGGCTTCAAATTTTTCAAAACTTATTATGGCTCGTCCGGAGATGTTTTATGCAAATTTAAGTTATAAGGGATTTCTATGGTATGATAAAGAGGGTGAGAGATTTATGCAGGTAGGTGCATCAGCAGCTGTCTCTAATGCCATTGCCGATCTTCCCGGTGATATCTTTCCCTGGAACAATAAAACTTTGGGAAGAACTCTGGTTTACGGGGAGAATACAACAAACACAGATGGCGGTTCAACAGGCGGTAACTCATTTGCAATAATGAAGGATGCATCGGGTAATGCATTCATATATAAATTGTTTGTAGGAACCAATATAGAGAAGAGGGCCTTCTATACAGTTAAGTCCATTGCTGCCAACTTCCTTAATGCCGATTTTTATGCCTTCTCATCAAAAAGAACGGTTGTATTCTACTCTAAGGGAAAAGATCTCTATGCATATGACTACAATCCGGGCAATGAAAAATTCTTTAAAATTACCGGCTTTGAGACCGATAATATCTCAATGATAAAGTTTGACACCCAAATAGAACCATCTACAAATCCGTTGTACATAGCAACTTATAATAGTCCCGGTATTGGTACTCTGCGTAAATATTTTCTTGGCACCAGTCCGGACAACATAACTCTAAATTTGCATCCTCAATCCGATTGGACCGGCCTTGTTAAAATCAGGAATATGAGCTGGAGAGCAGTGAAGTAATTTTCAAATATGAATATAAGAGGGATAAGTAATGTGTTTTAAAAGGAAAATCTTAATCTCAGTGCTATTATCGGTGTTATTTTACCAGATAACAGCCGGGCAGGGGAAAGTTGTGATAACCGGTTGGGTAAACGATTACAACAATAAAAATCCGGAGATTATTTATTCCGGAGCATCAGCTGAAATAAATAATGACAAAGATGTCAAAGTCTTGTCTGAGAGTAGCGGATTTTTTAAAACCGAAATTATCTCAGACAACCCATCCTATTATAAAGTTGGTGCAAATACTGTATATCTGAAACCGGGTGACTCAGTTAGTTTAAAACTTTTTAGGAGTTCACAAACGACTGAAATTACGGGCGATGGCGCAGAGTATAATAACTATTTGAAAGGAGTTAGCTGGGTTGAGAAGAAAAAGATCTTTTTGAATAATCTGGGTGTATCTTATGAGAGGATTAAGGTTGTAATAGACAGTTTTGCCGCATTAAGAATTCAGGATCTTAACGAGCTGAAACTAAACGATAAGAGCTTGATAGAAAAAGAGATAGCAAGAATTACTGCCGACAGAATATCTGCCCGTCTTACTTATGCTAACTATGGACGCATTTATGATTGGAAAGATAGTGATAGCCTTAAAAATGTGAAACTTTACAAATTTTATGGCTCTTTTGCCGATGAAATAAATAAACTACTTGAAATAATTATAAATAGAGATGATTATCTTGACATAGAATCTGTTAGAAAAGTGCTTCTGGAGTGTAAGAATTATGATTTCTTCGTTAGAAGTAATAGTGCCGGTTTTACAGAGCTGTGTTCAGTAATCGACAATAGCAGACTGATGGATAGAGGTCTTAATATTAAGGATTATGCAGGTTTAAAATCGTATATTGACAAAATATCGAGTCCGGAGTTGAAAAACTCATTCCGCCTTAAGTTCCTTAAAAGGGAGGCATTAATGGAGGGGAAGGCTGCTTTTGATTTCGAGATGAAAGATAGAAACGGTAAGGTGTTCAATCTGAGCGATCTTAAAGGCAAAGTACTCTATATAGATTTATGGGCTACCTGGTGCCTGCCTTGCCTTGCTCAGGGTCCAATGTATACCGAGTTAAGTAAAAAATACAGAAGTATCACTTTTGTCGCAATTTCTATTGATGAAGATGAAGATAAGTGGAAAAAGAAGATTATCTCCGAGAATAGAGAAACTATTAAGGAGTTTATAGCAGACCAATCGTCAATAAAAGAAATCTGGGAGCTCAGAACCATCCCTAGATTTATCCTTATTGATAAAAATTTTAGGATAATAACAGCATTCGCTCCGCGACCATCAGAGAAAATGGAGATTGAAGAGTATCTGGGTTATTATAAACTTTAACGATATATATTATGCTATCGTTATAAATAGAGAGAAAATTAATTTGGTTAGTTAATTGTGTTTTGTTTAACAGTGAAAAAGCCGGGGTCAAAATCTCCGGTTTTTTCTTGTTGGCAGATAACTATTTTGCTCTCTAAGGTTCATATAAAAGAACTCCTCTCCACCTATGTAGGTTTATTGAAATTTTATCTTCACCGAAAAGTTTGATTATTGAAGAGAATAAGAATTTTTATTATCTTCGCATCCCGAAAGCCGGTAGCAATCACTACAGTTGAGAGCGGCCGGCAATTTATCTAACAAAAATTTGAAATAATGAGGAATTTATCTCAACACGAGATTGGCTCACTGATAGCTAATCTTTGTGTGGCGGAAGACTGGACTAAAGTCTTTGTGTCGGAGAGGTTCTCAGCAGACTATGTACACAGTACCCGCTTCTCGGGGAGGGTTGTACTTGGCCATTTTGAGAAATCTTTTACCATTGCCGGCGGTTTGGTCCGCCACTCAGGCATCAGAAATGCAACTATTCACAATTGTGAAATTGGCGACAATGTTCTCATAGAGAACGTACTCAACCATATCTCCAATTATACTATTGGAGAGGATTGCTATATCCAGAATGTAAATGTAATTGCCGTGGAGGAGTTCTCTACATTCGGGAACAATGTACGCGTGAGTGTGCTCAACGAAATGGGGGGCAGAGAGGTACCAATTTATGACAAACTCTCATCTTCACTCGCCTATATCATTGCCCTTTACCGCCATAAGAAAAAGGCGATAGAGAATTTTGAAAAACTTATTGAGAAATATGCCCGGGAGAGTGGGTCAGATATGGGTTCTATAGGTAAGGGGGTGAAGATTCTCAATACCGGTACAATAAAGCACGTTCGTATAGGCGATTATGCCAAAATTGTGAACACATCCAGGCTGGAGAACGGAACTGTCAACAGCAACAAACTGGCCCCGGTATATATTGGCGACAGCGTTATAGCCAAAGATTTTATCTTCTCCTCGGGCTCCTATGTGGCCGATGCCGCAACGGTAAGCAAGTGCTTTGCAGGACAGTCGTGCCATATCTCGCATAGCTTTTCGGCTCACGACTCGCTTCTGTTTGCAAACTGTAAATTTGAAAACGGAGAGGCCTGTGCAGTTTTTGCCGGGCCATTTACCGTATCTATACATAAATCCAGCCTGCTCATTGCCGGGATGCTCTCGTTTCTAAATGCAGGGAGCGGATCCAACCAGAGTAACCATATGTATAAGCTGGGGCCAATACATCAGGGAATTATAGAGAGAGGCTCAAAGACCACCAGTGACTCCTACATATTGTGGCCTGCCAAGGTGGGTGCGTTTTCGCTGGTGATGGGAAGGCACTACCGCCATTCGGACACCTCCGATATGCCATTCTCATATCTGATTGAGAAATCGGATGATACATATCTCATTCCCGGAGTGAATCTAAGGAGTGTGGGCACAATAAGGGATGCGCAAAAGTGGCCACTAAGGGATACCAGAACAGACCCGCAGCTACTGGATATGATCAACTATAATCTGCTTAGCCCCTACACAATCCAGAAGATGATACGGGGCAGGAGTATTCTTACAGAGTTGAGAGTTGTCTCAGGTGAGACCTCCGAAACATACACCTACAGAAGTTCAAAAATTAAAAACTCATCTCTGAGAAACGGAATCACTCTTTACGAGAAAGCTATCAATAAATTCTTTGGCAACTCACTTATAAAGAGGCTGGAAAAGACTAATTTCGAAAACATAGATCAGGTAAGAGAGCAGCTTAAACCAACTCATAAATTAGGTGAGGGAGAGTGGGTAGACCTCTCGGGTCTTTTTGTCCCAAAATCTGAGGTTGAGAGAATTATAGAGCAGGTAGAGAACGGGCAGATAACTCTTTGTAAGATAGAGGAGCGGTTCCGGGAGTTACACCGGGATTACTACGATATGGAGTGGAGCTGGGCATATATCACAATGCAGAGATACTACAACATAGATCTCTCGAAGATAACTGCAGATGAGATCCGGTCGCTGGTGGAGAGCTGGCGCGAGTCTGTAGTCACTCTGGACGAGATGATATACAAAGACGCTATGAAGGAGTTCTCAATCACCTCAATGATTGGCTTTGGTGTAGATGGTTCGGAGATGGAGAAACTCGAAGATTTTGAGTCGGTAAGGGGTGAGTTCGAAAGTAACCCCTTTATATCTGCAGTTCATAAACACATTGAGGTGAAATCTGCTCTGGCCCGGGAGCTGCTTTCAAGACTATCCACACTTTAATACAACATTCATATGTGTGGTATAGTCGGATATATCGGACAACGCAACGCGTGTCCAATCCTAATCAATGGTTTAAAGCGTCTTGAGTACCGGGGCTACGACAGCGCCGGGGTTGCACTAATCAACTCTTCGGGGGAGATAAACATCTATAAAACAAAGGGTAAAGTGGCAGATCTGGAGTGCTTTATGCACAATAAGCCAGCAGATGGCCATACAGGCATAGCTCACACCCGCTGGGCAACCCACGGAGAACCAAACAGGGTTAATGCCCATCCCCACTACTCATCTTCCGAGAAGATAGCACTCATCCACAACGGGATTATTGAGAACTACTCTCCATTGCGGCAGATGCTTATTCAAAACGGATATGAGTTCAAGAGTACAACCGATACCGAGGTTCTTGTGCAGCTTATAGAGTATGTGAGGGAGAGCGAGGGGGTTGGGTTGCTTCCTGCTGTGCAGATAGCTTTGAGCAGAGTGGTGGGCAGTTATGCGATTGCAATAATTGAGAGGAGCAACCCCGGTTGTATAATTGCCGCAAGAAAGAGCAGCCCGCTGGTTGTGGGTATTGGAGACAATGAGTACTTTATTGCATCGGATGCATCTGCAATCATAGAGCACACCTCATCTGTGACCTATATCAACGACGAAGAGATTGCGGTAGTTGACCTAAAAGAGGGGCTCAAAGTTTTAAATCTCAGTAACGAGGAGCTCCTGCCGGTTGTGGTGAAACTTGACCTCACCCTTTCGCAGCTTGAGAAGTGCGGTTACGAACACTTTATGCTAAAGGAGATCTTTGAGCAGCCACAGACGATATTCGACTCTATTCGAGGCAGGATAAATCTGGAGGGGACAAATGTTGCCCTCTCGGGGATAATTGACAACAGGGAGAGGTTCCGGAATGCCCGGAGAATAATAATTGTGGCTTGCGGGACATCGTGGCACTCTGCACTCATTGGGGAGCATATCCTTGAGTCTTTATGCAGGATTCCGGTGGAGGTAGAGTATGCGTCTGAGTTCAGGTACAGGAACCCGGTTATCTACCCGGATGATATTGTGATAGCCATATCTCAATCGGGGGAGACTGCAGATACCCTTGCCGCAGTGGAACTTGCAAAGGAGAGAGGGGCCTTTGTTTACGGCATCTGCAATGCTGTAGGCTCCTCAATTTCGCGTGCGGCACACTCCGGCTCCTATATCCACGTAGGCCCCGAGATAGGGGTGGCATCTACAAAAGCATTTACCGGGCAGATAACTGTGCTCATAATGATGGCTCTTGCTCTTGCCGAGCCTATTCGGAGCGATATTGTACGGGAGCTAAATAAAATCCCGGGGAAAATTGAGGAGATACTCAGAACAAATGACTCTATATGCGAGTTAGCAAATTCACTAGCAGATGCTAAAGGGTTTATCTATCTGGGGAGGGGTTTAAACTACCCTGTTGCTCTTGAAGGAGCTCTTAAACTCAAAGAGATAACCTATACACACGCAGAAGGTTATCCTGCTGCCGAGATGAAACACGGCCCTATTGCGCTGGTAGAGGAGGGTGTTCCGGTTATTGTAATTGCAACAGATAGCTCTGTATATGATAAAGTTATAAGCAATATTCAGGAGATTAAGGCCCGAAGGGGGAGGGTGATAGCAGTCGTAACCAGAGGAGATACTCAGGTAGTAAATCTTGCCGACAGTGTGATTGAAGTACCTCCAACCATAGAGTATCTAAATCCACTGCTATCTGTTATACCGCTACAACTTCTTGCATATCACATAGCTGTAAACAAAGGGCTGGATGTAGATCAGCCACGCAACCTGGCAAAATCGGTAACAGTAGAGTAAAATCTTTGAGATTTTTTGCCATAACATTGATCTTTATATAAATAAATGTGTGGTTATATTTAGGTTAGATAATTGAAATAAAATGGATAGCAAAAAGTCTCAGAGATTAATATCTAAAATCACCGATCTTATAGGAAATACACCTATAATAAAAATTGATAAAAAACTTCACGGCCTCAATAATGTTGAGCTGTATGCAAAGCTTGAGTATCTCAACCCGTTCGGGTCACTAAAAGACAGAACAGCACTGGGTATGCTCCGGGATAGTCTGCAGGAGATCTCCTCTCAGGGGAGGAGGGTTATAGAGACCTCAAGCGGAAACACCGCAAAGGCACTTCAATGTATCTGCAATGTAAATGGGATAGAGTTTACCACAGTAACCAACAGGATTCGGGTATCGGAGTCCAGAAACATCCTCAGGTTTATAGGCACAGATGTTATGGAGGTTTCAAAAGATGTAGATACTGTGGCTATGATTGAGGAGATGATACTGCGTGACCCATCGGCCTATTTCCATACGACCCAGTACTCAAACAGGAAAAACATAGAGGCTCATAAAGTTACGGGAAATGAGATCCTTGAAGATATTGGAAAGGTTGACTATTTTATTCACGTTCTTGGGACTTCAGGGTCGGGCAGGGGGATTGCTCAACGGCTAAGTGCAGATAACAATCAGTTAAAAACCGTGGGAGTGGTCACATCTGCCGAGAGCTACATCCCCGGGATAAGAAGCGTGACAGAGCTTGGCTCCTGCGGGTTTTTTAACAGAGAGGAGTATGACTCAATTGAAGAGGTATCTGCCAATACAGCAAAGTGCTATATGAAAAAACTTTGCAGAGGTATGGGCATTCTTGCAGGAGTCTCATCGGGTGCCGCTTTTGCTGCTGCCGTAAGTTATCTGAAAAGAGAGGAGGAAAAGCATCAGGCGTCTGCCAACATCGGAGAATTTTCAGAAGAGATGACTGATAGAGATCTCTTGGATAATACTTTGAAAAAGGCGGTTATTGTGGTATGTGACAGGCTTGAGACCTACGCTAACTTTATAAAGGAGAATAGGTTTTACAAATATCACGTACTTGGAAACACCTACATAATTGTAGACGCAGTTGACAATTCCACACCGCTGAGCATCGAATTTGTTAAAAGAATCTGCCACAAAGAGTACGGAGCAGGCGCCGATGGTCTCATTTACGGACCGTTGGAACCGACCGACCATTTAGAACAGGCAGGTCATTTGGTATCCACCGGCCATTTAAACCCCGGACAGGTATATGAGTATAAAGCTTACAATAAAGATGGCAGCGAGGTGAAAAGTGCACTCTTTGCCAGTATGATTTTTGCCAAGTATCTTAAAGATAAAGAGGTTGTTAAGTCAGATTCAATCCCGGTACAGATTGCAGAACAAAAAATGAGTGTGGAGTTCCTGAACAGAGAGGCCACCCGTATAAAAGTGACAATAAAAGAGCCGGTCATTAAAGGCGTCAGAAAGATAGGCGGTCTGGAGTATATAAATGTTTATTTAGGGAATGAGAATCTGGTGAGAGAGGAGCAGAATCCGACAAAGGAGATGATAACAGAGAGGGGGGAGGAGATCCACGCGAGCGGGGAGTTCCCCGATGGTGTAAATATTCAGCTGGTAAACATAATTTCCCGCAACCATATTCAGATAGAGACATTTGAGAGAGGTGTGGGTTACACTCTTGCCTCGGGAACCAGTGTGATGGCATCCTGCTTTGCAATGAAGGGGAGGCTTGGGACATCTGTATCTGTACACACCCCAGGCGGAATTTGTAAAGTAGATCTCAACTCGTATTCAATAACGGCAGAGGTGTTCAAAATTTTTGAGGGAGAGTTTGAGTTGTAGCCTCAGCAAGTTGCTCTGAAATAATTTGTAAATTGCAGCCAATATTATCTAAATTTAAAATCAGATGAAAAGGGTTGGATTAATAATTTTGCTTTTTTGCACTGTAATTGGTGCATCTGCACAGAAACTTCCTGTAGCCTGGGATGAGCTCACCTCGGGTGATTTTACGAAAGCTGTAACTATATCTCAAGGGGTGTGTATTATTCCGATGGGAGTGATGGAGAAGCACGGGCAGCATCTGCCTTTGGGAACCGACCTCTACACGGCAAGGGATCTCTCATTAAGAGCTGCGCAAAAAGAGTATGCAATAGTATTCCCGCCCTATTTTACAGGGCAGATATTTGAGGCAAAACAGCAGCCGGGAACTGTTGCCTACAGTACGGAGCTCATTTACAAACTTCTGGACGAAACCTGCAGGGAGATCTCAAGAAACGGAATCAAGAAGATTATTCTGGTAAACAGCCAC
>Ga0209417_1004331_pt1 | contig 17143 bp, 13 predicted proteins | sample RifGroF2_FD_184002 | JGI IMG/M metagenome (GOLD analysis project Ga0209417, IMG submission 184002) | Groundwater microbial communities from Rifle, Colorado, USA - Groundwater F2 (SPAdes) (version 2) | ecosystem: Environmental > Aquatic > Deep subsurface > Groundwater | place: Rifle, Colorado... | reverse complement strand
TAGCAGTTATTATATTAATGACAAAACTTCGACGTTGACTGATATTCACGATGAGTTGTCGAAGTATAATATTTCCCCCGGCTGTTATAACGTTATGATGCAGGGCGATGTTACCAGTATTATTAATATTAGCGCCACCGAAAGACGTAAAATTATAGACGAAATCGCAGGTGTGGCGGAATTTGACAGAAGGATAGAGCAGGCTAAAAAAGAGCTTGATATTGTCGAAGAACGTGTAGGCAAGTCAAATATTATACTCGCAGAGGTTGATGTCAGGCTTCTACAGCTTGAGGAAGAAAAACAGCATGCTCTTAAGTACCAGAAATTAAGAGAAGAAAAACACCAGCTTGAAAGTAAGCTGCATATTGTCAGGTATTTTGAAATAAAAAACTCTTTTGAGCGTCTGCATGAAAGTATTTTACACGCTAACAAAGAGAAAAAAGAAGAAGAAAACAGGCTTTCTGAATTAAACAGCAGACTTTTAGAAGCGCAGACAAAGCTTAAAGATTTATCTGAAGTCATAAAAAGCAAAGGTGAAGACGAGCAGATAGAAGTTAAAAAGCAGATTGAAACACTAAAAGGAATAATTTCCAGAAAAAAAGACAGCATAAACTTCTCTGAAAAACAAATTAAGGATAATACACATTCTATCGAAAGCGCCCAGTGCAATATTCAGGAATTAAAAGATAAAATCGAGGACTCTAGCCTCAAAATTTCCAATAAAAATGACGAAATAAAAGTTCTTGAAGACAATATAAAAACCGAAAAAGAACATCTTCAACGAGTTCTGAATGAGGTTTCCGGTATTAATAAAACTGCAAATGAACATGTGGAAAAACGTAACGCCTTAAGAAAACAGCTTGAGAACAAAAAAGACGAAGAAAACGCTGTTTTAAAAGAGAAACTTACTCTTGAGGAGAAAGTTTCAAGGTTTGCAAGGGATATAGAAGACTCAAAGCAAAAGATTGCCGAAGTTGAGAAGTTTAAAATAGAGTTTAGTGAAAAGAAAAATATCCTTGAAACACAGACAATCGAGCTGGATAAAGAACTTAAGGACTATGAGATTGTCCAAAAAAATAATCTTTACAATCTCGACAAAATCAAAAATGAAATAAACGATTTGACTTATAACATTAAGACTGCGTACCAAAAAATCGCCCAGCTTGAAGCAAATAAAAGGGCTGCGGAAGATGCCGGTTTCGGAAGAGCAATTGATACGGTACTTAAGGCTGATATTGAAGGTGTACACGACATTCTGGCAAAGCTTGGCAATGTTGATGATGAGTATTCCACCGCTCTTGAAATAGCCATGGGTGGAAGGATGAGAAATATTGTCGTTGAAGACGATGAAGTAGCCGGTATCGCTATTGAAATTCTCAAGTCTTCCCGTGCGGGAAGGGCGACTTTCTTGCCGCTTAATAAAATGAAACCGCGTCCATGGGGGATGAAGCCTCCAAAAGATGCGGGTGTAATTGATTTTGCGATAAATCTTGTGGAATTCGACAGTGTTTATGAATCCGCATTTTATTATGCACTCGGAGATACCTTGATTGTTGAAGATTTGAATGTTGCAAGGCGGTTAATGGGTAAATACCGTTTGGTTACACTTGATGGAGGGCTAATTGAAAAATCGGGCGCGATGACAGGTGGAGAAGCGCAGAAGTCAGGGCTTAAATTCGCTCAATCCGAGGATGATGAATTAACTAAATTCAAAGAACGGTTTGAAAAACTTCAGGATAAAGTGCTTAATTTTGAAAAAGAAAAGCGGGAAACAGAAAATAAACTTGATGAAATCCGCCGTGATTACTCAAATGCACTAACTGAATCCAACAGAAAGAAAATGGAGCTTGAAAATCTGCTTAAAAATCTTAATGAAGCAGACGCGACAATAGTTTTAAAGAAAATGCATATTGAAAACATCACTCCTGAGTTTGAAAATATGAAAAAAGAACTGGAAGAAGTTACCCTGAAATTAAATGCGTATTCTCAGGAAATTGAAAAACTGGCAAAAGAAATAGAAATAATAGAACAGACGCTTCCTAAAGACGAATTATCAAAGCTCAACGAGCAAACAGAGGGCATAGAGTTTGAAATAAAGTGCTATGAAAGCAAGCTTGCCAACTGTCAAAACGATATTAAGTCTATAGAGTTAGAGATTAACTTTAATAAGCTTACAATATCAGCTCAGGAAGACAAAATAGAGCGAACAACAGAAGAAAACATTAAGCTTTCTAAAGAAAAAGAAGCTTTCGCTGTTGAAATTACTGCTACAGAAGAAAAAGCCAGCGAACTTGAAGAAAAAATCCGTGAAATAAGTTTGGAATTAAGTGAGTTGCAAAGTGAACGGGATAAATTCCATGCAGAAGTTTTGAATCTGGAAACCAATAAAAACGGGCTTCAATTAAAAATTGAAAGACTTTTAGCGCAGGTAGAAGCGTTTAAAGTCAGCAGAAAAGAAAAAGAACCTGAGCTTGACGCTATAAGAGAAGAACTTATTGCGCAGGGCTTTGAAATTGCACAGCTTTCTCCCACAACTATTTCTGTAGAGGAAGTTCATAAAAACATTGCACGAATTCAAAAACGTATGGAAGAGATGGAACCTGTCAACATGAAAGCTCTTACAGAGTATGATGAGGTTAAATTCAGGAAAGACGAGCTTAAAAACAAAATTGACACGCTTACAAAGGAAAAAGAGCAGATAATTGAACGTATGAATGGCTTTGAAGACCTTAAAATAAAGTCTTTTAAGGAAACTTACGACAATGTAAACAGCAATTTCGAGAAAATCTTTGCACAGCTTTCCGATGGTACAGGCAAGATAGTGCTTGAGAACGAAGAAAATCCACTTTTGGGCGGTTTGACTATAGAAGCCCAGCCAAGAGATAAAAAAATGCAGCGTCTTGAATCCATGAGCGGTGGAGAAAAATCATTAACGGCTCTGGCATTTGTTTTTGCAATTCAAAGATATCTTCCCGCTCCGTTTTATGCGTTTGACGAGGTTGATATGCACCTTGACGGCGTAAATGCAGAGCGGCTTGCCCAAATGATAAAATCCCAGTCTTCTAATACTCAGTTTGTCGTGGTATCATTGAGGAAACCTATGATTGAAGCCGCCGACAGAACAATAGGCGTTACCCAGAAAAACAGCGGGATTACCAAGGTTACAGGAGTGAAGTTGCATGGATAGCACAGCATTAAACCGTCATAGCGAAGCAATCCATCCATTATCGACTGCTAAATGGATTGCTTCGTCGCAAGCTCCTCGCAATGACAATAATAATTTGACTCTTGAAGTTTACGAGGATATTAACAAGAAGGCGGAAAATGCCGTTGACGGGATTGAAATTCTTGTTGAAATGTCTAAAAAAGGAAAAATAGACCCCTGGAATATTGATATTGCTGATGTTACAGACAAATATCTTAAACAGCTCGTTGAAATTAAGACCAATAACCTTAAGCTTACCGGAAGGACGCTTTTCTTTGCGGCAGTTCTATTAAGGCTTAAATCAGACATTCTCGAGGGGATAAATCTTAATGAAGACAGAGCTTTTCACGAGCATAAATTCCTTGAAGATTTAGACAATACTTTTGATAACGACATCGAAAGCATTAATATGAACAATGTGATTTCGCTTGATGATGTTCTGGAACGTAGAACAAGCGTCAGACTTAATAGAGAGCGTATTGTAACACTCGATGATCTTATTAAACAGCTTGAATTTTACGAAAAAATTGATAAAAGGCTTGCGCTTCAAAATAAAAACAGCAGGGCGTTGCGAAGAGCCAAGTCTTATGAGAAATTTACCGCGGAAGACATCATAAATATGGCTCACGATGAGTATATCGACAACGGGATAAAAGTTCTCCAATCTGTTCTCGAGCGAATTTTTCTGACAGATAAAAGAGCTTCACTTTCTGATTTGCATGAAACCGGAATGGACAAAGTTTCTATCTATATTGCGCTTCTGTTTCTTTCTGCAAGTACGGATATTGACCTTGTGCAGGATGAGTTTTACTCTGAATTATATGTGATTCCTGAAGAAGAAAAACCTGTTTCTCCTGAAATATCGCTGCAATTTAATGATTTAAAGTATTCAAGGAATACAAAATCTGATCTTAGAGTTCTTACTCCTGATTCTCAAACAAGTAATCAAGCGGAGGCATTTTAATGTCTAAAGAGAACGAGTTACAAAAGCTTCCAGCGAAGCAAAGCTCCGCTTCAGCTTTTTCCGCTCCCGCTTCGCATTTAAAATGTCGAATAGAGGCAGCGCTTTTTGTTATAGGGAAAGCGGCTTCAGTTGAAGAAATTGCTGAAATACTTAAAGAAGACCCTGTTGAAGTTGAAGAAGCTCTTTTGGATTTGATTATGGATTATTCCAGCCGCGAAACAGCTCTGGAAATCGATGATGAAAACGGTTATATAATTCAGATAAGCGAAGAATACAAAGATATCGTTGAAAAACTTGTTCCTGTGGAACTTAAAACGCCTATTTTAAGGACTTTAACCATTATTGCGATAAAAGAACCCATCAGACAATCACGGTTAAAGGAACTCCGCGGCGCTGTGGCATATGATCATATTCCTGAACTTCTGGAAAAAGGCTTAATTACAAGAAAAAAAGATAAAAACGGCAGGTCGTTTATTTTAAAGACAACTCCAAAGTTTGCTGAGTATTTCAAGATGAAAGGTGATACCCGCACGCTTGCCAAAATTCTCGACATCGAAGCCAAGCCTGACCTGGAAGGAGTTCAGACAGAATTTGAATATGAAATGGATACTGAAGAATAAACATAAAACGGGGAACAATATGGTTAATATAACTATTAAACCTGAACATATAATAATAAATCCTATGGATCCTGAAGTTATTAGTAAAATTCAGGCAAAAAACTTTATGGAGAAATCAATCCATAAATGTAATTCACCTTATCAAAAAATAAATGTTGTAGAAAATTTTTTAGGGCGTTTTTTGGTTTTTGATAATTTTCCACAGGCAGGCATTATAAAAAATGAACTATATAGCGGAAATTTGCCTTATATTAACTATTTTTTTCTTTCCTGTTTATTAAATCCGAATATAAAAAATGTTTTAATGCTCGGCATGGGTACGGGAAATTTTGCTGTAAGTCTTTCAGAATTGCTTCCTGATCTAGAAAGTTTTGATCTTGTTGATTTAGATTACAAAGTATATTCCATTGCCAAAAAATACTTTGATTTTAAGGAAAATTCAAAAATAAAAGTCCATATTCAGGATGCGGTTGATTTTGTTAAAAACTCAAAAACAAAATATGATCTTATAATTCTTGATATTGGAAATAGTAAAGGAATACCGCTTTCTTTTCTTACTGAGGAATTTATAAGTGAAACGTCCTCACTATTGAATGAAAACGGAATTATGATTTCAAATGTTTTTAGTTCGCACGAATTTAATTCGGATAAAAACGTTATTTTTAAGTCGACATTAAAAACTTACAAAAATGTATTTAATGAAATTAGGCTATTCCCTGTAATTTATGGAGATTATGTCATTAATAAAGTATTTTATGGGCTAGAAGGCGTAGTTCAGGATTCCATAAGTGTATTATTGTTTTCTTCAAAGGACAAAATAATCATTTCAAAAGAAGAATTGATAAACAGGGCGAAAGAATTGCAACAAAAATCAAGCCTTCAGGATATTGAAAAACTGGATAAATTTGCAGAGGATTTATTAACAGAAGAAATTAACACGGATAATTTTAAACCCTTTAGAGAAGCGTATAAAAATGATCCTGAATTTAATAATGACACTATAAAGGATTATCTTTTTTTATCTTGATTAACTTGAGTCGCCAATTATTTTTTGTTGTTATTGCGAGGAAGCCCGCAGGGCTGACGTGGCAATCTATAAAAATAAAATCAATTTGGATTGCTTCGGGCAAAGCCCTCGCAATGACAGTTTTGGCTATTTAGTGACTGTGGTTATTTAAAAACCCCAAAACGTCGATGAAAATGCAGCGTCATGAAGGTTGGCAAAAGGTATTTCTCCCGAGGTGTATAATTCTTGTAAAAATTCATTGACTAATTCACCGGATTCTTCATAGGACATGCCTTCAACTGTTTTGTGAGAGTAATAAAATAAGTCAAATTCGTCTTTGTCGCTTATTTCGGATATAGAATATTCTTTGAATCTTTCTGCAATTGGAGAATGTTCTTTAACCAGATATTTAGCAAGAAGAGGGCTTTTTATGTATTCTGAATTTTCTTTTGCAAAATTAATTGTTTCCATTGCTTCTTCTTTTGTTTCTGTAGGAAAACCTAGCATTAAGAAGCAAGTATTCTCAATACCAAGCTTATGCGCTGTTTTTATTATTTCCAGTCTTTCTGTTTTATCAGTAAACTTTGTTTTGTTCATTAATTTTAGAATTCTTTCATTTACTGATTCAACACCCCATAACATTTCTGTCAGTCCGGCGCTTTTTGCAAGTTTTAAAAGTTCTTCGGTAAATTCTTTTTCAATTCTTGTATAAATCATAAAATTTATTTTAATTGTGGATTTTAATATTTCATTTGAAAGCTTTCTAAGGTATGCAGGACTCATAGCTTCACATACAAAGAAAATTTTTGAAAAATTAACTGTTTTTTGTAATTCAATTATTTCGGAAACTATTTTTGAGGGGTCTTTAAAGTCATATTTGTTTCCTGTGTAGCAAACATCACAGAAAGTGCATTTTGCCCAGTAACAGCCTCTTTCTGCAAGAAGAGGCAAAATAATTTCGTCTATATAATATGAATCCATCGGCAAATCCGAAAAATCAGGAGGAGGAAGCTCATTTAAAGGCATTGTTTGAGTTCTTTCATTTATTTGAACTTTTCCATCCTTTAAATAAATAAGATTGGGAACTTTTTCTATAGCAGTTTTTCCTTCAAGATAGTTCATAAGCTCAAGGATCGGTTTTTCCCCTTCTTCATAAATTATAGAATCAATAAAACGTTCAAAAATTTCAGGTCTGTTTTGTACGGTTTCTTTAAGTCTGCTGAAATAACTGCCCCCGATATTTATATGAGCTTTTGTTTTTTGTTTTAACAGCATGGCAAGAGTTAAACCCGGTAATAATTGACTCTGGGCACATACTGAAATGCCTATAAAATCAGGATTTTTTTCAATTATTTCAGGAATTATATCTTCGTAAAATTTATAAAATATGTTTTTTGATTCATCAACAATAAATTCGTTTAATTGCTCAAAATTTCTTATAAAGTAAAAATATTTATCATTAAGAGCTTTTGCATCAAAATAAGGTAAGAATAAATATCCGAGAACTGTCCATATATTAATTCTTGCAAGCATCACATCTTTTTTTAGATATGTTTTTGTCCCTGCTTTAATTATTTTTACACAATTTTCAACTTGATCTATTTGTTCAGAAGCTTGTTTTTTATCAATTTCTTTTATTTTTTTGTATTTAAGGTATTTATTTTGAAAAGCTTCAGGATATTCACTTATGCATTTAGATTCATCATATTGATTAAAAATTTCTTCCGCATTTTTTTCATAATCTACAAAAAGGTTTTCCAATGTTTTTTTTATAAATTCGGGATTTAGAATATAGTTATAAAAACTTAAGTTTATATCCATTACATCGGTATCATGGCCGTTAGTATTTAATATTCCTTTTATTATCGGTGTTGAAAGGTAAGGGTTTTCCGGCATTGACTGTGGTGGGAATATAACTAAACATTTCATAATAACAATTCCTTATGATAATTTTAAATACATTATTTAAAACAATCATAAGGTATGTATTTATTTATTGTCCAGTAATAATTTTGGTTTTCTATTGTAATTCATACAAAAAATACAGGCGCGGTGCGCCTGTATTTTTTATTAAAGTTTAAATTTATCCTTGTGTATTCAAGCCCGCTTTCTGTTCTAACTGTGCGATTCTTTGGTTAGCTTCTCCAAGTTTTTCAGCTAAAACAATTAGTTGATTTGAGGAATTATTCGAAGCTTGTGGTTGAGCAAAAACGCTCGGTTGTGGTTGAGCTTGTGCTACTTGTTGAGGTTCTTCTTTTTTGCCGCCGATTGCGTTGCTTATCATTGGCATTACGGCACCTATTATGCTACTGAAATCCATAATTTCTCTCCCTTTTTATATTAATTTAAATATCATTTTTTAATTTTAATTTATCCTTGTGTATTCAAGCTGCCACTAGAACTACCGCCCATTCTTTGTTCTAACTGTGATATTTTTGCGTTAGCCTGTCCAAGTTGTTGAGCTAAATTAACTAATTGTCCTGAATAATCACCTGAAGCTGGTCCTGCAGCTCCTTGACCGAATATAGGTGCTTGTTGAGCTGCCGGTGCTGCTGCTTGTTGTCCTGCTGCTCCACTTACTGCTCCGCCGATTGCTCCTGCTGCTTTTTCTACTAAAGGTTTTGCTACTGCTGCTACGATTGGTGCTGCTGCGATCATTAATGGCATAATTCTTTTCCTCTTCTCTCTCTCTACCTTAACTAATTACCTCTGACTAATAAATGAATAATGAAAAATAAAATTTTAATTTAAAAAACTTTTTTAATTCTCTTTACCTTTTTCAACCTCTCATATTAATATAAAAACAAGCAGTGCATGAAAATTGCCCTTTTGTAAAGAAATATTAAATAACATTTTTTTAACAAAGAAATAAAAAATTTGTAATTCTTTGCTACTATATAGAAAATAGGTAATTAAATTTTTTACAAAAAAGGGGTTAAACTGATGAAAAAAAATGAGATTGTTTTAATAACAAGTTTAATTTTGTTTTTTGTGGTGGTTTTATTTTGCGGATCATTTGCTTATGCGCAGATGTCTTTAGATTTTCAGGGGCAAACTTATACAACCGGTAATATTCCGATGCCGTCAGATCCTACACCGCCTCCTTCTTCCTCAACTTCGAGTCAGGCTTCACAAACTTATTACAAGCCTAAACCTTATAAACCTTCTTTTGAATCACAGGTGAAGGTGCAAATGATGGGAACTATTCTTGATTCAATACTTCAGGCGCAGCAACAGGCTCAACAGAAAGCCCAGTGGGAAGCACAACAAGCGGCTATAGAAGCTCAAAAAAAAGCGGAAGAAGCAAAAAAGGCAGCAGCATTAAAGAAAAAACTTGATACCCAAAAATGGATTTATGATTTTCAGAGTGACACCTCTGTTGTTAAAATAAACAATGACAAACCCAAAGTAATGTTATTAAATGATGATGATCCTTATGGACCAAAGCTTTCTTCAAATTTAAAAACAGTAAAAGGCATATATGATACTTCTGCAATGTCTAAAGAAGATAGGGCTAAATGCGCGGCATGGCTTCAAAACAAAGCCAATTATGCAAATCAGGCTTTTGGCTTAGCCGGAAGTACTGAAGGTAATAATTATAAACACCAGAAAGATTTATTAATGAGAGGCGAAGCAATAGATGAGGATTGCAGTCAGGCAATACAAACAAACTCTATCGCTAAAATTAAAAAACCGGCTTCAGATTATTATTTTCCTCCTACGATGAGTGAAGAACATATAAGAAATGTTTACGCGCAGACAGTAAAAGACCTTAATAAATGCGCAGCTGAAAAGAATTGCAGTTCTGAACATGTAGCAAACCTGAAAAATATACAGATAAAAGCTGAACAGGAACTTGTATCTCATTATGGAATTAAAGAAAATTAATTAAAAAACAGGGAAGTGGAATATATGAAAAATAAAAGATTTTTAAATAATATTTTCTCAATATTTGTAATTATTTTGGTGTTGTTCGGCTTGAGCGGGTGTTCTCCCGAATATTTGAGAAGTAGCGGTAAAGCTGCTTATGGTCAAAGGGATTATTTATACGCTGTAGGTTGTTATAAAGGGATAATTTCTCAAAAACCTGATGATATGGATGCTTATTATTATTTGGGAAAATCTTATCTTGAGGCAAGCGACCCTGATAGAGCAATAGATAATTTTAGTAAAATTATTGAATCTAACAGTTCTGATGCGGCGGCCTTAAAAGTGAAAACTTATCAGTCTTTGGCTCAGGCTTATTATCAAAACGGAGAATATGAAAAATCTTTGGATTCCTATAAAAAGGCTAATGCTATTGATCCAGGTACTGATTTGGTAAATGTGGCTTTATATACAGATATTTATGATGTTAATAATCAAATAAAAGCTGCTATTGATTTGCAAAAAAGATATAATTATTCCCCTGAATATTTATCAAGACAGTATAGAATTTTAGCCTATCTTTATAACAGAGATAATAATTATGATGAAGCCCTCAAAAGGGCAATTAAAGCTATAGAAGCATATCCGGACAATGAGGTGGCATATTATATGGCAGGATTTGCTTCCGGTCAAAAAGGGCAATATGAAAAAGCAATTGAAGCTATAAGCAAAGCAACAAAAATGAAAATTGATGATGCCAAAGAATATTTGCCTATGTATATTAGTCTTGCATATTTTTTCTCGAAAAACGGACAGACTGATGAAGCAATCGCTGCTTATAATCAAGCAGTAGGAAGTACTCAAGGCTATAATAATTCATATAGCGATTATTCTTTTGTAGCGGCAAAAGCTTTAGCTTATTATAATGCAGGCAAATATGACGAAGCACTTTTTACGGTTAACAAATTTATTATTCCTCTTGAAAAAGGCAGAGTAGGAATATTTCTCAGGGATTCAGCAAGTTTAAGAAGCGGTTATGGTGATAAAAATTATTATGTATTTGATGTGGTGAAAAATAGTCCGGCAGAAAAGGCAGGCTTGCGATACGGGGATAAAATAATTGCAATCAATAATCTCTCAACAAAAGGCTGGTCGGTTAGTAAGCTTGTGGAAAATCTTTCAGGCATGGAAGGAACAAAAGTTGCTATAAAAATTCAAAGAAATCCGGGATTTACCAAACATTTTTATAAAGAAAAATTAAAAAAAGAAATTATTGAAAAAACTTTGATTAGAGAATGTTATAACAGCAATAAGCAAAATAAAGATTTAGCAAATATTTATGGAATAAGAAGTTTAATTTACAGAGCGAAGGGTAATATTAAAGATGCGGTTTGGCAGGCTGAAAAGGCTTATGCTCTTTATCCGGAAGCTTTAAATACAAAACTTGCTTACGGCATGTCAAAAGTTGATAAAGGCGATTATATTACAGCTCTGGATACATTATCCGGAATAAATTCAGGGATGATTGAAAATGCCCGTTTATACAATTTTAATTTTCTTTATTTCTTTGTTCCGTTTCCTTCAGACGAAGAACAGTTAAAATTAGGCAAAGCGATAGCTTATGCAAAGCTGGGCAGAATAAATGAAGCTGTTGCACTTATACCTGAAGATGACAGAATTTCTCAACTTCCGCCTTTTAACAATGATTATCAAAAATTATCACAGGTTCTTAACCAGATAGCCAAAGTCCATGAGGAAAAAGCTGTTGATTTTGAGAGAAATGGCGATTTGAAAAGAGCTTTAAGTGAATATACCGTAGCAATAGCTTTTAATAGTGATGAAAATAAAAGTGAAATGCTGAAAAAAAATATTTTTAACCTTGTGCATCAACTTCCGGGATTGCCTCCTATATCAGAAGACACCCGTAAGCATATGATAAGAGCGGATGTTTTACTTGCGGAAAATGATTTACAGGGCTGCCTGAAAGAGTATAAAAATGCCTTGAAATTAGCTCCTTACATACCAAAGGTTTACTATAATACAGCTATGATTTACGGGAAGTTAAAAAATTATGATAAAGCCATAAGTTATATGAATAATTATATAGATTTAGCGCCGGAATCACCTAATGTTCAGGGTGCTAAAGACGAAATCACCAAATGGGAATTATTAATGGAAAAATCAGGAAAAACCGGTTTATAGGCGGAATCCTCACAGGCAAATTTATGCTAAACTACTTTTACTAGTGCTTTGTTAACTAAGTTTTGGAGGTTATATTTTTTCCGTCGCTTGTCCTCGAAACTACGTTTCTGCGGAGGCTCCTACAAAAACATAACCTCCTTCAACCGGACAGAATTAACTCAACAATGTACTAGTTTAAAAGGTTCTTTAATGCCGGATTTGAAAATTATAAAGGAAAAGAATGTTTTTTGAAAATATTATAGTAGGGGCGGGTTTAGCAGGCAGCACTATTGCAATAATGCTTGCTGATAAGGGCGAGAATGTTTTAATTATAGATAAAAGAAATCATATAGCTGGAAATACTTATGATTTTCAGGATGAAAACGAAATTCTTGTACAAAAATATGGTCCTCATATTTTTCATACAAATAATGAAGATGTATGGGCTTTTCTTAGTCGATTTACCGAATGGAATGATTATAAGCATAAAGTTTTGGCGTGTGTTGACGGAAAAAAAGTCCCTGTTCCCATAAATCAGGATACGATTAACATTTTATATTCAAAATCTTATGATACAGAAGAGTTAATAGAGTTTTATAATAATCAAAAAATAGATATAGCTGAAATAAAAAACTCGAGGGATGTTATTGTAAGTCAGGTTGGCGAAGATATTTACGAAAAAATATTTAAAAATTACACAAAAAAACAATGGGGAGTTTACCCTGACGAGCTTGAGCCAGAAGTTATAGCCCGAGTTCCTGTAAGAACAAACAATGATTCAAGGTATTTTACCGATAAATATCAGGGAATGCCTCAAATGGGTTATACCCGGATGATTCAAAACATGCTTGATCATCCCAAGATAAAAATATTTTTAAATACTGATTTTTTAGAAATCCAAAATGGATTAAAGTTTGATAGGCTTATTTTTACAGGTTGTATAGATGAATTTTTCAAGTTTAAGTTCGGTAAATTACCTTATAGGTGCCTTAATTTTAAGTTTGAAACAGTTGATAAAGAATTCTATCAAGAAGCTGCTGTTGTTAATTATCCTAATGATTATGATTTTACCAGAATTACAGAGTTTAAACACTGGACATATCAGAAAAGACCTAATACAACAATAGTTAAAGAATATTCAAGCGCAGAAGGTGATCCATATTATCCTGTTCCTCAAAAAGAAAATTATAAACTTTATGAAAAATATAAAGAAGAAGCCGAAAGTCTTGAAAAAATTTATTTTGCGGGACGGTTGGGCTGCTATAAATACTTTAATATGGATAAAGTAGTTGAAGAATCGATGAAGCTTTTTAATACACTATATTAGAGGTTAAAAAGAAATGCGAAATGAAGAATAAAAAAACAAAAAGGGCGAGCGAGTCCGCAAAGCGGACGGAAAGCGAGCCAAAAAACTAACTCTAGCCCCCTCCCTCAAGGGAGGGGGTTGGGGGTGGGTGTAAAAATGATTTGAGGTTAAATAAAAAAATGAAACAATACAAAATTTTTGTTATAAATCCTATAAGCATAATTGGGGATATTCTAATAAAAGGCATTGCAAAAGGATTTGAACAACTCGGGCATGAAATTTTAATGATGGACGTAAGAGAACTTGATGAAAAAAAGATTAATGAGTTTAATCCGGATTTTGTTTTAGGTATGGATTATGCGCATTTTATAAGAAAAGATGCCGAAAAAATTATAAACAATTTAAATGTTACTGTTTGTCATTTTTTTATTGATGATCCAAATTCAACATTTGCGCATTCAGGAGATTTAACTCTTTATGATAAATTATCAAATAATAAAAAAAGTATCATATTTTGTTGGGATGAAGCATTTTTAAGTGATTTTAAAAACGACGTTTATTATGTTCCTACAGGTATTGATTTTGAAAATTATAAAAATCCTGATCTTTCCATAAAAATGGAAAAATCTGTAATTCTTTTTGCAGGTCGACCTTTAACAGACAAAAGAGAAAAAGTAATAGCGCATGTCGTGAAAAATTTCCCCGATAAGTTAAGCATATATTCTTATAAACCCCATTTTGACAAAAGTGCCGAGGAAATGCTTGCAAAAGGTTATTTAAGTGAAAAAGACGCAGAAGAATACAAAAAATGCTATAAAGGTTTTTTGAATGGAGAAAAAGAGCTTGCTGCGGCTTATCACAATTGCGACATTGTCTTAAACATAACAATGGAGCAAGGTCCTTCAAGTATGAATTCAAGGGTGCTGGAAGCTCTTGCAACGGGTTCTTTTTTAATTACTGATTATGTAAAAGATACGGAAAAGTATTTTGAACCGGATAAAGATTTTGTTTTTTATTATGATTTGGATGATTTAACGCAAAAACTCAATAAATATCTTGATAATCCCGCATTAAGAACTGAAATAAAAGGCAGCGGACGCAAAAAAGTAGAACAATCTCATACTTTATTGCAAAGAGCCAAACAAATGCTTGAAATAATGGATAAATTATAATTTGCTCTTCGGTTTCGCGGTAGAAATCGGAGGAGGCTGAATATAAAGGGGCTTTAGGTTATGCCATTTAAAGGGATTAGATTGCCATGACGCTTCGCAATCACTTAAATACTTACAGGTTAATTTCGCAAGAAAAAATCCCAAATTCTCTTTTATTTCAGAAAGATTTAAACATTCCAAACCTGCTTCTTTAAGAACTTCGGACATTTTTTTGTCGGAAATTATAAAGAAATTATTGCTTTTAGCATATTCGACAGCGTTTTCATATTCAATGGCTTGCGGCTCTAAAATATCCTTTCCGTAAACAGCCATATAAGCTTTTCCCCGTCTTGCATCAAGCAGGCAAAGGGTAGCTTTCTCTGTATTATTCAAAAGGGAATAAATTTCCATTGAAGAAACTCCGACTACCGGTATATCAAGCTGCTGCCCCATAACTTTTGCTACTGTGGCAGAAGCTCTTATTCCAGTGAAGCTTCCCGGCCCTATGTTTACGCCTATTGCTTCAATGTTTTGAAGGATAAGGTTCTGACTCTGAAGGAGTTCAATAATTACAGGAATAAGGTGAGCCGAATTGTAGCTTTTTTGAGTAGTTTCAATGATTTTACATATTTCAATGTTACTATCATTTCCGATAGTAACGTACATAGTTTCTGTGCTCGTGTCGAAAGTAAGTATTTTCATAAATATATCTTATCGAAAATATAAGAAAGTTTAAAATAGTTTATGAAAAAGAGAAATAAGAAGGGGTTTTAAGTATAATATTAAAAAAGAATAAGAAAGTTTTGGGATAAGACTATGTCGGATGAAGATAAGCAGTTTGATGCGACGCCTCAGAAGCTGAAAAAAGCAAAAGAAGAAGGTCAGGTAGTTAAAAGTAAGGACTTTTCTACTGCTATATCTCTGCTGGCTATGTTTATGATATTAAATGCAGTTGCCCCTATTATATGGGAACAGATTTCAAAGATGTTTGTTCTTATTTATGAGCAAATTCCAAATAAAAGTGTCGAAAATATAGGCAGTTCTTATTTGCTTTTATTAACACTGGTCCCAATGGTTGTAATCGTCGGTCCTATTATGTTTTTGTCTATGCTGGTTTCTATTATTGGAGACTTTATTCAGGTAGGACCTCTAATTGCTACAAAAACAATAGAGCCAAAATTCGATAAGCTAAACCCTGTTAACGGATTTAAAGGTATATTTTTATCGTCAAAAACGTACTTTGAACTGGTAAAAAACATTGTAAAAGTCTTAATATTAGGGTTTGTGGCTTATATAGTATTCAAAGACCATATCACTGCTTTACTTGGGCTTTGCGCGATAGAAAACACGTTCTCTATTTTGTATGAATTTGGTAGAATAGTAATTGACTTCGTCACAAAAGCGGGAACAATCTTTTTGGTAATTGCCGGAGCTGATTATCTTTTTACAAGATGGAAGTTCTTAAAAGATCAAAAAATGTCCTTCAAAGAGATGAAAGATGAATACAAAAACAGCGAAGGAGATCCTCATGTAAAAGCTGCTTTAAGGCAAAGGCGTATGCAAATGCTTCAACAGGGTATGCTTGATGCCGTACCGACAGCAGATTTTATCACAACAAATCCTATACATGTCGCAGTAGCTTTAAAATATAATACTGATGTAATGAAAGCGCCTAAAGTTATTGCCAAAGGGACAGAACTTTTTGCTAAAAAAATTGTCGCAATAGCTAAAGAGCATAATATTCCCGTAATAGAAAACCCGCCTGTAGCAAGGGCTTTGTACAGATTTGTTGATGTTAATAGAGAAATTCCACCGGAATTATATAAAGCGGTAGCGGAAATTTTATTATTTGTATATAATTTACATAAAGAAAATAATATTAAAAACTACACAACTTAAATAAATTTGATAGAGAGTTTAATTTATTGTGCAAAGTCAAGTCAAAGAATACATAGAAATAATTGAAAAGGTTGCGCGTATAGAGCAAAGGCGTATACCATCACACATGGTGGAATATGAAGAGCTTGTGAGTATTGGCATTATTGCAATACAAGCTCTTGTGAAAAATAAAACTACTGAGCAACTCGAAAAGTACAATAAATCATATATAGGAACTGCTGTAAGATGGGCGATAAGAAATGAACTTCGCAATCGTTACAGATGGTATTCATATAAAGCCGGAAAATCTGAAGGAGAAGAATCTGATTCAGACTCTTCAGAAATAGATTTAGCGCCTGAAAAAATCAGGGAAGGCATTTATGCAACGATATTATCAATTGATAGTATTTCCGATGCTTCTGATAATGATTCTCCTTTTGACTTTATTAAAGACACCGGAGCGCTTCCTGATGAAAGACTTGAACTTGTTGAATTAAGCAAGGCTATAAAAAAAGCTATTGCGAGTCTTCCTCCGAAAGAAAGAACTATTGTGGAATATCGTTTTTACAGAAATTTGCAGATAAAAGATATTGCAACGCAGGTTGGGCTTTCTTCATCGAGGATTACAAGGATTGTGCAGGCGGCTTTAAACAGTATCAGGCAACATTTAATAGACAACGACCAGATTTAAACAAAATAAATAGTGCTTCGTCGTTTCTCTCCTCGCAATGACAACAGAATAAAAAGAGTGAGAGCCGCAATTGCGGCTCTCACTCTTTTTATGAAACTTCCCTTTCCTGACTATTGAATAATAAAACGCTCTCCTGATGCTATGATGGCAAAATCTTCGTCATCAAATTTTTGATTAAACTGTAATGCGGTTAGATTTTGAGCCTGAGTTGAAGTTAAATTCAATTCTTTCATCGCCAATCCGACATGTTTTTCCATTCCTTCAAAAAATTTGT
>Ga0209417_1004328_pt1 | contig 17160 bp, 13 predicted proteins | sample RifGroF2_FD_184002 | JGI IMG/M metagenome (GOLD analysis project Ga0209417, IMG submission 184002) | Groundwater microbial communities from Rifle, Colorado, USA - Groundwater F2 (SPAdes) (version 2) | ecosystem: Environmental > Aquatic > Deep subsurface > Groundwater | place: Rifle, Colorado... | reverse complement strand
AATTTAAAGGATGTTTTCTCGGAAAATTTATTTTCCTAAGTGGGTTTTACTCGACTTTGTCTTAAAAGGATAATTATTGGAGAATAGTTCGTAGTCTCAATTGAATAAAAGGTAATCCATGAGAAACTTTTTCTGACTTTGGAAAAAGTTTCCCTGGTCCAAATTATAATTTAAGAATGATATAACTAATATATTTTGCTATTATTTTCGAAATAATTACCATATCTCATTAATTCATAAGAATCGTCATTTTTTTTCACCATTTTAAAATTTGCATAATATTTTGAATCGAAACAATCAACGTATCCGATTCCAAATGAAATTTGTAATAAGTTTACGTTAACAAATTTAAATTTTTCATAAACTTTGGCAATGAATGAAAAATTTATCTCAAATAAATCAAATTTTGTATTTAAAATAAATCCTTGATCATATGTTCCAGTTACATGATCAATAAGTTGATATTTTGATTCGCTTGTGATTGTTATCATTTTATAATTTATGAATAATTTTCATAAATTATTTTTCTTTAATCATGGATGTTTATAAAACATTCTTCTTTTTCCGTCTCCAATAACATCTTTATTCATAGTAGAATGCGTTAGATGAATATGCTTCGTATGATCGTATAATAAATCAGATCCATTCACACATAATTTTTGTATTAATTCTGGATTATATTGTGATGCTATATCATTACATGCATTTATAATTATTTGTATATTAATTTTTGGTATAAAAATAACTTCTTCATATGAAGCTCTTTTACCTTGTAATTCTGATTGATATGTCAATGGATAATAATAATCTATAGGAGAACCTGGAAACATAAGTATTCTAAACTCTTTTGGTACTAAATTCGCAGAATGTGGTGGAAGAATATATAAAAGCTGATGAAATGGACAAATTGAAATTGTCTTACTTGGATCTAAGGCTATATTTGTCCACATTTCTTTTAATTCTATATTACCATATAAAAATCCAGCTAAATCATATAATAATGGAGTATGATAAAAATCATAAATTAAATTATAATTAATACTTGAAATTCCATTGGTATAATACATATACATCCAAGAAATCATTGAACAGTAATTTGCGCACATTTCGCTTATCATATTTTCAACATCTTCTTCATTATCTCTCGATCCTTCAAATTTTACAGATACTGATCCTTTTGATTCAAAAGCATTAGTATACCATAATCTTCTAAATTCTTCATAATTGAGAATATCATTATGAATGTTATCTTCAAGAATTTTTAAAGGATATTTATAATCTGTATGGCTTAATTGTACTAATAAATTTGATTCTTCTACGGCCATTGCAGCAATAAATCCAGAAAAAGTATACCAGTTTATTGTTCCATCTTCGTTATGAAGTTTTTTACCATAATTTTTATAAATATGTACCATGGTATCAATACAAATATCACGATCTTCTAATCCTGGCATATGAGGTACAAAATCATTTCCAATTAAATATAAAAAGATTACAAAATCTTTTTTTGCAAATGTCGTGTTCATGATTCCATTCAGAAATTCGCCCAAAATATCAATGGATACAAATTCTGTTGTTTTACGCGGATAAAAATTTTCACGTAATAAATAAATAGAATGTTTATCACACAATAAACTTAACATAATAAGATCAGAATCAAGACCATGAATAGCTACATTTGATGCTTCTATTTTTCTTAAAAAATCAAAAATTTTATGTTCTCCTTCACCTATAACTAAATGACTACTATATATAATTTTAATATTATTATCATATGTAGAAGACCAATTTCGCATTCTGATATCAATCAAATTCATTATCTCAGTACCAGGGGATATAGAATTGCTATCAAAACATATTCTATCTTCAGGATTTAAAGTCTCTTCTCTAAGTTTTGCGCTTCTATACCTTCTTTCACGTTGTTGATACATTTTAGCTTCTGGAGCAATACCATCAATTGCTATATAAATATATTTCTTTGGATCAATCTTCATGATCATTTGTTCGAGTGATAAAATCATTATATCTAAAAAATTTTTATTATATTTATCAACAGCAGTGATTGGATTTTTATCGAAATTAGACGCAATTTCTCTTCTTTTCGCAGGATTGTCAAAATCTCCATATGCATATGCTTCCTGTGCCGCTCTATGCAGCACCCCGTTGAAATCAACACAAAGTATGTCAATTTCTTTTGGTAAAAAATGCGTAAATAAACCATTTACTTTATGATTTTTCAACCATCTATAAAATCTTTGGATACCCATTATCTTCTTTTATTTTTAATGTATTTTTTTAATCAATTTTTTTCATTCAACGTGATTTATCAATTTTATAATATATACACTGTCAATTATCAAAATATCAAGACCTGAAACTAACAATATTTTTCCATTGGGAATCGGACAAAATGTTGTTATATTGTGCATTTTACCTATATTAACAATTGGAGAAGTTGCAATTATTTTTTTATCTTTCTGCAATATAAATATATATGAACTAATTTTTCTAACTTTCGCTAAAAATATTAATCCTTGATTCGTAATTAGCGGCATACCTATAATTAATAAACATTCCATTGAAAATTTCGATTCAATTGGTTTTAAATCTAATTTATCATATTCTGTATAATATTCTAAATTTTGAATATATTGAATATTATTTTCTATATATGAGCATATTTTAGTGTCAAATGAAGTTTGAATATTATTATCATTTAAATTAAGTATCAAATTATAATTAAAATTTCTGTTATCAAAATACATTATTGTATAATTATTATTTATATAAATAAAATCTGGATCTATCATATCATTTGTTAATATGATTTTTTGAGGCTTAAGTTTTAATGTGTTTATATCTAAATTAAATATAGTTATTTTATCTTTTTTCATTATAAGAAATTTAAAAACCTCGTTATAATATATACAACTAGTATAAGTTATAAAATTTTCGTTAGAAATACATATATGTTTAATATCATATGCATCAAAAATTTCAGGTGAAAATTTTTCTATTAAACAAAGAGCATCTGATTTAGAATCAAAATTAATATCTTTTCGTAAGATAAATTCTCTTGCATATTCACATGCATCCGTCTGTAATTTCTTTCGTTTTTTAAGATCAGTTTCGTTATTAAATGGAGTCATCGCAACTCCTGTTAATCTAAGATAATTATTAAGAAGAGCTACATATAAATGTGGAATATACGTCATATATATTTCGATGTTAATAAACAAAATATCTTTAATAGGTATTGGTATGTCTTTTGCTATATTTGCATAAATATATGCGTCTAAATTCATATCAACATTTATTAGATAATAAATTAAACTATAAAGAGATTCAGCTCTATGTGGACGATATCTGAAAGCTTTTGTGTATAAATTTATTATTTTTTCTATCGTATTCAAATCTTCTTTTTTATCATCTTTTCTCTTATTGATTTCTAATAATTTAGTGCATTCTGCTGTCATGTAAATAGAATACCATATTTCTTCATCCCATCCTCCATTTTCAATCCTTTCGTTATAATATTTGATAGCTTCTTCATATTTTTTTTGATCTTTACATGTCTGAGCAAGATAAAACACAGTTCTAACATTTTTTTCTTTATTATATTCGTCAAATAATATATCATAATCTCGTTTAAATTTATTTTCTCTGTTTGATCCGTCAATATGTTCATAAATATATGTAAGTGGAAGAATTGATCTACTTAAATTTTCGTTTTCAGATTTCCAATATTCATGGACTTTTCCAACAGATTTCCAATTATTAGAGAGTTTTATGATAGCTTCTTTTCTATATATTGTATCTCCTATTTTATGATCTATCACATATGCATCATCTGTTAAATTTGATAAAATATAATCAACAGAATTAAATTCCATATCAGCATCAATTATCAACGCATATGCGTTTTCAAATTTAAAATTTTTAGCTTGAATTTGAGCAAGTTCGAAAATAGTAGATCTGTTTTTGCCAAAATTTTCCCAAATTACATCAATTATAATAAATGTTTTTCCAGATTCATTGAGAGTATTAATTGCCAATTCGCATGAATTATCATCAGACCCTGTATCTGTTATTATAAAAGCATTGATATTAGTATATTTGCATAATGATTTTAAACATCTTTCAATTACTTTAGATTCATTCTTCATCATTATACATGCGATAATTTGTGACATAATTTGTATGCATGATGAAAACTTTGATCATTCATTTTTATAATATATAAAACCGAATGATCAAAGTTTTCATCATTTGTTTCGAATATTCAGGTTCAAAGTTTCTTAGAAGTTCATATTGTGATCTTTTTAATATATTAATGTTACTTAAAAAGAAAAATATAACAAATATAACCATATTAACTGATATAACAAACACTTCAATATTATTAGAATCAAAATCAATATTATGTGATATATATCCTAAGAAAAAATTTGATATAAATCGAATATTCGTTAGTTTAAATACATTATATAAAACAATAATTTTGCCGAAGGAAATTGATCTATTTGATGATTATGAATCAGAAAGAATTTTATTATCTGAATTAACGAATCCAGATAAAGATGATATTTTATTTTATTATACTGGTCATATCATTATAAATAATGAGATAAAAAATATAGTATTACCAAATAATAAGTTATTTTCATGCCATTTATTAAAAAATCATATTAAATCTATTATTTATAATAGATTCATTTCAATAATAGATTCATGCTATTCTGAATGTTTATTTATTAAAGATATCGAATGTGAAAATTTACAAATATCTTCATCTTCAGAAGATATAATGACTATTACAACAAAATATAAAGGTTTTATGACTAATAAGTTAGTTAAATTAATTATAAAAAATTCATGCATTCTTGATCTTAATGTTTTGAAAAAATTAGGATCGAAATATGGAAACGTCAGATATATATGTAAAAATGATGATTTATCATTATGAAATAAGATAACAATGAGTGAATTTTTTCTTGAATGTTCAGATACTGAGAAAACAATCGAATCTTATAATAAGAAAAGAGATAAAATATATGATATAATAATCAAAAATATTAATTTAGTTGAAATTTTTAAAGTAGAAAATAATGATTCTATTATATCTAATGATGAAATGTGTAGATTTTCAATAAATTCAAATGAATGTTTCACATCATATATATGCGAATCGTGTAGTAAAGCTGTATTGTTAATTCATCCAATGTATGTGTCAAAAAATGGAATTAGATATATATCAAAAACAGATAGAAATGATTATATAGAATTAATAACATTCAATTCTTCATATATTGAAATGTCTCCTATATTAAATAGATTTATACAAAGTATAATAATCGAAAAATGTTTATCTAAATATAATATAACATCATTAAAAATAGAAATGATATATAAATGTAATCTCAATATAGTTAGTATAATAAATAAATTTCTAACTATTGATGATTTTATAACAAAATATAATCCAGATCTTAACAATTTTTATTATAATATTGTAAATCAAATTATATCAATTATACTATTATTAATTAGAAATGTGAAATTTATAGGTATGATAACATATAAAAATATTCAAATTCTTGAAAAAGAATGTTTTATTAGAGATATAGAAAATAATTTAATTACATATCCATATACTGTATGTTTTAATATGTTTGATTGTTCTACAAGTATTAATAGTATAATATATACGTCTTCTAGATATTCTGTGATGAATACTAATATGTTAAGTGTTGGATATTATGGAGAAGATATGAATTTATTGATTAGTGATAAAGATAAATATAAATATATAAGATTTAATAATGAGGTTTCATTAAAAATATATGAAAATATTATATATAAAAATGATGAATTTTCATATATAAGTTTATATTATATTACTATGTCTTTATTAAATATTCAACATATAAGAGAGATGACGAATTTAAATGGTAAATTATATAATATATATCATAAAATATGGGGCATATCTTTTGAATTATTATTAAAAAATATTGAAAAATATGGGGATACAAAAAAATCACTTGTTGGTATTCTTATGAAAAGAATGGTATAATTAAAAAAATTATCTTAAAAATGGAAAATAATTTTTATCACCATTGGGGAATTGTAGATAGTGACTGTCCTATAATTGTTTTAAAATGGTTAGCTAAATCATATGACTTAAATGAAAATGTTTCTCAAAACGACATAAATAATTCTATGGGAGCTGGTAATATAAATAAATTCATAAATCCATATTATACATTTAAAAATATTACATTGTTACAACAATCATATAAATGGTGTGTTGATCAAAAAGATCTTAAAATACCAGATTTATCAATACCATATGACGAATTTGGACCTACTGACGATGAACCTATAAAATATAATCCAATATTATTATATTTAATAATTAAAAATAACGGATTAAGAATAAATCATCTCATATCTGATATTCATTTATTGTATAAATTATTATTTGATGCTATTAAAACAGAAAAACCAGTTATCGAAAGATATTCATCGTTTTTATGTTCTATACCTATAGAAAAATATGATAAACGTGATTTAGAAAAATTTTTAGAAGATATGAATTATAGCAGAACATTCATAAGAAATGCATCAAAAGATATTTTGTATATAAAATTACAAGATATATACAAAAATAATATTTATAAATTTGAAGGTTGCATATGTGTATATACACCAAATTCATCAGATGTAAGATGTTTCAAAACTAATGATTTAATAAAAATTTTTAAAAATTATAATAAATTAATTGATCCAGTTACTGAGATAGATATGACAAGTGAACAAAAAAGACAAATATTAAATATATCTAGATCGTATAAAATTACAGATTTACATGATATTATTATAAATTTATTAAAGATAGAAAAAGATATTTTATTAGGTTCTGATAGTTTTGCCGGAATAATGTTAAATAAAACCAAAGAAGATAGAATATCTATGATGATTAACATTCGTGATATATTTGGATATATTACAAGTGCGGTTATTAAAGAAGATGATTCTGCGTTGTTAATAATATCTAATTATATTAATAATAATTATTCAATTTTTAATGATTTAATAGTTATATCAGCTGAAAATATACCAATGAATCAAACGATTGGATCAATGTTATCAAGTAACATTGATAACATCATAAAATTAAATTTATTATCGTCTACATTTAATTTCTATTCTAATATAAAAACTATTTAATCGTCATCCAATTTCATTTGTCCAGAGTTCACAAATTCTGGATCATGAATTGTATATTCAGTCCCAGAATTAAATAATCTATCACATAATTCAACTCCTTGCATAAAACAATGATCCATATTTCCAACTTCATATTTATACATACCAAATCTCCCTCTACTGTATATATTTTGAGATTCTAAATATGGTATTATATCATTTAATACTGTATTTCTTTCAAGTGTTGGAATAGGATAATTCAATGGATAAGGATTTTGAATTATTATTCGAATGATATTCGACAAATCAAATGTTAATTCCAAATCCATTAATATTCTTTTAGCATTAGATTCAATTATTTTTATATTATCTAAAAAAGAATTATTATATGATGCCTCTAAATTAATAAGAAATGTTCCTGGCGGAGATGTATCATGTGAATAGTTTGTTACTATAGATAATCTATAAAATATATAATCATTATTTGGAAGATAAATCCAAGTTACATCTTTAAATTTTTCAGGAACATCTCCTTTAATAACTACAATAGTATTGCATAAAAAATTGTATCTCAAATGATTATCAAGATTTGAAAAAGGATTTTTTAAATTTTTAGGGCTTTGAATTTCTAATATTACTTCATGAAGAGGAGCAGAAGAAACTACCATATCAAAATGATCATTTAAGCACGTATTGCCATGAAATATCGAGCAAGAAACACCTATTACATCAGGAACATAAAATCCACAATAAGTATTATAATTAATATCAAGTGATAAATTTTCAACAAGTTTACTCCAAAAATCTCCACACCTTCCTGTTGAAGGAATGAAAAATTCATTGTTTGGCCCCCAATTTGTTTGAGTCCCATCTTTTTCTCCATGATTTATTTTTTTTTCGATTTCTTCGACATCTGGTTTTGGGATTCTATTCGATAGCCAATATGAGCCAATATTATTTAAAGGTATACCCCATGATTTTTCATTTTGTGGCTCAAAAAATGAACGATAAATTTCATATCCAAATTTCTCAATAGCCCACTGTTTTAAATTAATATTATCTCCAAATTTAATATTTGATGATTTTTTCATGCTATCAAGCATTAATAATGCTTTATATTTATCTAATAAATGAATATTTGATTGGAATGGATATGGTATTAATTTATTATCATAAAAAATCAAAGATTTCCTAATTTTACGTTTCATCAATCCCATTTTTTCATATTTTTCAAGTATTTTTGTAAAATATTCATAATGAGACGCAAAAAGATGCACTCCAATATCAAAGCTATATTCATCTATTGTTATAGAACTTGATAAGCCTCCAGGTTTATTATTTTTTTCAATAATTACAAGTTCATTATCGTTTAATAAAGTTTCTTTAAGAGACAATTCTTTGTATCTATATAAGAATCCTATCGAAGTAGGTCCCAAACCTACAACTAAGATTTTCATTTATTAATATTTTTATTTATTTAAGATCTCCAAAATTCAACTGGAAACATATTTGATCGATTACACATAGGAATTAATATATTATATATTATCCAATTAATCCTAGAATATAAATTATTCCAATATTCATAGTTGAATTTTACGATTTGATAATGAATTTGATTGTCTGATACTGAATTTACCATATAACAGCAATTATTTTTTCCTAATACAGCCATTTGCATTTGCATTTGAGCATAATGATCTTCATTTATTATATCATCAGGATATATTAAATTTGGATTTAAAAATTTTAAAAATTTGAAAGACATTAATAATGGATACATAAAATCTGGTGATTTTATTTCTGTTATAAGATCAAGATCTTCATCATTTAAAGAATAACAAATTCCATCGGACGACGCACATATATAAGGATTCCATTTTGGAACAGCGACACCAACTTCTTTTATTTTTATTCCTGCTATTGATGCAAGTAGATTTCTTGCAATTGGTTCATTTAATTTTCCATTATTAATCCTTCTTAAACTTTCTTGATCAAATATTCGTTCTTTTTTTCCAAATAAATATAATAATTCAGATTCTAAATATTCATTTTCCGTTCTGCATATCTTTAATACAACTGATGCTGGAATTCTACATAATCTTTCTGATAACCATTGTTTAGTACCCTGAGGTGTATCTGATATCCAACAAAACATTCCTTAAAATCGTTTCAGAAAATGAAATTTTTGAAGAACAAATAACATTTTTTAAAAAAATTTCTGAGAATAAAAATGGATAGGAGAACAGAATTAAGAAATCATTTGGTCAATCTTTTAGAACCAGTTATAAATCATATAATAGATATGATGATTAAACAAGAGTCGACTGGAGTTACTGTTGGTACAGGATTTCCACCTCAAGGAATTAGCGGACGGATTCTTATGGCCCCTCCGAGTAATATTACTAAATCCCAACAATATTTTGTAACCAATATTCGTACGGGAAGAAAAACTAAAGAAGAATTACAACAAGAATCTGCTGCAAGAGTGGCAAATTTACGTCCTGCTCCTGAAATAGAACCAACAGTTGAAGAAATTTTTACTTACTCTAATGGTAATACAGTATATGGACCTGTCATTGGACAAGTTACTTCCGGATATGCCCCGCCGAAATGTTCATATGTGGACACTAGAGGAATTCCATGTGATAAGACTGCAGCTGAAGCGAATGGAAAATATTTACTTACTTGTAAACCACATTTAAAAATAGTTTCTATTAGAAATCAATATACTCTTGTAAATCCAGACCGCACACAACAGCAAGTTATAGATCTTTCAAAAGAACAATTAGTTCATCCAACTGGTTCTGACATGTTCATCAAATCAAAATTGACACCATCACAACCTATAGTAATGCCACAAGTTTCTATGGGAATACCACATGTTTCTATGAGAATGCAACAATCTCCTATGGGAATGACACAAATGCCACAAGTTCCTATGGGAATGGCACAAGTTCCTATGGGAATGCCACAAGTTCCTATGGGAATGCCACAAATGAAACCAGTTCCTATGGGAATTCCACAAATGAAACCAGTTCCTATGGGAATTCCACAAATGAAACCAGTTCCTATGGGAATTCCACAAATGAAACCAGTTCCTATGGGAATGCCACAAATGCAACCAGTTCCTATGGGAATGCCACAAATGCAACCAGTTCCTATGGGAATGTCACAAATGCAACCAGTTCAACCTATTCCTACTTCAAATGCTGGTACGGTTTCACGAGCTGCATCTAAAGACTTTGTAAATATTTTTTATATAAATTATCAAGGTAATCCTTATAAATATTATGGAATATATAGCGATGGTAATTTTGTCATAGGGTTTAAAAAGGATCAAAACGGGAACAACTATGAGTTTGAACAAGATGAAATAAATATTCTATATGCAGATGCAGGCTGTATAGTTAACAATGAAATTTTTATGAAAGAATATAAAAAAATGAAAGAACTTAAACAACCTAAATTATCGTCTCCATTGGTACAGGTTCCTTCGGTGCCACAAATTCCTTTAGTACCACAAATTCCTTCGGAACCACAAGCACCAATTCGATCAAGACCTAGTTCAAGTCCTAGATCGAGTCCTAGATCAAGCCGCAGATCAAGTCCTAAATCAAGTGCAAAACCAATAGAAAGAGTATCTCCATTGATTCTATCAAGAACAGGATCTCCATTGAGTTCTGGATTGAGTCCTAGATCAAGTGCAAAACCAATAGAAAGAGCATCTCTTCCAAATCGTCCTAGTTCTCCAATGATTCAATTGAGTCCTAGATCAAGTGCAAAACCAATAGAAAGAGCATCTCTTCCAAACCGTCCTATTTCTCCAATGATTTCATTGAGAACGGGATCTCCTACATCATTATCTATTCCTAAACTTCCTATTGTTTAATTAATTTTATAATATTATTATATCTCATGTGAGATATAATTCATGAAAAAAATGATATTTTAAAACAAAGAAAATTTGTAAAATGTTGTTAAAAGCATTAAATTACGATTTTTTTTGGAAAAACAATGGGTTTGTAGACACAATATGTCCTGAAGATTTTAAAATAACGAAAAAAACAATTATTCATAAAGATACTGGTAATTGCCTAACAATTAAAAAATATATGAATAATTTACAAATTTCATTCGAAAAAAGATCAACAAATGAATCTTTGATAAAAATTCATAGAAACATGTTCTATCAAAGAACTTTAACATTTGAATCACGAAAATATCCTGGATATTATATAAGACATAAAAATAAAAAATTGATATTTGAAAAATTTGACGATACTGAACTTTTTAAGAAAGATTCATCATTTATTACAATAGAAAAAAATAAAATTCATACTGCATGGTTATGCCCATATCCAATATCAGGATCTGGCGGAATACGTACATTATTAAGAATGGCAAAACATTGTGCATCAGATCCATTACAAAAAGTTGATTTATGGATAAAAATTCAGCCATGGGAAACTTGGGATAGATCATTAATTGTTAAAAGAATAAAAGAAGAATATAATGCCGGATTTGGAATTATTTGTTTATATAGAAATTCAAATGATATTCCAAGAATATATCATAAAATTTATTGTACTAATCCATATACTGCATACGATTGTAATGATATTAAATTGTCATCGATTTCACCATTCAATATTCCTTTATTTGACAAATATACGTCAGGATCTGGTAAAATAATGTTTATGCAAGATACAGAATGGATAGAAGATTTTAAAGCTAATAATGTATCTGTTGAATGGTTATTAAAAGCTTATGATTTTGATATGAGTTATATTACTATTGGTGACTATCTAAAAGATATTCTTATATATAAATTTAAAAAAGATCAAAACCGAATAAAAACTGTTAATTTTTATGTAGATACAAAATTATATATAAATCGTAATATCGAAAGAGAAAATGCAGTTTGTATATTATATCAACCAGAAAAACCTAGAAGAGATTCAAAATTTATTATTAATCTTCTTAATCAATTAAGAAACTTTGATATTATGATATACTTGTATGGTTCAAATGAATCTTTCATCATACAAGATAATGTTAAAAATTTAGGTCTATTGAATCTCGATGAATGTGTTGATTTGTATAACAGATGTAAAGTTGGATTCATTGTACAAAATTCAAATCCTAGTAGAATACCATATGAAATGGTGTCATGTGGTTTAAAATGTATTAGTACAAGCACCAATGATATTGATCTTAATAAATATGATATATCTGATATATCTAAAATTGTTAATAAGGGTGATGTAGATAAAAAAATAATTAAATATATAAAAACATACAAACCTTTTTCACATTTAAATGTTCAAGATTTGAAACAAGAACGAAAAGAATTTAAATTGCGTACTAAACAATATGTTTCATTTGATCTTTTTGATACTTTAATCACTAGAAATAGTGATATAAAAAGCTCAGACTGCATGTTAACGGAAATGGATCGTATGATAAAAAATATAATACCTAATTTTGAAAAATTGCGAATTGAATCTCAATGTGATTTAAGTAATCACGTGAACGATTTTGATATCAATGATATATATTCTAATATGAATATAGAACAATCAATGAAAAATTATTTAATTCGTACGGAAATTGAAATAGATATGAAATTTATATATGTTATTAAAGCTATTTACGATTTTTACAATTTAATTGACGGAAATATAATAATTAGTGATATGTATTATACGCTTCAAATGATGAAAAATATACTTGATAATTTTGATATAAGATGTGATAATTTATTTGTATCATCATATTATAAAATAAATAAATATAGAGGACTTTTTAATATTGTTCTAGAAAAATTAGATATTTTTCCAGAACAACTTGTTCACATAGGAGATAATAATGAAGCCGACTACATTTCTCCTAGACGTATTGGGATATCAAGTATAATATTAAACACTTCATATACTGATAGAGAGGCAAATTGTGATTCATCATTACGTAAATTGATACGTAAATTGAGATTGAATACAAATTTGAAAAAATCAGATAAAGGAATGATGATATGCGATATATCAACTAGTATAGCTGCTCCTTTGTTATATTGTTATGTAGAATGGTGTATGTTACGAGCGATAGATTTAAAAATATATAAATTAGCATTTTTAGCTAGAGATGGATATATAATGTATAATATAGCTAAAAATATTCAAAATAGTGGAAAGTTTAAAGATTTAAATTTAATGTATATGTATAATTCAAGATATGCAACACAACCATATACATTAAATTTAAATACAACTTATATGGATATAATATCTGGAGAACATATGTGGCTTATTCATTGTGCAGAAGATATAATAACTAGACGAATAATATTAAATCGTTTATGGTTAAATGGAGATGAATTTGATGATATTTATGATTTAGATGAAAAATTAGATAGAATAGAAATTGAACAGTTTATAATGTTTTTAATGAAAAATAAATGGACAAAAATCATTGAAAATATAAGATCAGATAAAAATTCATATACAAAACGTTATATGGATAATTTTATGAAAACTCCTATTGTATTAGTGGATTCTGGATGGTTTGGAAATATGATTTATTCTATGAGAAAACTTTACCCAGAAAACAAACTTATATATGGATTATTTATAAAATTATTTCCAAATAAACATTTATTTAATAATTCAAATAATATATCATGGTTAAATAATATTGAACGAGATATACCTGTTCAACAAATTGTTGAATGTTTTGTATCTACTGATCGTGGTGTATTTAAAGGTTTTACTAAAACATCTCCTATTTTTGGATTGATTGAATATGAAAAAATTAATTGGGGTTCTAGAGTACAAATGAATCGAATAATTAATGCATGTGATAAAATAATAAAAGAAAACATATCATTTCAACTATACACTCAAGAAATCATAAATTTATTTAAAGATTTTTGTATGAATCCGACGAGAATTGAAGCATATGTATATGGCGAATTTCCATATAGTTCAGATCAATTAGATTCACATTATAAAAAATTAGCTTCTGAAGATTGTAACGATAAAAACATACCAATATGGTATCCAGGTTATAAAGCATTATTAAAATAAAAATGATATTTTATTTTTAACAACTATAATAAAATGGATATGATCTCGATAAAAAATACAAAACATGTTAGTTTTGTTGAAGAGCCGTTAATTTTTGAAAGTATTTCTGTTGGAAATCTTATGGAAATGTCAGGTTGTGATACAATAGATTTATCTATATTTTCAATAGATTTATCGAAATCTATTGAAAATATAGATTTCGATAAATCTATTGTATCATTCAGTGAATAATATTTGAAAAAGAATGAAATAAGTGTTAAAAAAATTTATTAAATATAACAAACGTCATATTTAATTATCATTAGAATTATTTATGTTTGAATCATATTGTTTAATTTCTATATTATCACTTCCTGGATATTTTATGGATACGAATGAATTAATTTTATTCATTTGATCATTGCCAATAAATCTATCAACATTAAATTTATCTTTATTATTTTCCAATAAAGTTAATAATACCATAGAACTATCATTTAATTCATGATACAACGAAATATTTTTATAAAATGATTCATGAATTTGTTCATAACCTAATGAATAATTTATAAATAATATACAATAAATTGGAAAATAAAATTCCAATTTATTAAATGGTATTGATATAATTTCATATTCAAAATATTTTTTATTACACCATAGTAAAATATTTATACGTATTGGAAAATTTAAATTATTTTTTATGATAAATCGTCCTAATATGTTATAAAATTTTATTTTTGGTATATTATTGAGTTCATATAATTTATTAATATCATCAATATTCCATTCTTTAATAGGATATAATTTTTCAGATGTTATACTATTAACAAAATATGAACTATCTATAAATGCTTTTGGTTTTTGTTTTTCTGTTGATGAATTAGAAAAATATACTTCGTGGTCAATTTCATCATTAAAATTTTCATAATTAAAATTTCTCTTATAATTCATTCTTTTAAATTTTGGATCAACAGAACATGAACATCCCATTTAAATCATAAAAATTTAACAATAGTTTAATTTTTTCATTTTTATGAAATTTAGTCATATTACCCTCAGACAATCGTTATAAATTCTCCATTCACATTCATCCATATCATCTGGTAAATTTTTAATGAAAGATTCACCAAAATCATCTGAATTTTTATAACTTATAACTTCATGTTTAACACAAAATTTCGAATGAAATAAATTTTCTTCGTTAAACAATGAAAATAATCGCAATGCGAATTGACATTCTCCTGAAAATGTTAAATCGGTATCTGCAAAATTTGGATCTTTATATTTGTCTGATCTATAACCGCATATCATTTTATGATAATTTTCAAATAATTTTATGAAATTGTTTTCATTACATATCACTAAAGCTTCACATATGAAGCATTTAGAAGGCCAACCAAGTAAGAAAATTATATCTTTATTTAGATAATTACGATGTATTTTATGTTTTAATATTAATCTATCTCTAAATCTAATTACATAATCATAATTTATATCTGAATTTTTTATATTTCTTAATCCAATATCTACCATGAAATATTGTTCAAATATAGAACCTATTGAAGGTCGTGTGAATATTTTACTTTCTTTATCATAATTTAAAACTGCTGGTATTGTATATTCATAATTTCTAGTTCTATCTAAAAATTTTTCAACTTCAATATTATATTCTTCAACTAAATTATCATGTTTTTCCCATTCAATAATTGATTTTACATTAAATGGACTTAATTCGATAATTTCACTACTAGTATAACCTGTAACTTGAATATAATTTATATCTTTCAATGTATTTTTATTCATATATTTCATAACATTGTGCTCTAAATTTTTTGTAACTATATATAAATCTATTTCATCTGAATCAATATAAAACAAATTTTTTTTCAAACTATTCAGCGATCTTCTTAAATTTCCTATATATCCAGAATATAATAATGCGAATCTCATGTTTTTATCATTGATGATTTATTTAAAAATAAATTCTTAATTTTGAAAAAATGAATACAGAGAATTATCCATCGTCTGTAATATTCAAGATAAACCGTCTTTAATAAAATTTTCATGTAAAAATGTGTTCTTTGATAAAAGAAATTATATGTTTTAGTCTACTTATTGTTAAATCAGATAATATATTATTTTATAAAAGAAATGATTTAAATTTTGTAACGTTAAATGGAATACCTCCCTTAATGACATTTAAAGGAAATATTAATAGTATTATGGATATAATTAGATTTTTAAATGAAAAAGTTGATTGTATTATTATGGATAATAATGTCATTAATAGAATTTTAAATACATGTAATATTGAAACATTTGTAAAATATATAAAATATTATACGATTAAAGTTTGTTCATTAGACATTAAATTTACAGATGAATTTAGATTTATGTTCAAAAAATATGATCTCATGTTATCAAATAATTTAATTTTTAATTTGAATTTAACAGTAAAAACAAATTTCACTGGTAACAATAAAATGTTTGTCCATGGAAGTTTCGATGGAATTTCTAATGGAATTATTTCTAATGGAGTTTGGGAATCTACTATGACAAAAATAATATGTGATATCTTAGATAAAGAAAAAGGAATAATTATAGATGTCGGAGCTAATATAGGATACTATTCTTTTATTTCAGCTATTAAAGGACATAAAGTTCATAGTTTTGAACCACTTCCATATAATATATCATTACTTAAATTGACTACAGAATTAAATAATTTAGATATAATAATCAATTCATTTGCATTGTCAGATAAAAAACATATTATAAATTTAATATATGATCCTACAAATTTAGGTTTCACAAGAGTCGGAGAAGGCTCTATCGTTACAAGAGTCGATTGTGATACATTAGATAATTATGTATGTATAAA
>Ga0209417_1004326_pt1 | contig 17162 bp, 12 predicted proteins | sample RifGroF2_FD_184002 | JGI IMG/M metagenome (GOLD analysis project Ga0209417, IMG submission 184002) | Groundwater microbial communities from Rifle, Colorado, USA - Groundwater F2 (SPAdes) (version 2) | ecosystem: Environmental > Aquatic > Deep subsurface > Groundwater | place: Rifle, Colorado... | reverse complement strand
CTCTCTCCACATCGAGAGTAGGGTGAAGTCGGCCCCCGCCGGCCGCGGAGGCGTTTTTTTAATAAACTATTTGTTTTTTGCTTAGTTTACTACATTTTCCCATTTACACAAAATATTATACAGTCTCTAAAATTTGTATACGTAAAAATTAATTTATAATAAAAAATTGGGTCGCAATAATTTGTGGCCCTTTTGTTTTATTGTTAGACTTTAGACGTTGTTTTTATATTTAGTATTGAGTTTGAGATAGCTTTTGTTTGTAGTATTATTTGTAGCAAGGTTTATATAAAAATTTTTGACATTTTTCAGGCATTTTTTGGGAGAAAGACATGAATAAAATTTATTCTTTAATGCTTATTGTGTTTTTGTGCAAAAATAATATTTTATGTTGCAATATAGCAGGGTTAGATTTGTTATCATTGAAAATGTCTTTGTTTGTTAATATTGTTCAAGGAAATCTTGAAAAAGTTAAAAATATAATTGAGTTTGCAGGGCCTGAAGAAAGTTTTGAAAATATAGTTTTTGATAATTGTAGTTATAGTAGAAAATATAAAGATTTAACCGGAAAAGATTTGTATATTCCGGGGTTTAGACCTATTCATGTTGCGGCTTTGGCTGGGAAATTAGAAATTTTTAGGTATTTGGTAGAAGAAAAAAAAGTTGATATAAGTACTGAAAATACAGATTCCAAAGAGAGCGCTATTTTTATTGCAGCTTCTAATGGCAATCTTGATATTGTTGATTATTGTTTATCCAAGGGAATGGATGTTGATGCGAAAAATAATTCTGAATATAAATTTTTTGAAAAAACTTTGCTTGAGAGATTTTTAGAAAAAGGTTTTCCAGCTTATTGTTTGATTGGTTTTGGTGCGACAGTATCTGAAGATAATTTAAAAAAGGCAAAAGAAGGTAGCGATAAAGATTTTTTCAAATATATAAATATGGTAAAAGAATTTGATTCAAAGAAGACTATCGAAGAAAAAGCTGATTTTGCTGTTAAAAATTCTAGTGAAGGTTTTGAAGCTCCAAATATTACTTTTTCTTTTAAAGATTTAATTAAAGTGTTTTTATTAAGGGTCGAAAAAAGTAAAATTTCGATAGAAGATAAAAGTAAATTTTCTAAACTTATTCTCAGAGATGTTCATGAGCGCGAATTTAAGACAAATTTATTTAATTCTATTAGTAAAGAAAGCTGTCTTGAGTTGTATAATCAGCCATGCAAGAGCAAATTTTGCGATGTTAATATACGATTTTCTTAGTTTCTTATACCTTTTGACTTATAAAATTAGATGCGTCATAATTGTAAGAATTAAGTTTGATTAAGTTGGGCTTTATTGATATAGATTTGTCGTATTTATTGTCGTTTTGTAAGTGAAAAATTTGTTTTATATTTTAATAATTTATAGAGGTAAAAAGATGAAAAGATTTAATTTTAAAGGTCGTAAGATTATTTGTTTATTGCTGGCGAGTTCTATTGCTACGCAATCATTGGCTACATTTAGTTGGCCACAGTTAATAAATTTATTCGCAAAAAAGCCAGCTGCACAGAAATTATCAGCTATGAAAAAGTTAAATAATGCTGTTTTTTCTAAAAAGACTCTTTTTGGCTTAGGATCAGTTGCATTGATTGGTATAGCGGCTTTAATTTTTTGGAATAAGTTTGGTAAAAAACCGTCAGTTGTGCCACCTGTAGTTGATCCGCAAGGGCCAGATGGACAAGATGGGAAATCTGTAGTAATTCAAGATACTTTAATAGATGCTGCAATTAAAAATGCTATAAATAATAGTTTAGTAATAGCTAATGCTATCAAATCGCAAAATAAAACAGAAGCACTTGCTAAAGAGTTAGTTGCTCCTGAATTAGGTGATCATAAATTTTCTTTGGATATTGAACAAGCTGAAAAAGATCAAGCAGAAACAGAAAGACAAGAACAAGCTGAAAAAGAACAAGAAGAGAGAGAAAGAAGAGAAATAAGAGAAACGTTTTCTAAAATAAGTGAAGCAGTTGAAGGCAAAGAATTTGCTCCATTAGAAGAAGAAAGAGAAAAACAAGTTAAAGAAGAAGAAAGAGAAAACGAAAAAAAAATAAGAGAAGCAATAGAAAGAGAAGAAGAATTTGTGATAAAAAATAAAAATGAAGATGAAGAAGAAGATGAAGAAGTAAAAGAGGTGAAGGAATATTTAGCAGAACATTATGACGAATTTACAGGAAAACATTGGGGCGATGATAATAATTCAAATAAAACAGTGGAGCAAGCACAAAAACGTTTTGCTGTAATTAGTTTTTATCCTAAAGGAACACCAATATCGGTTGCAAATGGATCTGAAAAAATTATGAATCTTGGAGTTCAAATTGGAAGTCCAAAATTAGGTTTCAATGTTAATGAATCTTCTAAGATAGGTTTGAATCCCACGCAAGATTGCTCTTTTTCAGAGGATTTTACAGAAGAAATAGCGAAAGAGAGAAAAAACTTAGTTTTTTGGAAAGAAGCTTGTAATGGAAAAGATGCAAGCAAGCGTTATAAGTTTATTGATAAAGAAAGATTGTCAGAATTAGTTTCAAAAAATGACACGGTTATTTTAGGATTAAGGTCAACAGAAGGTTGTTCTCCTGTGGTTGTGGATAATAATGGACAAAAAATATCTAAAAAAGATGGGTTTATAACTAGACTTTCAAGTGCAGCTATTGATACTGTACAACGTGGCGTAAATAAAGTTAGAAATATGTATTCAAATATTGAAAATTTTGGTTCTATAAAAGCACAAGAAAGATCTGATTATGAAGTTTTATTAGTTGGTAATAGCTTTACAGATCAAGAGTTTGAATCTTTAATGCTTGAGATGAAGAAAATTATTGTTTTTTATGACTCTATTGCTGGTAAAAAAAATGAAGATTTAAAATTAGAGGATTTACTTAGTGTATACGGTTTATGTAAAAATTTTGTTGAAAAATATTCACAAAAAGATTCAAAAACAGAAAGTATGATTTTTCATAAAATTGGGTATATTCTTGATAAAATGGAAATTAAGGTTGAAGAAGAAAGGATTGAAGAAGAAGGCAAGAATTCTTTGTTAAGTCTTTTGAAAAACAATCAAAATGTGTATGATCTTCTTGGAGTGCAGTCAAAAGGTAGAGTTAAAAAAATGAAGAACAACAAGGATGCATGGGATTTTAACATAGATAAGAAATTAAACGAAAAGAGACAAGCACTTCGTCCTAGCGATGTGGAAATTAAATATATTGATGAAGCAGCTCGTATTTTGAAAAAACAAGTACTTGTTAAGTTGTATGATTTGGCACAAAAAGCAAAAGATAAATTAGAAAAAGATATGGAGCTTAAAGAATGGGAAGTAGGAGCAGTAATAGGTAAAGATGCTACTGTTTATCCAGCTGTAGAGGTAGAGTTAGAAGATAATTAATGTTTGATGAATGAGCATGTTTAATATATAAATTATTTAATTTTAATATAATAATTTTTAATATAATGAAAAGGGTCGCAATAAAATGCGGCCTTTTTTTGTGCGCACACTTTAATTAAAAATTATTCCAGTTTTTATTTTATATTTTTTATTAAAAATATGATTGTGATAAAAGCTTATATAAGCCAAATTTTTATTAATTAAATCTTAATAATTGCTATTTGTAAATATGGCTTGATATAATGTTATTGATGTAAGTTATGATGGTGGTTTTGAAATTTAGTATATGCAAATAATGAGTTAGTAAAAATTATAAATTTTAGTAAAAATAAAAAATAATAAAAAAGGGGGGGGTGGCATGAATATAAATATAAGTAAAATGTTTTTTAAGATAAAAGCTGTTGTTTTAGTATTAATTGTATTTTACAAGATAATAGGTTTTGGAACTAATATTTTTTGTACAGATACTTTTGGTTTTGCTAAGTTTGGCTCAGGTTCATCTTTTGTAGAAAACTCTTCTGCTGACAATATTGCTTCAAAAACGCTTGAAACAAGAAAGCTTGCTTCAAACTCGTTTGGCTCAAACTCGTTTGCCTCAAGCCAGTCTGGCTCTAACTTTCTTGGACCAAACTCGTTTGGCTCAAACTCGCTTGGTCCAGATATATTTTCTTCAAGTGTATTTGGTTCGCATAATAATATAGAAAAAAAACAACGAATTAGAGAAAAAACAGAACGTCCTGTTATGGAAAAAGTAACCTTGTATTGTCAAAAGTCGGATAATTCAGATGAAAAGATAATTCGTAAAGGCATACTTTCAAAGCCAAAAAATCCAAAAGCAAATGTTGTCTTATGTCATGGTTTTACATGCGATAAAAATGATATAGGCTTTATGCGCTATATGTTTAAGGATTGTAACTGCTTAACTTTTGATTTCAGAGCACATGGTGAAAATATCGATGGGCAATTTTGTACTCTTGGTAAAAATGAAGCTTATGATGTTAGGGCTGCTTTTGATTTTTTAAAGGCGCATCCGGCAACAAAGGGTCTTGTTAATATTGTTTATGCATTTTCTATGGGGTCTGTTTCAGCAATTGAGGCTCAGGCAAGATTTGGACATTTGTATGATGCAGGTATATTTGATTGTCCTTTTGATTCTACCGAAAATGTTATTAGTCGAGGACTTGATAATAAGAAAATAACGTTATTTGGATATGAATTTGATATTCCTGGTAAGATTATTTTGAGAAAATATCTATTCCATCCATATGTTCAATCTTTTGTAAAAGCCATGCTAACATGCGCAGAACAGCTTAATGGAAAAAGTGTAAATACATTTGTTTGTCCGGTTTGTACTGCAGAGTCGATAAAGAAAGTCGATGTGCCAAGTTTATTTATTTTATGTAAAAATGATGAAAAAATATCAATAGATAATATAAAGTCTATTTATTATAATTCACCAGCAAGATACAAAAAGTTATTGCTTACTGAAGGTAAAAAACATTTTGGTTCATTTTTTAATAATCCAGAAGTGTATGCAGAGAAAATAGAAAATTTTGTTTCTAAAGTTATTAGCGGGCAGTTGTATTTAAAAAATAAACATAAAATAGTAGAAGAGCCTACAGAGATAGAAGATATAAAGGGGTCCATAGAGATAGTAGATAATAAAAAAATAAAAGATATTGATAAACTTAAGGGCGCTACAGAAATTGCAGTTGCAGTTAAAGATGTTAAATTAACCAAACAGGCTTTTAAATAAAATTTTTATAAAAATGGGGGTTGTGATGAAAAACAAAATATTAAATAAACTTGAAATTAAAAGAGCTTTTGTATTTATGCTGTTATTTGGTTCTATATTTTTTCTAAAAACCGTTTTTACTAAACACGCAGTAATAAAAAATAATAACATGTTTTCAAGAATTGTTAATAACCCTAAATATAATCTAGCAATAGTTATGTTTTATAACTCTGGTAAGATTGAAAGAAAAGAATATCCAGAGATTTATAGGGAAAACAATAAACTCGTTACTATGTTTAAAGATGCGAGCAATATATTTAGATATAGCGATGCTGATCTGATGTTTTTATCAGTAAATATTTTGGATAAGCATAATTTAATTTTTAGTGATATTTATGATCTTATTTCTGTTCCAAGGTTTATGTTGTTTAAGGATGGACAGGTTTATACAGATAAGTTAGGTAGGCCGATAGTTTTGAAAGGATTTATAACAAGACCGCAGCTACAAAGATTTATAGATACAAATTTTGGAACTCAAATACAGGAAAATAGGGAACGAAATAAAGAAATACGGGAAAGAAAGATAGAACAGAATTTGGCTAACGCCTATTATTGGGGCGGCGGCTGGGGGCCATATTATGGTGGATATTGGGCAGGAGATGGTTGGGGTGGTTACGGTTATGGTTCGGGCGCATATTGGGGTGGATCTATAGGTATTGGTGGCACCTGGAGTGGCTGTGGACGAGGCGGCTATGGTAGAGGTCGTTGTGGTGGCCGTTCTGGTGGCAGGGGTTGTCGTAAGTAGTTTCTTGTGGTTGTAATGGCAGAGGTTTTGTAGCTATTTATTTATTAGCTGCTTATTATAATAAGTTAATTAATTTAGTAAATTTTAATAAAATAATATTGCCCGGGGGAAAGCTCTCGGGTTTTTGTTTTTTTATATACCTAAAATTTATAAATTTTAGGTATTACTAGCGATTTTATTTCAGATAGAAAACATAGCGGGTGTTGTTTTGATGTTTTATAGATTTTTTGGTGGCGTTTGCAAGTTGATAATTAATACTTTATAATATTGTATAGTATAAGACATAATTATTATAATTTAATTATTTATATTTGTGTTTTTAATTAAATTTTTTTATAAGTATTATTAAATATTCTTTAATGGAGATTAAATATGAAAAGTTTTAAGATAAAATTTTTATTGTTATCGATAGCGGCAAGTCTTTCTTTTGGTTCATGTAATACCTATCCAGGATTTTTTAATTGGATGTTTGGCTTAGGTTCTAAAAAAGTTGCAGAGCCAACTTTTATTAATGATTTAAAGTCTCTTGGTTCAGAGTCTTTTGAACTTTTAAAAACGCCACTTATGATAGCAATGATAGCTATTCAAGCATATTATTTGATTAATTTTATTTTTAAAAATAGGGCAAATGCTACTGTTAATCCAGATGGGCAAAAGGTTGATAAAATCTGGAAATCTTTGTCTTCTTTACCGAATTTGGAAGTTGAGGGTTCAGTTGAACGTGAACGTAATTTTGCTCAAAATAGAGAAGATAACGTGGTCAAACTAGCTAGATCAAATAATATTTTAATGGGTGGTGAAATAGGATTTAAGGTTGTATTGGAAAATGGTCAGAGTGCAATAAATACAGTGCGACAATTGTATGTTAATGGGCAGCGTGATTCATCATGCGGGCCTAGAGCACTTTATAACGTAAATGTTGTAAGTCAGGTTTTTGATAATAATAATGGAGTTTTTGTAAATGATATTAATTTGTTGGCAGATTTAAATACTTTGCCTGGATTAGATAAAAATCCAAAATTAAGACAGTTTTTTATTGAGATGAAAAATATAGGGCCTAATCCTGGGGTCGAATCTGATGAAGGTCTTCAAAATTTGCAAGGCGCACAATTGGAGGCATTTTTAGAGCATTGCAAGCCGGAAAATAATAAATCAGTTAAAATAAAAAATACTGATATAATGGATGGTTATACAGAGTGTTTTGATAGCCAAATTGGTAGTAGAATAGGCGATTTCATGGGTTATGAAAATTTAGTTGGCATTCTTAATACACGAGAAATCGGATATTCCCATGGTTATGTTATATGTAACGGGCAAAATGAGGGGCGTAGTATTGGTCATAAGTCAGGTGGACATTGGATTTCACTTTTTGTTATAAAAACAGGGGTTAATGAATATAGTTGGTATGTTTTAGATTCTATGAATGGAAATTACGTTAATAGTGATATAATAAAAGCTTATATTTATAAATTACTAGGTTCTGTTTATCAAGATTATGAGACAAATGTCATTAATCCGGCTAAAGAAAGAAATGCAAAAGCAGAAGATGAAAAAAGTTTTAATGAAATTAAGAAAAGATTTGATATATTGAAATTATTAAATACAAATTTAGATGAAAATGATAATCAGATACATATTAGCAGCGAATTTGAAACTTGTGTTAATAGACTAAATACATCTGAGACTACTAGGAAATTTAAGGATAACTTTTTAATATTTGTTGAAAGAGAAATTTCAGAGATAGGTCTTTTGGGTCGCATTGATCAACAAAAAAAGACAGATTTAGTTGATAAGATGAGAAAGTTTGTTGCTAGTGAGCACGTATCTAAGATTAAAGGTTCGGCTGAAGATGCATTTGTTACGCACCCTGAAGATGAAGTTGAAGAAAAAAAAGAACTAAATAAATCAATGAAAGATAGTATGTTTGCTATGTTTGATTTAGCGGTAGATATTTCGGAGCTTAACAAAAAAGATAAAGACAAAAAAGTATTTGATAAAACTAAGGCAAGCGTTAAAACTTTCTTGGATAAAAATAAAGAAGCTAAAACAATATCAGATCTTAAAGTTCCAGGAGAACTTGCCTCTGAGATTAGAGAGGAATTAAAGATTCCTAAAGATAAGAAGTTAAATGTGAGTCTTATTAGTAAATGGATAAACGCTAAGAGTAAGTCTGTAAATGGCGATCTTGAGGCTATAAGTAAAAAAGAAAAAGACGATTTAGTTAAAAATTTAGAAGAATTTAAAAGAATTTTAAATATTAAATAATTTATAATTTAATAAATTAGTAATGGTGATTTTAAGATGAAAATTGTTGTAAACTATCATGCTGGGCTAAGATTTGTAATAACACGTAAATTTTTATTGTTATCGATAACAGCAAGTCTTGCTTTTTGTTCATGTAATACGTATCCAGGATTATGGTCTTGGGTATTTGGAAATAGTTATGCAAATAATTTTTCTAGTAAGATGGTAAAAAATAATAAGCAATTTTTTTCAAAATCAAAACCGGTTATTAAATTAAAGCCTGGAAAATTAAAGAAGATCGCTTTTTTTACAGCTGTTATTTTGGCTGGTTGCTTTGCAATAAATAGGTTGTTTTCAGAGGATGCTTCTGCGCCTATTTATCCAGATGCAGATAATGAGCAGGGTAATGAAAAAAATTTGCCGCAGCAAGCTGTTACCGGTAGGGTTAGAGGTCTTGTAAATTGGGCGAGAGATTCACGTTGTGGCTTACTTGCAATAGATAGCGGGCTTATAAGTAATCTGAGATTTGATGTAGGAAATATTCAAAATAAAGTTTATCATCTTAGGGTTGATGGGCAATGGAATAATACTTGTGGTCCAAGAGCTTTGTATAATGCGCATACATTAGGTAAATATTTTTCTAATAATAATGGAGTTTTTGATCGAAATATTGATATTTTGAATGATCTACATAAAACACCAACAGAATTTTTTAGAAAAGCCGGGCGGATTCTTGGTAATAGCGTTGGATATAGTAAGCCATTTTTTATTTTTCAGCCACAGCCAATAAATTTTGATTTCATGCATATGCAAAATGTTATAGATAATTATACTGACTCAGATGGTTTGCGTATTGATGATAAGCATATAGACGTGATGGTAGGATATTATGAAAGTTTTGATTTTGGAATTAAAAGTAATTTAATTGGAAGTTTGCTTGATAAAAATATAGGTTATTATCACAGTTATATTATTTTAAATGGTCTGTTTGAGAGAGGTGATATTGTTGATGTGACTCAATCTATTGGACACTGGATTTCACTTTTTGTTGTAAAAACAGGTGCAAATGAGTATTGTTGGTTTATTTTAGATTCTATGAATTATAATGATAGGATAAACAGTAATCAAGTAAGGGCTTATATTTATAAGTTATTGGGGCAAAATCATCAGGTATATGAAAACATGATAAATAATACTATAAAAAATAAAAATATTTCTAGAATAAAAAAGATTAAGGGTGTTGTTGATAAATTAAAAGAGTCGAGTGAAAATAAAGAAGGCAATAATCTTGTATTTAAAAAAGATTTTGAAAAAAAAGATTTAACAGGTACTGAGGTTGTCGGCGAAATTACTGATCCTGTTAAAATTGATAGTTTTAAAAATAATTTGAAGCAGATGTTAAATGATAATATTGCAGACTTGGAGCATATGGATAATATTAATAATAAAAAAGAAATAGAGGATTTGATTTCTGAGATCAATTCTCTTAAAGATAAGATTGCTAAATGTTCTGGCTTTATTGTTGAGTAATTTTGTTTTGGCTAAATTTTTTGGAGGGGCTATGAATATTTTAAATAAAAAGTTTTTATTGTTAACGATATTAACAGGGCTATCTTTTAGTTGTTGTAATATTTGTGTTGCTAATATAAATAATAAAACTAATAAATCTGGATCAATTTTTTCTAGTATTTTAAATACAGCATTTTTTTTGGCCATAGTATCAGTGCCATTTTTAATTTATGCGTATAATAAAGATAATTTTTTTGGAAAAGCAGTAGCCAAGTCTGGCTCAGACACGTACGATGTAAAAAATATTGATAAAAATAATTCGAGTAAACCTATAGATACAGTTGAATCAGAATTTAATTTAGAGCCTTATATAAAAGACTGCTCAAGCGGCGGTAAAAATTATAAAAAAATAGATAACGTTGAATATATGCAGTTAAAGACAATTAACCAAGGAAATGAAGAAATTATTTCTGTGATAAAACCTAAATATGATTCTACTATAGATGAAAATGGAGCTGGGGATCAAAATTTTAGTCCTGGTGCAACATGTGGATCTCAAGCTTTAAGAAATGCTTACTTTCTTTTGAGAGCGTTATCTACTAAAGATGTTGATGATAAGAAATACATGTTAAAAGCGATGAACGATATTGGAAATGCAAAAAAAAATATAGAAAATAGTCTTGATCGTGGCGAAACTACTAGTTGGTTGGAAAATGTTGATTTGTCTAGAAGGGTCTCTGAAATAACACTGCAAGACGGTAGCGGAAAAAAATTGAGTAACGGTGTTACTGTAATTGATACTGTAACAATGGTAGAAGCCGGTGCTATAGACCATATTATTAATCAGTTTAGATATATGGATAATTTTTATCATGTATTTATTATCTCAACAGGTGATATTTATAGTTTAACTGGGTTTGATGACTTTATGGATTTAGTAAAGATTAAGCTCGGTAAAGATTTGGATAAAAAAGAGATTGCAGATTTTAGAAATTGTAATAGTGGTGGTCATTGGTATACTATTGCAATAGAAAAAAATGGTGAAAGTATAAAATGTATGATTGTAGATACAGGGGGATCTCCAGATCTTGTTACTGATGCAAAAATTGATATTAGAGCTAGATTTTTATGTGAGTATATTTTCAATGGATTTGTAACATTTAATTTTAGAGAAAATATGGTAGATACAGTTGCACATATTTTTGAACTTAGAGCTGAAGCTAAGAAAAAAGAACAAGAAGCTAAATTAAATAAGAATAAACCTGTTAATAATGTCGTTAATAATAATCGCAAGATAAATAGAAGACCTCCAATAACAGGAAATAGGAAAAAAAATGGGCGTTAAATTATGTGCTTTGTATATTAATTTGGTATAGATATAGTTTTATTGATTTATAGGCCCTCCAGAAATAGCAATGTCATAAACTTAAGAAATTTGGCGCTTTTGATTAAAGCTCTCAATAATTTAAAATTACTAAATCCGTTTAATAAATTTGGCGCTTTTTATTAAAGCTTTTAACAAGTTAAAATTCTCAGATCTGTTCGTCCTGCGCCCTGAGCATGACATCAGTAGCTCCTAGCGTAGGATGGTTAATAGTTCTTAGCCTTACTCAGAATACTCGCAATATACGCAGAAAATAATTTAAAGAGTAATCCAAAATCCGTTCGCCCTGAGTTTATCGAAGGGTAATCCGAATAAAAAATTTTTATTAAAACTATAACTTTAATTTATTTTTGGCGTTATTTTTTGCATTAGATAATTTTTGCAATAAATCAAAATTTTCTTTTATAAAAGCCTCTTTCTTTTTTCTTGACCACCCCTTAATTTGTTGCTCTGCACCAATAGCTTCTGCCCTTGATGCAAATGTTGAAACATGCACAACTTTAACCGGTAGCCTGGTATAAGTATAACATGTTGTTATTAACCCCTGCTTATGCATGCTTATTCTGGCCTCAATATTATCTGTTTGACCAGTATAATAAGATCCATCTTTGCATTCCAAAATATAAACATAAAACTCTAGCATAATTTTTTTTATTTTATCGGGTTACCCTTCGATAAACTCAGGGCGAACGGGGAATCAATAAACATCTTTAAATTACGTAAAATCAACTTTTTGACTACACATTAACCTACAAATCATATATCAATAACCCCATTAATTTCTATAATTTACAAAATATATTTTACAGTATTAAATAAAAAAACACAAAAAATTACTTTAGAGGCGGCACATTTAAGTCGCTAATGCAACAATAATACCATTTGCGGATAAAAAATATAACACTGTTTTATTAAATAATGTGAGCTTAAAAATATTTATTTTCCTCCGCTCGTCCCGAGTTTTCGAGGGATGCTTAACTAAGAGCGAACGGGAGCTTATAATTCTTATATTTTCTTAAGTTTATGACATTGCTAGAAATAGAGGGCTTTTTTGTGCACGATAATATTCTTGTTTTTATATTTATGTTATTATTAAATTAATATAAAAGTAATTTTTTTGTATAAGTTTTAGGGAGCAAGAAAAATGATAGATTTTAAATTTTCAAGCGAAAAGCTTTTTGATCAAAAGTTTGAAAAGTCAGTTAAAGCTGATTGTTACGTAATGTTTTTGAAAAGTGACTTTGATTTTTCAAAAGATTTACAAGAAATAGAAAGAAAATATTTACCGAATCTTGAAGCTTTTTTTGCATTAAAAGATTTTAAGGGAGAAGCTAAAAGCTCTCTTTTGATGCATGCTACTGATAAAAAAGAAATTTTTCATACATTATTTTTGGGTCTTGGAAAAGCAAATTCAGAAAAAGATGTTAAAGATAAAAATGATAAAAATAAAAAAAATAAAAGCTTGAAAAAAGGCTCTGGAATATTGGAGATAGAAAATCTCAGAAGAGCTCTTGGAGTTTTGATTAGAGTTGTAGAGAAAAATAAATTTAAAAATATAGTTATTGAATTGCCTTCAGCAGAGCTTTTTGGAGTGACAGAAGAATTTTTTGCAAAACAGATAGCTACAATTTTAAATATGGCAAATTATCATTTTGATTGTTTTATTACAACTGAATCGTGTAAATTGCCAAAAGATTATAATATAATTTTGATTGCAGACAAATCTCGAATAAGTGCGCTTAAAGCAGGATTACATGAAGGTGAAATTATTGGTGAAGCTGTAAATATAGCTCGTCATGCAATAGATTTGCCAGCAGCTAACATGAATCCACAGGATCTTGTAAATTTGGCAAAAGCGATAGCAAAGGAAAATAAATTAAAAATTACAGTTTTTGATGAAGAAGATATTATAAAAATGGGTATGGGTGGCCTAGCAGCTGTATCTAAAGGTTCAGATAGAGATTGTGCGCTTGTTATAATGGAATATAAAACAAGTAAAAAGAATGCTTCAACTCTAGCTTTTGTTGGTAAGGGAATAACTTTTGATTCTGGAGGTTTGAGTTTAAAGCCAGCAAACTCTATGGAAACTATGAAAGAAGATATGTCTGGAGCTGCAGCGGTTATAGCTTCTATGGAGGCTTTTGCAAAATTAAAGCCAGAAGTAAATATAATTTGTGTTGCGCCAATTTCTGAAAATCTACCTAGTGGAAAGGCTACAAAGCCAGGGGACATAATTACATTTTATAACGGTAAAACTGCAGAGGTTAGAAATACAGATGCAGAAGGGCGATTAATTTTGGCTGACGCTCTTTCTTATGTCGAAGATAAATATAAACCTGATATCATAATTGATTTAGCTACTCTTACTGGTGCTTGTCAGTATGCACTTGGACATTTTTATTGTGGTATGATGTCAAAAGATACTGATTTAATTTCAAAAGTTCAGAAAGCATCAGATTTGTCCGGTGATAGAGTATGGAATTTGCCATTCCATGATGATTATAAAGCAGCTATAAAATCTAGTGTTGCAGATATTTGTAATATAGGTAGCCCAAAATATATGGCTGGCACTGTAACGGCAGGGTTTTTCTTGTCTAATTTTGTTGACCATACACCTTGGTTACATCTAGATATTGCTGGTACAGCTTTTAATGTTCCTGATATGCCTTATTACAGAGATGGTGCAACAGGTTTTGGCGTAAGGCTCCTTGTTGAACTTGTCTGCAATTGGAATAAGTAAAAAAAGTTTAATTTTAAAAAAAACTAGGCTTTGTTTAGATAAACAAAGCCTAGTTTTTTAATTAATTTATTATTAATTATTTATTTTTTTATATCAAATGTATTTTCATTTTTGGTACATATACCTAAAACACCATCTGATTTCATATTATTTAGAATTTTTTGTTTTAAATCTTTCGTAAGTTGAAAATCTGGTAGGTCAATAATTGTGGCAAGATTTATTTTTTCAATATTATTTTCTTTTGATACTTTAATATATGAATCTAAATTACTATAAATATATAATGGTATAGGTTCTCCCTGTAGCTCTGATAATATTTTTATAAACTGAAGAAGCATTATTATTCGTAATAATGCTTCTATATCCTCTTTTTCTTGTATAGTTTGTTTATAATCAGAGATTAGGACTTTTAAATAAAGATTTATATTCTGTATTTTTACGATTATTTCATCAAGAAAAGCTGTATTTGTATTTAGCATTTTTTCTTTGGTTTTAGAAATTTCTTTAAGTGTTATTATCAAGCTTTTGTATATGTTATCGATTATATGTATGTTTTTTATTTTTTTACCATTTTTTATTAGATCAGTTAATATTTTAAGGTCTGGGAGAAGATCTCCGGAAGCAAAACTTAGATAATTTATGTCTTTTGTATTTTTGATTTTTTTTATTATATCGGCTTCAAATTGAATTCTGTTTAATTTTGGGATACAAAAACATTCTGAGAATAAAGCTGTTTCTGGATTTGTTAATTTAATAATATTTTCTATAGATTCTTTGATTGTTTCTTTTGTAGATCGTTCTATATTTCTTTTGCTACAATGATACTCTTCTGTTTTTAGCATACAGTCAGTTCTGAAATTATTAATTTGTTCTAAAATAATGTTTATGTCTTTTTCTGTTTTTTTGTCTAAAAATTTTTTATCAAAATAAATTTCAACAACTTGATTTGGATTTTTATATTTCATGTAACTTTGATTTGCTATTTTTATATTTTGTACAGGTATATTTATTGTTACATTTTTTATTAGATTTTCGAAATATTTATAATTTAAATTATTATTTATGCTAATATTTTCGAATGTGCCTTTCTTCGGCTCGAATGCATCTTTCTTTGGCTCGAATGCATCTTTCTTTGGCTCGAATACTTCTTTCTTTGGGGGGGTAGATTTTTGTATTGTGTTTTTATAATCTAAGGCAGATTCAGCTGAGGTAAATAATAAAAAAAATTTAGTATTTAAGTCTTGTATTGTTATTGAATTTAGGATTTTTTCTAATTCTTTAGTAGATTTTCTGCTTAAATCTAACTTGTTTTCGTCAACGTTTTTTTCCATAATAGCAAGTTCATTTTCATTGTAATAATCCATGCAAAATGAATTACCAAAACTTAATGTAATTAATGATATAAAAATATAAAGTAAGTATTTTCTTATTAAATTTTCTTTACATTTACACATAAAAACCTCCAAATTAATTTTTAAAGTATTAATATTAAACATCTATTATTATAATTATATCACAAAAAGAGATTATTTGCAAATAGAAATACATTTTAATTGGATTTTAGTAAGATTATTGCGTTTTTATAGATATTTTTGGGTGTTTTGTTCAGTTGGATATTTTTTCATAAATATTGCTATAAACAATATTAATAATTAAACCAACCATACATAATGTGCAAACTAAAGAGGTGTTTCCGTAGCTTACAAATGGTAAACCTATACCTTTGGTAGGTGCTAAACCAGCTGCAACTGATAGGTTTATGATTGCTTGTATGCTGATTAAGATCACCAGCCCTAAAACTGTAAATTTAGAAAATATGTCTTTAAGCGAGAGTGATATTCTTATTCCTAAAAATAGTAGTGCTGTAAATAATGTTATTATGCATAGCGAGCCGATTAAGCCAGTTTCTTCGGCTATTATTGAAAATATAAAGTCTGTATGCTGCATTGGCAAATAAAAGAATTTTTGTTTGGAATTTGCTATTCCTACGCCCCATAAACCCCCTGAGCCTATGGCAATCAATGATTGTATAATTTGGAATCCAGAGCCCTGTGGATCTTGCCATGGATTTAAAAAAGTTAGAATTCGTTGTAATCTGTATGGCTTTATAAGAACGAGTGTAGCGGCGGCTGGTATAAGTGCTGCAAATGTTAAAATAAGGTATTTAGAATTGAATTTTGCTACAAAAAGCATGGTAAATACAGTTGAAACAATCGTTACAGTTAAGCCAAAGTCTGGTTGTTTTAGTAAAATTACACTTGTAATTCCCAAAATAACTAAAACAGGTAAGTATGCATTGAAAAAGCTGTTTAATTTATCTTGTTTTTTCACTATAAAATATGCGATATAAAGAATAACAGATATTTTAAGAATTTCACTAGGTTGGAAAGAAAAACCAAAAAGATTTATCCATCTGGCGGATCCATGAATTCTTTGTGCGATTCCGGGGATCATTGTTGCTGATGTTAGAGCAAGTGAGCCCCAAAATAGATATGGTGTTATTTTTTTTATAAATTTTAGTGGTAAGATAAATACGAAAAGTATACTAATTAAGCCTAAAATAAGACCAAATGCCTGTTTTTTTACAAAATATTGTGCGCTTGAAAATTTTTCCATAGCGTATACGCAGCTTGACGAATATATAAAAACTAGTCCTATGGCTACAAGTGTTGCAACTATTATTAGAAAAATATTGAGATTTGCTTGTAAATTATCTTTTTTTTTTATCATTTTTACTACTTTCTTTTTTTTCTCCCTAAATATTTTAACAATTATAATTATATTTAAATATTTAATTACAGGATATATAATTATTCCTGGTCTTTAAACCCTAACTTATAGCCAATCCAAGAGTAACTTTTTTGAAAGAAAGTTTTTGTTTCGTTTTTAATTTTTCTTATTTTATCATCAATATTTGTATTGAAATTTTTATTTATACTTGATTTGCAATTTGCCGTAGTTTCTTTTATTACTTGCCCAGCTTTATATGCATTTGTGTCTATTTTTTTTATTAAAGTGTTAGCTATGCCATTTTTATTAGAATTATTTTTTTCAGATTCAGCAATAGCTTTTAGCGTTAAGTAAGATATTGTTGCTACTCCAGTCGAAAATACTAAGCTTTTTGTGAATTTAAATAAATAGGCCTGAGCTTGATTATAATAAATTGCTGGACTAATAATTATGGAAAACATAAGTAATATGTGAATCAGGAAATTAGAAATCTTTGAAAGAATGTTGTAGGCTCTCCTTATGACAAAATTTTATTAAAAAATTTAGGAGAGCCCATGAAAGACGTAACAGAAATTTATTGTTTTACTGATAACAT
>Ga0209417_1004325_pt1 | contig 17164 bp, 12 predicted proteins | sample RifGroF2_FD_184002 | JGI IMG/M metagenome (GOLD analysis project Ga0209417, IMG submission 184002) | Groundwater microbial communities from Rifle, Colorado, USA - Groundwater F2 (SPAdes) (version 2) | ecosystem: Environmental > Aquatic > Deep subsurface > Groundwater | place: Rifle, Colorado... | reverse complement strand
TCTGCATCGGCGCTGGATATGTCGGCGGCCCAACAATGGCAATGATCGCCTTGAAATGCCCTACATATAAAATAACTGTTTGTGACATCAATCAGGAACGGATCAATGCGTGGAATTCAGAGGAACTTCCGATTTACGAACCAGGTTTGGATGAAGTTGTTAAAAGAACAAGAGGGAAGAATCTCTTTTTCAATACAGATATCGAAAAAGGAATAAAAGAAGCCGATATTATATTTGTATCGGTCAATACGCCTACTAAAACTTTTGGTATTGGAGCAGGAATGGCGTCAGACCTTCAGTATATGGAAAAAGTTGCACGGGTTATATTAAAAAATTCCGAAAGTGACAAGATCGTTGTTGAGAAATCAACATTGCCAGTCAGGACTGCAGAGGCCCTTTCAAGCATTCTTCACTCGAGTGATGTTGGAAAAGTCAAATTTCAGATAGTTTCCAATCCTGAATTCCTGGCAGAAGGTACTGCAGTAGCAGATATGGAGGATCCTGACAGGATCCTTATCGGATCAGAAGAAACAGCAGAGGGCCTTAAAGCCAGGGATGAGATCGTAAAGATCTATGAACATTGGGTGCCTAAAGAAAAGATCATCACAACAAACCTTTGGTCATCAGAGCTGACAAAACTTGTAGCCAATGCATTTTTAGCACAGAGAGTATCATCTATCAATTCAATAACCGCCCTGTGTGAAAAGACCGGCGCGAACGTAGCAGAAGTCGCGTACGCTATTGGAAAAGACAGCAGGATCGGTTCTAAGTTCTTAAAAGCAAGCGTAGGATTTGGCGGTTCATGTTTTAAAAAAGATATATTAAATTTGGTTTATATCGCACAAAGTTATGGGCTTAATGAAGTCGCGGATTATTGGGAAAGTGTCGTTCTTATGAATGATTATCAGGAGAACAGATTTGTGGATCGAATGGTGAGCGTAATGTTTAACACCGTTGCAGGTAAGCGGATAGCCCTGTTTGGTTTTGCTTTTAAAGTGGATACAGGTGATACGCGCGAAGCCCCGGCAATACAAATATCAAAAAGACTGATCGAAGAAAGAGCACAGCTGATCATTACAGACCCAAAAGCACTAAAGAATGCAAAACTAGACCTTAAAGAGTATGGAGGAAAAGTGGCATTTGAAGAAGATCCTTATAAAGCAGCAGAAGGTGCACATGCGATCGCCATTGTAACTGGATGGGATGAATTCAAAAAATTAGATTATAAAAAAATATACGATTCAATGGCAAAACCAGCATTCATTTTTGACGGGTGTAATATTTTAGATGTGAATGAAATGTATGAGATCGGGTTTAATGTTATACCGTTGGGCAGTGGAAAGAAAATTCGTTGAAAGTATAAAGGTTTGCTAAGGTTTGCAAATATTAGCAAACTTTAGCTAACCTCAGCTAACATTATTTAAATTGGAGTTTTATGAGTTTTTTATTTTTATTGTTATTTATTATTTTTACTTTTTTACGCCCGCAGGAATGGGTGCCGGGTATGATCGGCTGGCCTATTATTAATATATTTGCAGTATTAGCTTTTATTGGCTTGATATTTGAACGTAACAGTTCCGGTAAGAAACTATTTCTGAATGTGCCTCAGAATAAAATGGTGCTGGCATTCTTTGGCGCTATCCTTATGTCTCATGTTGCGCATACTTATTTATGGGGTTTAAGAGAAGCATTTTTTTCATTTCTGCCTGTTTTGGTTTTGTTTTATTTAACCTTAAATGGAATTGATACCGAAAAGAAATTTAGGATAAGTTTTTGGGCTATCGTTATAGTAAGTTTAATATTGGTTGCCCAAGGACACTATCAGATTAATAACTTTTATGGTTGGGCTGGGCAGCCAGTTACTTTGCAGAATAGTGCAGAAGGAGAGGTACAGCGCATTAATTGGATAGGTATATTTGGTGATCCAAATGATCTGGCATTAACTTTTGTTGTAGCTGTAGGGTTTTTGCTTCCGTTTGTATTTGGTAAATGCAAGACGCTATCGAGATTAGTTAGCATTGGAGGTGTAGCTGCACTGCTATATGGATTGATCCTGACTAATTCGCGTGGAGGTATTCTTGCCTTGCTTGCTACAGGATTTTTCTTTTTTGTGCGAAAAACAAGGAAATTTGTATTTGGTAGCATAGTGGGAGGTGGCATGGGATTTTTGTTTCTTCTAATCGCTCCGTCTCGTATGGGTGAGTTATCATCATCTGAAGGATCAGCCGCATCACGGCTAGATCTTTGGTATGAGGGTTTGCAAATATTTAAACACAATCTTGTATTTGGCAGAGGGTACAATATGTTTATGGAGGCGTTAGCTCAAACGGCACATAATTCTTATGTTCTTGCGGCAGCAGAATTAGGGACAGTTGGACTGGTTCTTTGGATAGGGCTTCTTTTTATAGCAATAAAAGGATGCTGGATAGTTCAGGAAAAAAATAATGAGCTAGCCACTTATGCGCTTGCTATGCAATCAAGTATTGTAGGATTTGCGGCAGCAGCATTCTTTTTATCCAGGACATACAATATTTTACCGTTTCTTTTGGTTGCTCTATCTGGATCATTATGGTATGTCGCACAACAAAAGGATCAAAGTATTAGATGTCCAGTTACTAAAAAAGATTGGCGAAATATATTATTAATAAGCATTCTTTCAATTGTGTCAGTTTATTTTTTTATTAGGGCTAGATAATCTTTAACATTTAAGGGAAACAGATGAGTTCAAATGCACAAAAATTAGCAAAAGGTTCATTTTTGAGAATGGCTTCATTCTTTCTAAGTATTATTGTAATATTTTTTATGATGCCATTTATCATCCATTCACTTGGTGATAAAATGTATGGGTTTTGGGTATTTGTTGGATCATTTCTCGGGTTTTATGGAATATTGGATTTTGGATTGTTAAGTGCAGTACAGCGATATGTATCACGAGCTATTGGAACTGATGACCATGATGAAGTTAATTTAATTGTCAACTCTGCATTATTTGTTTTTTCATTATTTGGTTTATTAGTGTTAATAATTTCGGGTGTAATTGCTATAGTTGTTCCGATGTTTGTTAAAAATATTACGGATGTTGCATTGTTTAGGACAATAATTTTGATTTTAGGAACTAATTTTGCAATTGGTTTTCCTATGAGGGCTATAGCTGGGTTATTGACATCGCAGCTACGTTTTGATTTGAGAAGTTATATTGATTTAACAAAATTGTTTCTACAAACCTTGCTTGTGATTGTATTTTTAAAAACAGGTTATGGCGTTTTGGCACTAGCTATTATTACTTTTACTGTTAACTGTGTTACTCATATTATGACTTTTGTTTGTGCTAAAATGATTTCTAAAAATGTTGTTATTTCAAGGAAGTTCATAAATAAAAGCAAAATTAAGGCACTTTTTAATTACAGTCGATTTTCTTTTATTGCTCAGATTGCGGATCAATTGAGATTCAATATTGACTATTTTGTTATTACAGCCTTTTTAGGATTAAGTTATGTGACAGTTTATTCAATAGCATCGCGTTTAATACGTTATTTTGGGGATTTTATGATCGAAGCAGTTGGGTTCATGACACCTGTTTTCAGTCAGTATGAGGCAAAGGGTGATTATGAATCTATTAGAGAGAAATTTATGTTTATGACAAAAATAAGCGGTTATTTGACCTTTTTTATAGGTGGATCAATGATAATATTTGGTCATGCCTTTATCAGAAGATGGGTAGGCAGTGAGTATGCGGAGGCTTATCCACTGCTAATAGTTTTAGTTGTACCAACTATTTTTGCATTGATGCAGGCACCGTCAATTCAGCTTATGTTTGGAATATCAAAACACAAGTATTTTGCTATATCAAATTCAATAGAGGGGGTTGCAAATCTCATTTTAAGTCTAATATTGGTTAAGAAATTTGGTGTTATGGGTGTTGCCTTAGGTACAGCGATTCCAATGATGATAATTAAATTGTTTGTACAGCCAGTATTTGTTTGTAGATCTATAAAATTAAGTGTTTTTAAATATTATTTCGTGATTGTTGTGCCTATATTATTAAAATCATTTGTTGTTCTGTTCTTTTTTTGGATTTATATTCGGAACATTATTGATCCCAATTATATGAAAATTCTAACTTTGGTGATTTGTACATTTATTTATTTTGTTGTTGTGATATTTATAATTGGTTTTAAAAGTAATGAGAAGAAAATATTTATGAAAGTTTTATCCAAGAACAAAAAAAGATAAGTTCGATTTAACAGAGAAAAGACTAAAATGAAAAATGTTATTTCAAAAGTTGTCGAGGGAAATCGTTGTTGTGGTTGTGGTGTTTGTGCAGGAATAGCTGACAAATGCAATTTATTTATGTTATTTAATAATGATGGTGAATATGTTCCATCAGTAACAGATTGCAATGAATGTGGGTTATGCCTATCTATTTGTCCCTCGAATATGATTGCAGAGAATTCATTGTTGGTTTCACCATTGGGTAAGGGAGGTATTCAAAATTATATTGCATATTCGAATGTTTTTGATGAAAGAAATATTGGTAGTTCTGGGGGAATGGTGACAAGAATACTTCATGTTTTATTGGAGAAAAAGATGGTTGATGGTGTTGTGGTGATAGGTTCGTCCAAAAAAAAGGACAGGCTTTTTGAACCAGTTATTGTAAGAGATCCTAAAGAATTAATTAATTATTCCGGGTCAAAATATTATCCTATAGAAATATCATCCATCATTGAACAAATGAAGGGAGTAGAAGGCTCATTTGCTTTTGTAGGTTTACCCTGTGTTATCCATGGTTTACGGTTAGTTCAGAAAAAAATACCAAAACTAGGAATAAAAATTAAATATTTATTAGGATTAGTATGTGGGCATAATAAAAATAAAAACTATACGAGCGCTTTGCTGCACTATGCTCATTCGGATATTAATAATGTTGAAACTGTTAAATACAGATGCAAAGAATATACAAAAAAGTCGTCAAATTTTGGATTTAAGGGAAGGATGAGGGACAATGCTGAAACAAAGCAGCTAAATTTTCAAGAAAGTATTGTAAGGGATTTATGGTGTGGAAGATATTTTTCTCTAAAGGCATGCTTTAATTGCAAAGATCTCTTTGCTGTTGGGGCAGATATTTCGTTTATGGATGCATGGTTAAGTCCATATTTCAATGAGCCTAGAGGGACATCTATTGTTATAGTTCGCAATACTATATTGGATGAAATCATTCATGACGAATCTATAAGTAAAAATATACATCTTGAAGAAATATCTGAGGAAAAGGTGCTCGAATCACAAGAGAGTGCGTTGGATTATAAGACTAAAGGTATGGAGAAGAAGTACCAGAGTTTAACGAATATGCATATTTCTAATATATTATATTCTGATGAGAAGCGGAAACGTGTCTTTGGGCTTTTTATTTTGTTTATTTATATATGTGCTAGTAGGGTATTAAATTTATTTTTAAACAAAATTTATTTAATAATAAAACACTTTAAACGATTTATTTGTTTATCTTTAAAGAAAGGTGAAAAATGAAGTTTTTATTAGTAGGACAAGCTGGAAGTTATAATCTGGGATGTGAAGCTATTGTTAGGACAACGATAACAATGATTCAAAAAGAATTTAAAAATCCAGAAGTATATATCTCTGCATTTGATTATGAAAATGAAAAATTAATTAAGTTTGGTTGTGGTGTGAAAATAATACCTGCTTTCTCTGAGGATCTATGGAAAAGATTATCTAGGGATTGGTTTGTACGTCTGGCATACAAACTGTTAGGTAAGGATAAAGCTATTGAATTAAAGTTTTCACCCATTATTCCTTATTTAAAAAAAGCAGATGTTGTTATTTCCATTGGTGGCGACAATTATACAATGGATTATGGTTTTCCTGAATATTTTATTGATCTCAATAATATTGTTAAAAGTAAGGGTAAAAAACTTGTTATATGGGGTGCATCGGTTGGTCCTTTTTTAAACGATAAAAATTTAGAAATAATTCGGGAATGTTTATTAGCCGTTGATTTAATAAATGTTAGGGAATCTAGTTCTATCGAATATTTAAAAGGTTTAGGCATTGAAGCAAATGTTAAATTTGTTGCAGACCCTGCTTTTTTATTGCCTACCAAATCTGTCGATTTGTTGAATTTAGTGACAGATAACACTTGTGAATTTTTAGGCGTAAATGTGTCACCGATACTAAGCGACTATAAGAATAAAGGTGATTCTGAAGAAATTGTTAATGAAACAGTGAAGTTTTTAAAGAGAATAATTGATGAGAAAAAAATGCATATTTTGCTGATACCCCATGTCATTAAAAATAATAGTTTTAACAATGATTATGAATTTATGGGGAAAATTTTTAACAAACTTGAAAACACAGAAATGATAACCAGAATAATGCCATCTTATGATGCAATGCAAATGAAGGATATTATATCTAAATGTCGTTTTTTTATTGGTGCAAGAACGCATGCGACAATAGCTGCATTATCAAGTGGAGTTCCAACGATATGTTTAGGATATAGTATGAAAGCAAAAGGTATTAATGAAGATATTTTTGGTAATCAGGATTGGTTAGTTGATATAAATAACTTTTCCGAAGCCAACATTTATAATAAATTTAATAAACTTTATGAGTCAGAATTCGAAATTCGCAACCTTTTAGACACTAAAATTAATGATATTAAAAAAATGTCATATCAAAATATTTTAAATTTAAAAGAGCTTTTGTAATTATTAGAGAAAATTTTCTATGCCGACAATAAGTGTAGTAATCCCAGTTTTTAATGCATCACAGTTCCTGGAAGAAACATTAATATCTGTATTTAATCAAACATATAAAGATTTTGAGATTATTGTTGTTGATGATGGGTCTACGGATGATACGAACGTAATTCTTAGTCCATATTTGGATAAAATTTCATATATTTATCAGAAGAATCAAGGACCGGCTATAGCCAGGAATACAGGAATTAAGGCAACCAAAGGTGAATGGATAGCTTTTTTGGATTCAGATGATATTTGGGTGTCTACTAAATTGGAAGAGCATGTTAATCATATAAAAGACAATCCAAGCATTAATTTTCTTTTTTCAGATGCGATGTTATTTGATGGCAAAGCAATATTAAAAACAACTATGATGAATCGTACAAATAGTGTGCAGATTGGTTCATTAGCAGAAAAACTTAGAGGATTGAAAGAAAATGATGGGACATTGTTAAAATGTGATTTATTTGATCAGTTGGTACGACTAAACAATCCTATTATTACTTCTTCCGTGGTGGTCCGAAAACATTGTTTGGAAGAAGTTAAATGTTTTAATGAAAAAATGTGTCAATGGTCAGAGGATTCAGAGTTGTGGATAAGACTTTCTAGAAAACAAGCTATGCATTATGTAAATAAAAGTCTTTTGAAGTATCGGTATAATCCGTCGGGAGTGTCAGGGACAAATAATAATAGAAAATATCGTTATGATTTTGGGGATGCAATGGGTTTAGATTTGAATTATTTAATATTTCCTGCAAATTATTTACAAAAGACAAAAAAAAGGATTGTTAAGTTATACTTTAATGCAATCTGGGGGTTTTTTCGTGAAAAACAATATGATTATGTTATAAGGGCTTGCCTAAGAACATTAAGATACAATCTGATTCAACCAAAAGTGGTTTTGTATTTATTGATTGCATATATTAAGAATTTATTGAAAAGGGATAGCAATTGTCTGAAAAAATTAAATTAGGATATTACTCAAGTGCTAATGGGATAGCGGGTACGGAAATTTATTTGAGAAGTATTTTGCTAGGTTTAAATTATGATAAATTTCAAGTTGTGTTGTTTTGTACCAAAGAACATCCTTTTTTAAGAGAGCATGCCTTTAAGAACTTGATTAATAAAGAGTTTATTAAGATAGTAAATACTGATGGAGATGATATTTTAGTTGGCGATGCATTACAGTCAAAGGAAGGAAATGATAAAAAGGAAGCATCAAAAGTAAGGAATGTGTGGATAAAATATTGCCCTAAAGGAATTAAGTATTTAGCTGGATTTATAAAAAGTCTAATTAGAATAAAGAAAGTATTCAAAGTGCATTCAGTTTCAATTTTGCATATCAATGATGATTGTTCGGAGCCAATTGTGCTTTCTGCTAAATTAGCTGGAATTCCAAATATCATTTGTACTTTACATGTTCTTCCTAGCGAAAAAAAAATCAGTTTTGATAGTCTTGTTGAATTAATTAGTGTTAGGTGTTGTAAAAAAATGATAGCTGTTTCTATGGCAACTAAAGGCTTTTGGATTGAAAGATATGGAATAGAAAAGGATAAAGTTGAAGTTATCTATAATGGGGTAGATTTTCTGAATGACAGATTTTTATGTGATGTTAATAAAGATGAATATTGGGAGGATTTAGGGTTGAAGGATGATGATTTGATTGTAATTGTTCCTGGAAGATTGCATATTATGAAAGGTTATCGATATCTAATAGAGGCAATGCCCAAAATTGTTGATTTGACGCCGAATGTAAAATTTTTGTTTATTGGGGATGGCCCTTACGAAGAGAGCTTAAAGGAATTAATAAATAAACTGGGTGTTAATGAACAAGTTCTTTTTTTAGGATACAGAACGGATATTATTCAGCTAATGAAAATTTCAGATCTAGTAGTTCTGCCATCTCTTTCCGAATGTTTGCCTTATGTTTTGCTTGAGGCACATGCCTGTGGCAAGGCGATAGTTGCCACGAATATTAGTGGTATCCCAGAAATTGTTGAGGATAAGAAAACAGGCTTATTAGTGCCTGTGAAGAATAGTGAGAAATTGGCTGAAGCTGTTAGTAAATTATTAAGCGATGATTCAATGCGCAATAGAATGGCTGTTAACGGCAAGAATCGTATAAATAAATTGTTTACGGTTCAAAATATGCTGTCTAAAACTTACGAGTTGTATGATTTTTTGCTTAAAAATAAATAAGAAATTTTATTAACAACGTAGTAAAAACAGAATAAGCGTTTATTATGATTATAAAAATAGCATTTTATTCAAATACTTCGTGTTTGGGTGGTTCTGAGGTTTATTTGAAGGTGTTATTGGAAAAAATTGATCAGTCATTATATGAAGTTTTGTTTTTTTGCCCGCCAAAGCATCCGCTCTGCCAATGGGCTATTGATCAAGAACATATTGAGGTAGTACATGTTTTTGAGGAGAGAAAAACTATTTCGAATATAGGATCAGGGTCAGTTAATAATTCAAATAATGCTGAGAAATCAAAAAATTTAAAGCAGATCGTTAAGGAACTAATTCCTAAAAGTTTCAGATTGTTTTTTGGGACTTTGAAGGAAATTAATAGATTGAAATTATTGTTTAAACAGTATTCAATTGATCTTATTCATTTTAATGATACTGGTTGTGAACCGCCAGTTATTGCTGCAAGATTAGCAGGAATACTACATGTACTTGGAACTTATCACGTCGTTCCTTCTGATGAGGATAAACATTCAACTTGGGTTCATAAACTTATTGAATATTTTAGTGTTAGGTGTATGCACAGTGCAATATCTGTATCAGAGGCAACAAAGCAGGCATGGATGAAACGTGCTGGAATAAATGGTGAGAATATTAGCGTTGTTCACAATGGTGTTGATTTAGGGGCTGATAAGTTTTGTTGTGATTTTGATATAGACGCATACAAGCGCGAATTTGAACTTGAGTCAGATGATCTGGTTGTTTCAGTGCCTGCGCGTTTGCATTTTATGAAAGGCCATAAATACTTGATTTCGGCTATTTCAAAGATAATAGATAGAATACCTAATATAAAATTTCTTTTTATTGGCGAGGGTGATCTTGAGGTGAGTTTAAAGGCTTTGTGTGAAAAGGAAGGAGTTTCAAACATTGTTCGCTTTCTGGGTTTTCGTAAGGATATTATAAACATTGTTAAGCTTTCGGATCTTATAGTTTTACCTTCAATTGCTTTGGAAGCTTTGCCTTTTTCTTTGATTGAGGCGCATGCATGTTCAAAAGCTATAGTTGCTTCAAATTTTAGTGGGATTCCAGAAGTGGTGGAGGATGGTCAAACGGGAGTCCTTGTGCCCCCGAAAGATGTTGATGCTTTAGCTAATGCGATTATTGAACTTTTGAAAGATCCTGAGAAAAGAAAGAGGATGGGTGGGGCAGGTCGAAAAAGAGTTGAAGAAATGTTTATTTTGGACAAGATGCTTAATAAGACATTCGGTTTATATGAGGAGTTATTGAAAACAAATGCTTTTTAATTCATTCCAATTTTTGATATTCTTACCAATTGTTGTTTTTTGTTACTTCGCTATGCCGTTTAAGTGTCGCAAGTGGTTTTTGTTGATTTCCAGTTATTATTTTTATATGTGTTGGAAGCCTGAGTACATTATTTTGATTATTGTGTCTACATTGATTGACTATTTTGCAGGCATTCAAATAGCTAAGCAATCTACGCGTTGGGGGAGAAAAAAGTTTTTAATTTTAAGTTTGCTTACAAATTTAGGACTACTATTTTCATTTAAATATTTCAATTTTTTTAATGATTCTTTTAGGGTGTTGTTTAATTGTTTTAATATGTTTTATGGAATCCCTGCTTTTAAATTTCTATTACCTGTGGGTATTTCATTTTATACATTTCAAACATTAAGTTATTCAATTGATGTTTATTATGGAAAGAAAGAGGTGGAGAAAGATTTTGGGATATTTGCATTATACGTTGCATTCTTTCCGCAATTGGTTGCAGGACCGATTGAACGATCAACACATTTATTGCCTCAGTTTAAAGTGGAACATAAATTTGATTATGAGCGAACAGTCTCAGGATTATATTTAATGGCTTGGGGCCTTTTTAAAAAGATGGTAGTCGCTGATAATTTTGCACCATTTGTTGAAGCTGTGTATAGCAATCCACAAGGATATTCTAATGTGTCTATGTTAGTCGCCACATTATTTTTTGCTATTCAGATATTTTGTGATTTTTCAGGGTATTCTGATATTGCAATTGGTTCCGCACGTATAATGGGCTTTGATTTGATGGTTAATTTTAGAAGTCCTTATTTCTCAAAAAATATTAGGGAGTTTTGGTCACGATGGCATATATCATTATCTACATGGTTTCGTGATTATGTTTATTTTCCTCTTGGAGGAAGTAGGGTTAGTAAATTAAAGCAATATCGTAATTTTTTGGTTGTTTTTGCTGTTTCTGGTTTATGGCATGGTGCAAACTGGACTTTTCTGTTGTGGGGATTTTTACATGGTGCATATTTAGTTATTGAGGATGTTTTAATTGTGGGCATGAATAGATTTAAGATTAAACCAAAATTTAAAGGTCGTAAGTTTTTGCAGATAATTTATACATTTAATTTGGTGCTTTTGTCATGGGTATTTTTTAGGGCGCAATCTTTAAGAGAGGCATTTTACATTATTCCAAGAGTAGTCTGTGGTTATAAAGATTTGTTTTCAACAAGTTTATTGAATACTCTTTTTGTTGAAATGGGAATTCGAAAATATCATATTTTCATTTTTGGATTTGCTTTAATCATAATGGAGGCGTTTCATTATTTAGAAGGAAAAACGGATGTTTGGGAAGCATTAAGAAAACAACCATTATCAATCCGTTGGTCAATTTATGTTTGTTTTGTGTTTTTTCTTATTTTGACAGGTCAATATGGAACTCAGCAGTTTATTTATTTTCAATTTTAGATTATGAAAAAAATTATTCTTAAATTATGTATTTTATCTATTTTGTGTTATTTGCCAATTGTTATTTTCAATGTACTATTTGATCCTTGGGGGGTTTTCAGAAAAAAATACTCTGATAGATTTGTTGGAGTACAGGAAAGGTATATTAAAACAAAACATATACTAGTAAATCGTGGACAAATAAAAGGAGTACTGTTTGGTAGTTCGCGGGGTGATAGTATAAATATTAGAAGTTTGATTGGAAATCAGTATTATAATTATTCATATCCTACCGGGGTTCCTGAAGAGTTTTTAGAAGATATGAAAGATTTATATAATATGGGAGTGGATTTAAAACAAATAATTGTAAGTGTCGATGAAATAATGTTTAAGGTGGATGTTAATGCTAGGAATAATAATGTAGAAACCTTTTCATATTCTTCAAAGCATATTCCTAAAATTAAAAAATATTTAAAGTTTCTTTTTTTTAATCCAAGCATCAATAGATTGTTTTTTTATCGAGATGAATTTCTTTCAGGAAAAAAGATAAATTTTGATATTAAATCAGGGTGTATATTTGTAAAAGATAGGGATAAGAAAATAGACGAAAATTTAGAAACTTATAAATTAGATGAAAAATTTACGGAACCTATGAGGTTAGAAAGTTCTGTTATTGATGATATAAGTAGACCTAATAATGCAATAAAAGAAATAATTGCCTTTTGTAGAGAGCATGGTATTGAGTTAACAATATTTATCAGTCCCACCCATCCGACAACATATTTTGATTTAACCAATCAAAAACTAATACAAAATTTAAGGGAGACGTTAATTGGTATGACGAATTATTGGGATTTTAGTGGTATCAATTCTGTTGCAATCAATAATGCTAATTATTATGATACATCGCATTATCGTTTAAAGATTGGAGATATGATTTTAGGACGTATTTTTGGTATTAAGGATATTATTATTCCTGATGATTTTGGTGTATATGTTACAAAAGAAAATTTTGAACAGCATATAATTGACATTGAAACCAATGATAAGCAATACATCGACAAATACGGGAAAGTGCCTATTAATTTTCATAAGGAGTAATAAGTATTGTGAAAATAGCATTATTATCATCAGGACTAGGTCATATTAAACGCGGAATTGAGACGTGGACTGAGGATCTGTATATTGCACTTAAAGAGCGTGAAATTGAAGTAACTGTTTATTGTGGGGAAAGTTTTGAGGCTTATTCGGAGTTTAATAACGTTTCGTGTTTAAAGCGCACGCAGCCATTTTCGCAATGGTTGCTTAAGTCTAAACTGCCTATTTTGTGGAAATTTGGTTGGGGTGGGGGTTATATGACTGAGCAAATTACTTTTGTTAGCAATATTTTGCCTGTGTTGAAAAAGGAACAATACGACATTATTCATACGCAAGACCCCTTTGTGGCCTTAAAGTGTGATGAATATTTCAAAAAGGGCTTTATCAGGTCAAAAACAATTTTGGCGCATGGTACGGAGGAACCGTTTGAATTTTTGGATAAGATATCTTATCTGCAGCATTTGGCACCATATCATCAGCAAGAGGCGAAACAGAATGGCGTGAAAAATGTTAGATCTTTTGCCGTCGGGAATTTTGTTGATACGATCAAGTTTTCACCTGATGTAAAAACAGATTTGCGCAAGGAATTGGGAATTCTTGATGATGTATTCGTTATTTTGTCAGTTGCAGCTATTAAATGTCATCATAAACGTATTGATTACTTGATAGATGAAATATACCAAATTAAAGATAATAATGTTTATTTGCTTGTAGCAGGTGGCAGAGAATCTGACACTGATGAACTTATTCAGATTGCTAAAGAGAAATTGGGGGATAGAGCAAAATTTTTGGTGAATTTTCCGCGAGAACGCATTCCCGAGGTATACGCAAGTGCTGATATTTTCACACTATGTTCTCTAAAAGAAATGATGCCTATTGCTTTGCTTGAGGCAATTTCAAGCGGTTTGCCTGCGATCATTAATAAATATCCTGTTGAGGAGTGGATGATAGGTGATGGAGGGGATAGTATTGATATGAACAAAAAAGGTGAGTTGGCTTGTACTATCTTGAAGTATATGGATAACAATTATTTAAAAGAAAAATCGATAAAAGCTAGAAAACATGCAGTTGATAATTTTTCTAAAAATATAATAGTTGATCAGATTGTAAAAATGTACAAAGAAGTATTGGGGAATTAAATATTATGAGTGAACTGGTGTCAGTAATTATCCCAACGTATAACTGTTCAAAATATGTTACAGAAGCAATCAATTCTGTATTAGAGCAGACATATAATAACTATGAGATCATTGTTATAGATGATGGATCAACGGATGACACAGAAGGAATTCTTTCTTTATATATGGATAAGATAAGATATGTAAAGAAGGGTAATGGTGGTCCAGCGAGTGCCCGAAATTTGGGAATAAAAGAATCAAAAGGTGAATATGTTGCATTTTTAGACGCGGATGATCTGTGGGATTCGAGTAAGCTAGAAAAACAAATTGCGCTGTTTGATGAGAATTTAGATTTGGGATTGGTGCATACAGCATTGTCCCAATTTATAGCTTCTCTGGAAAATATGGCACCTTCATTTACCAATTCAGTTGAAAATAATAATGATTTTAAAGATTTGTTTTGGCATAATTTTATCGGTACTTCAACTGTCTTGGTAAGAAAAGAATGCTTTGAAAAATTGGGGACTTTTAATGAGGGTTCTGAATATTTTTCAGTAGAAGATTATGATATGTGGTTACGGATAGCTAAAGAATATAAAATTGGATACGTGGCAGATGTTTTAACCTTTTATAGGCAGCATCCTGATGGTATAAGTAAGAATATTGACAGGTCTTATAATAATGAGCGAGCGGTTATTGAGGCTGCAATAAATAGGTTGCCTGATCTAGAGAAAGAAACAGGTGTAGATCTTCGAAAAAGATTCTCAAAGTTGTATCAGGATTATGGATTTGATTTTTTAGAGAATATGGATTTTAAAAATGCGCGCGAGAGACTTTTAAAATCCGTTGGGTATAATATTTTTAATGTTAAAAGTTGGGGTGGGATTTTAAAGACTTTTGTTCCATTAAGGTTTTATGGATTTTTGAGAAATTTTAAAAGAAAATTAAATTAATTTTTGAAAGTTTTTAGGTTTTATAAATGAAAATAATGCATGTTAGTTTTTCTTTAAATATGGGCGGGTTAGAGAATGTCATTCTTAATTTATGCGGTGGTTTAAATAAGGGTAAATTTTCACAATCGGTGTGCGTATTATCGGATGAATTGGGTTTAAAAACTCAATTTGATGAATCGAATATTCCAGTTGTTTCTTTTTCTAAGAAAAATGGCATAGACTTAAATTTGGTTTTGAGGCTGAAGAAGTTCTTTAGGGATAATCCTGCAGATATTGTTCATACGCATAATCCAACAGCTTTGTTGTATGGAGGATTGGCTGCTGTTTTATCAGGAAAAAAACTTGTTCATACCGAGCACAGTAATTTGATGCAGGGTAAAAAGTTGATGAACTTTGCTGAATCTCTGCTTTTTAGAATGGTTAGAGGTTTGGTTTGTGATACTGAAGAAGTAAAACAAAGTGTTCATAAGAATCAGGGTATATCTCTGGATAAAATAAAAGTTATTTGTAATGGGGTTGATGTGAAGAAGTTTTGTTTGGATGATATGGATTCCCTGCCTGCCGGTTTACCTGCCGATAGGCATGGCAGGCAAGGCCGCCTTCGCGGGAATGACAGGGGTAATGGGGATGACAAAAAAGTTTTTACTATTGGAACTGTTGCACGATTGGCACTAGTAAAAGACCAAAAGTCTATGATAAATGCGGTTCAGATATTGAAGGAAAAGGGCCGTAATGTAAAACTTGTTATCGCAGGTGATGGTGAACTGAAAAATGTTTTGATGGATCATGCAAAAAAATGTGAGGTGGAAAATTGTGTTGAATTCTTGGGTGAAAGAATGGATATCGCTGATATTTTAAAGAGTTTTGATGCCTATGTTTTGTGTTCGCTTTACGAGGGGATGTCGGTGTCACTTCTTGAAGCCATGAGCTCTTCTTTGCCTTGTATTGTTACGAATGTTGGGGGTAATGTTGAACTTATAAAGGATGGCGACAATGGTTTTTTAATTCCTGTTAAAGATCCTGATGCAATAAGTGCTTGTGTTGAAAAATTAATTGATGATCCTGTTTTGTGTGAAACAATGGGGCAGGCAAATAGAAAATTAGTTGAAGAGAAATATAGTTTGAGGGTGATGTGTAGGGAGTATGAAAAGATATATGAAGAGGTTTGCTAAGGTTGGATGAGGTTAGCTAGGGTTGGCTTAGGTTGAAATAGTTGGATTGGGTGTGAGAATATAACATCAGCTAACATTAGCTAACTTTAGTGAACGTCTGCCAACATTATTAAAGTTACATCTTATGAAAATCTTAATAATAACAAATTTATATAAGAATAAAAAAGAACCTGGTAAAGCTGAATATCATACCCAGCAATTCAAGGCTTTGTCGGAAATTAGTGATATTCAGATCGTTTCGCCTATACCGTATTTGAAGTTTTTAACAAAAGAGGTTCCGCTAGAAGATGAAGTGGATGGGATAAAAGTTTATTATCCTCGCTATTTCGTTATGCCTAAGATAATGCGTAGTTTGTATTGGCTGTTTTTTTATATGGGAGTTATTGGTTGTGTTAAGAGAATAAAAAAAGATTTTGATTTTGATGTGGTTTTATCTATGTGGGTATATCCTGATGGCGTTGCGAGTTTATTTATTGGAAAGAGTCTTGGTATACCTGTAGTTATTGGAGCTCTTGGTTCGGATATTAATCTTAATATGAAATTTTCGATCCGCAGAAAATTGATCGCTTATGCGATGAATAAATGTCAAAATGTTTTAGCTGTTAGTTCTGGACTGAAAGGCAAGATGATCGAGATGGGTGTTGATACCGATAAAATTCATGTTATTTACAATGGGGTAGATAAAGAGCTTTTTCAACCTTTAGATAAAGTGCAATGCAGAAAAGAACTGGGATTACCATTGGATAAAAAGATCATCCTGCATATTGGGAATCATGTTCATGTCAAGGGGGTAGATATTTTGATCGAAGCCGTTGCCGGCCTTTCAGGAGAGTATTGTGTTGTTATGGTGGGAGATGGGAATTTGACATCTCAGTTGAAAGAAAAAGTGAGTTCTGGAAAATATAGGGTGAATGTTCTTTTCCCAGGGAGGATCTCGCATAATGAAATTCCGGTATGGATCAATGCGGCAGATATATTTTGTCTGCCGAGCCGGAATGAAGGGCATCCCAATGTTATTATGGAGGCTTTGGCATGCGGGACACCTGTGGTGGCGTCAAAAGTCGGAGGAATTCCAGAAGTTATAAATAGTGAAGATTTGGGTATCTTAGTTGAGCCAGAAAATGTAGAAGCTTTATATCAGGGTATTA
>Ga0209417_1004323_pt1 | contig 17169 bp, 12 predicted proteins | sample RifGroF2_FD_184002 | JGI IMG/M metagenome (GOLD analysis project Ga0209417, IMG submission 184002) | Groundwater microbial communities from Rifle, Colorado, USA - Groundwater F2 (SPAdes) (version 2) | ecosystem: Environmental > Aquatic > Deep subsurface > Groundwater | place: Rifle, Colorado... | reverse complement strand
AGAATCCAATAATTAAAGAAATTTTTCTTTAATTATTGAATTCTTTTTTCTACCTTTGAAGCAACATTATTGAATTTTCTTTTTCCTAATAGAATGATTCATAATGTGAATTGTATTCTAACCTTAAATGATACATTATGGAACGCATCAAATCAGTCAGCGATTTGAAAAAAATCCGTCAATTAAGCGGATTAAACTCTCATGCAGCTTCTCAGCCTGCATCAAAAGATCCTGTTGTAATTAAAGTCGCCATGGCTACCTGTGGTATAGCATCGGGAGCAAAAGAAACTTACGATTATTTTGTGGAAGAACTTGGTCGCCGACACATCAATGCCACGGTCAGTCAAACAGGTTGTATGTCCTATTGTTATGCTGAACCCACGGTTGAAGTTACCATTCCGGGACAGGATCCGGTTGTGTTCGGTCATGTTAACAGTGCTAAGGCACAGGAAATTATCGACAGATATATCAGTCAGCATGAACTGGTGGATGGCATTATTCCTGCGAGCTATAAAACCGTTTAGTTTTCCTGTTAATTCTTTTCAAATCAGTCATTATGGAAAAAAACTATATATTTGTCTGTGGAGGAATCGGCTGCCGTGCACTGGAATCCGAACAGTTGAAGAAAAATCTCCAACGCGAGATAATCCTCAGAGGCTTATCAGATGAGGTGCAATTAGTAACTACAGGTTGTTTCGGATTTTGCGAAAAGGGCCCTTTGGTGAAAATTCTTCCCGACAATACTTTCTATGTACAAGTTACGCCTGAAGATGCCGGTGAATTAGTGTACGAACATTTTGTCATGAAAAGAAAGGTGGAACGATTACTCTATCTGCATCCTGAAACGCAGCAACGGGTAACCGAAGCGAAGGATATGGATTTCTACAAAAAACAGTATCGCATTGCGTTACGAAACTGTGGTATCATTGACCCTGAAAATATTGAAGAATATATTGCCCGTGACGGCTATGCTGCGTTGGGTAAATGTCTGACGGAGATGACGCCTGAAATGGTGATTGAAACCATTAGGAAATCTGGTCTGAGGGGCCGGGGAGGTGGTGGTTTTCCTACTGGTTTGAAATGGGAAATTACCCGTAAATCGGCGGCTACTCCAAAATATGTGGTGTGTAACGCCGATGAAGGCGATCCCGGGGCGTTTATGGACAGATCTTTACTTGAGGGTGACCCTCATTCCATTATTGAAGCAATGATCATTTGCGGTTATAGTATTGGTGCCGACAGAGGACTGGTCTATATCCGTGCGGAATATCCGCTGGCTATTAAGCGTTTGCAGAAAGCTTTGCAGCAAGCGGAAGATGCCGGTTTGTTGGGAAAGGATATTCTGGGAACAAAATTCAATTTTAATATTGAACTTCGCTTTGGAGCCGGAGCTTTTGTCTGTGGTGAAGAAACGGCCCTGATTCATTCTATGGAAGGATGCCGCGGAGAGCCGACCTTCAAACCTCCTTTTCCATCAGTGGAAGGTTATCTGGGTAAACCTACCAATGTCAACAATGTGGAAACTTTTGCCAATATCCCTGTCATTATCAATAAAGGTGCGGAATGGTTCAGTAGTATTGGTACAGAGAAATCAAAAGGAACGAAGGTTTTTGCCCTTGCCGGTAAAATCAATAATGTGGGGCTGATTGAAGTGCCGATGGGAACTACCCTGAGAGAAATTATCTTCGATATTGGCGGTGGCATCAAGGATGGAAAGAAATTTAAAGCTGTGCAGACAGGAGGTCCTTCAGGAGGTTGTCTGGGTGAGCAACACCTTGATACGCCGATTGATTACGATAATCTTATTGAAGCGGGTTCCATGATGGGTTCCGGGGGAATGATAGTACTCGACGAAGATGATTGCATGGTGTCCATCGCCAAATTCTACCTTGAATTTACCCTGCATGAGTCCTGCGGAAAATGTGCTCCCTGCCGTATCGGAAATAAAAGATTGCATGAATTACTCGATAAAATAACAAAAGGTGAAGGAGTAAAGGATGATTTGAAGAAACTGAAAGCGTTGGGGACTGTGATTAAAGAAACTTCGTTGTGCGGGCTGGGACAGAGTTCTCCAAATCCTATTCTTTCAACCATGAATACCTTTTACGATGAATATAAAGCACATGTTTTTGATAAGAAATGTCCCTCGAAACAGTGCAAAGATCTTATTCACTTTACCATTATTGAAGATAATTGTACAGGTTGTACACTCTGTTTCCGTAATTGCCCGGTAAATGCCATAACAGGTGAGAAAGGAAAGGTGCACGAAATACATCAGGAACAATGTATAAAATGCGGCATCTGCTTTAGCAAATGTAAGTTTGATGCCATTCTTGTGGAATAATCATTTTTATATTCAATTGACTGACTATTAGTTGTATGGAGTAATAAAGCAAACCCACGATCATGATTACACTTAAAATAGATAATAAAGAAGTTACTGTTCCCGAAGGAACGACAATTCTTGATGCTGCCGTGCATGTAGGGATAGATATTCCCACGCTTTGCCACATGAAACTGCACGAAATGAATATTGAGAACAAACCAGGAGGTTGCCGTATTTGTGTGGTAGATGTTGAAGGTCGCCGTAATCTGGCTCCGGCCTGTTGTACCGAAGTGGCTGAAGGGATGATTTGTCGCACGAATTCCGTCAGGGTGATCAATGCACGGCGTACAGTGATGGAACTTATTCTCTCAGATCATCCGGCCGAATGTCTCACCTGTGCAAAATCGGGACAATGTGAACTGCAGAACATGGCACACCGGCTTGGTATCCGCGAATTACATTATACCGGAGAGCAGTCTACTTACAGGATGGATGATTCACCGGCCATTATCCGCGATCCGAATAAATGTATTATGTGTCGCCGGTGTGAGATGATGTGTAATGAAGTGCAGACCGTAGGGGTACTGAGCGCTGTTCAACGCGGCTTTAACGCTGTGGTTACTCCGGCTTTTCAAAATGACCTGATGCACTCGGAATGTACGTTTTGCGGACAGTGTCTGGCTGTTTGTCCGACCGGTGCTCTTACTGAAGTGGACGAAACCGGTGCCGTGATTCGCGCATTAGCTGATCCTAAGAAAACAGTGATTGTGCAAACAGCTCCGGCGGTGCGTGCTGCTTTGGGTGAAGAATTCGGAAATAAACCCGGTGTGTTGATGACTGGCAAAATGGTAGCGGCTTTACGACGTTTAGGCTTTGATTATGTGTTTGATACAGATTTTGCTGCTGACCTCACCATCATGGAGGAAGGTACAGAATTGCTCCGTCGACTGAATGGTTTTCTGAAAGGTGATAAATCGGTCAAACTACCTATACTAACCTCTTGTTGTCCGGCATGGGTGAATTTCTTTGAGCATCAGTTTCCGGATATGCTGGATATTCCATCTACTGCCCGTTCACCTCAACAGATGTTCGGATCCATTGCTAAATCTTATTTTGCTGAAAAACTGGGCATCGACCGGAAGGATATGGTGGTGGTTTCGATCATGCCCTGCGTGGCTAAAAAATACGAACGCGGTCGCGATGAGTTTGCAGTCAATGGTAATCCGGATGTGGATATTGTATTGACTACCCGTGAACTGGCTTATTTTCTGAAATTATTTAATGTGGATTTGAATTCTCTCCCGGAGGAAGAGTTCGATCAACCATTGGGAGAATCTACCGGCGCCGGGGTAATCTTCGGAACAACCGGAGGTGTGATTGAAGCAGCGGTGCGCACTGCATACGAATTGCACACCGGTAAGGATTTACCAAAACTGGATTTTGATGAATTGCGTGGCATGAAGGGCTTGCGTGAAGCAACTATTGATTTTGACGGATTACCTTTACGTATCGGTATCGCTCATGGCCTTGGTAATGCACGCAAACTGCTTGAGGATATTCAATCGGGTAAGAGTCATTATCATGCCATTGAGATTATGTCATGCCCCGGAGGATGTATCGGAGGTGGCGGGCAGCCCTATCATCACGGAAATTCAGAAGTTTTAAGAAAACGACAACAGGCTTTGTATCGTGAAGATGAGTTGAAAGTAATCCGAAAATCTCATGAAAATCCTTATATAATTAAACTTTACGAAGAATATCTTGAGAAACCAATGAGCAGCAAAGCACACAGTCTGCTGCACACGCATTATTTCGACAGGCAGAATGGAAATTAAAAATATTGACATATGACAGAGAAACATTTATCCGAACCCGTTGAGGTGCTTATCAAAAGTACCTGCGCGCGTTTCAGAAATGATGAACACGAATTAATAAATGTGTTACATGAATTGCAGCACCATCTTGGTTATTTACCCGAAGAGGTGCAACAAATGGTTGCCCGTGAGTTACATATACCGGCAGCAAAAGTGTATGGAGTGGTAACTTTCTATTCGTTTTTTACCATGATACCCAAAGGTAAGTACGATATATCTATTTGTTTGGGGACTGCATGCTATGTTCGTGGAGGTGAATTGATTCTGGAAGAGTTCAAACGTCGACTCAGTATCGGAGTGGGTGAAACAAGCGCTGACGGACTTTTCAGCCTTCGTTGTATCAGGTGTGTGGGTGCTTGTGGATTGGCTCCTGTGGTAACAGTAGGTGAGAAGGTTTACGGTCGGGTTACGCCTCAGCAGGTTAGAAGAATCATAGATGAATACATTCAGATGGAAGAATAAAAGTTTACAATCATTTAATCATAAAAATCGTCCCTTAAATCTGCACGGATTTAAGGGACGATTCATTATAAATACATATAAACCTGATAATATCCGATTTATTTGTTTTTGATTGCTTCCGTTATTTTTGCTTCAAGTTCGGCTGCCAGTTCGGGATTATCTTTGATAACATTTTTTGATGCGTCGCGTCCCTGAGCCAGTTTGGTATCGCCGTAGCTAAACCATGAGCCGCTTTTTTTGATAATGCCGTATTCAACACCTAAATCAATTATTTCTCCGGTTTTAGAGATACCTTCTCCGAACATGATGTCGAATTCTGCTTTACGGAATGGAGGTGCAATTTTATTTTTCACTACTTTTACGCGGGTTTGATTTCCGATGGCTTCATCACCATCTTTCAACTGTGAAACCCTTCTGATGTCCAAACGTACCGATGCGTAGAATTTCAATGCGTTACCGCCGGTGGTAGTTTCGGGATTGCCGAACATTACACCGATTTTATCACGTAACTGGTTGATAAATATACAGGTAGTATTGGTTTTATTGATGTTGGCAGTAAGTTTACGTAAAGCCTGTGACATCAAACGGGCTTGTAAACCCATTTTGGAATCTCCCATGTCGCCTTCCAGTTCAGCTTTAGGTGTCAGGGCAGCTACCGAGTCAATAACGACGATGTCAACAGCTGAAGACCGAATCAACTGATCGGCAACTTCCAATGCCTGCTCGCCGTTGTCAGGCTGTGAAATCAATAATTCGTTGGTGTTTACGCCTAACTTTTCAGCATAGGAACGGTCGAAAGCATGTTCTGCATCAATAAATGCTGCAATGCCACCAGCCTTTTGCGCTTCTGCAATGGCATGGATGGCTAAGGTTGTTTTACCAGATGATTCAGGACCGAATATCTCAATGACTCTTCCACGGGGATAACCGCCAACTCCCAAAGCAATGTTCAGACCAAGTGAGCCTGATGAAATGACGGCTACTTCTTCTATCTTATTATCACCCATTTTCATGATGGTACCTTTGCCATGGTCTTTCTCGATTTTATCCATTGCCAGCTGCAATGCTTTTAACTTCTCTGATGAGGGCATTTTTACTTCTTCCATTTTCTTTTCTGCCATAATGATTTAATTAAATGATTTGTAAACTGATAATTCTATCGTAGTTTTTTGTGGTTAATACCGTTGAGATTGATTTTATTTTCGACGGCTTACAAAGATAAAAACTTTTTTGATTATTAATTGCGCAAAAAGTAAAAAGCTTTCAACACTATTAATTTTTTTACAGATTGCTTTAATTGAACCATATAAGTCATATAAGTAACATAATAAGCTATTGTCGAAATATCTAAGAGTAATAATGATATTAACCGCACAATTAGGACTTATATGTTACTTATATGACTTATATGGTTCATCAAAAAACAACAACCAAACGTTCCCCGGCACTTGTGCCAATGAATTCCGGAGCATACAGGCATTGAATGGATGCTGTTCCTCCGGAAAATTCTCCTGAAGCATTCACATAATATTCGTCTTCAAAAACATAAGTGCCCTTTGGCAAATAGTTGAAGAAATACTGTGTGGAAGCGTCTTTCACGGTTCGGTAGTAAATCACCTGTTCTTTCCAGTTGCATCCGGATAGCTGGTTGACAGGTTCAAGGTTGGCTGCCCGGTTATCTTTCAATGCCAAAAACTCTAAATTGCGATCAGTGGTAACGACCATCCTCGTGATGATTTTATCACCTTTTTTTACGATTTGCTGCGTAGTGTTTGTTTTTTGCCCGTCTATTGGGATGATGGTTTTACGGTTATCCACGATACGTTCGACAAACAACTGTTTATCAACTTTCAATGAACTGCCGGATGATCTTACTTCGTCCATGTTCTGATAGTATTGCCAGTACAAAGCCCCCCAGGCAGGAGAGGGCGCTGCCGTTTGATTTACACGACTAATGGTGATGCCCTTACTGATATCTTTTACTGACAGTGTTTGTTTAATGTAGCCACTACCGGGAATACCTTTATTGGTGTCATAAGTCTTGCTTCCGGTTGTGATGGTGTATTGTTGACGGTTGTCGAACATATTGATGCCGATGCCGGTAAGTGCGTAAATCGCGTTGACCGAAGATACCGGTGAATCCCACTGTTGGGTTTGCTTTTGACGAAGCAACCATGTTTTCATCTGTGCAAGTTCTGTTTCATTTCCGGAAACCAGACTGAATGCTTCCATCAGTTTTACTTGCACTGATATAGGTCGCTCGTTCCAGAAATAACCGGAAGTGTTTTTTGCCCAATACATACCCATAGCTTCAGAATGCAGTGCATTTTCTTTCAAAGATTTCAGTATAGCACCCACGATAGCCGTTTTTTCTGTATGATAGAGTATTACGGCAGCTTGGGCTTTGTCGTACAGACTGAATTTGTTGTGATACTGCTCGGTTTGTTTGAGATAAAATGCCATTGCTTCCTTTGATTCCGGAGAAAGTTCGGGAGCGTTGACCTGCGTCCGCAATGAAAGGAATTGTAACTGGAAGCTGTTGATGTGCATCTTTTTATCATAATCCTTCACTTGTTTTTTTAGTTGCAGGTAATCTTTGGTAAGCTGACCTTCTAAATAATTCAGGGCAGGTTTAAGCATACTATTGATCGTGTTGATGTCGCTTAAATTGCGCGCTTTAAGCAATCCTTCTGCGATAAATTGTGTTACCCAGCGACTTTCACCCATACCATCAAACCACTGGAAAGCGCCATTGGGTAATTGCAGTTTCACTAGTTTATCTAAATACATTGACTTAAGTTGCTGTTGTTGATTCAGATCAAACAGCAATGCGATCCTTTGTTGCTGCTCGGTTTCGTCCTTTGCTTCTGTCAGCCACGGAGTTTCTTCAAGCAAGATGTTCTTTAACTCCTGATTCTTAGATAAAGCTGATTGAAGGTTATCGGGGTTTGTCAGTTTGATTTGTTCAAATACCTCTTTGATGCGTGGGTTATCGGCGATGATTTTGCCTGCTAGGGTATTCACATACCAGGCAATAAAATAATCGATTGCGTTTTCACTTTTGGGTTCTGATAATGCCGGTAAAGCCTGGATGGCATACCACACCGGATTGGCGCTAAATTCAAAGGTGAGCCGACGGGTATCTACCTGATCAGCCAGTTCCTGTATTTTGTCAAATTTTAATTGTTTTGTTGTTTCATTGCCAATGAAAACAGGATAGCTTTCGGTGACCAGTACCTTATCCGGCAAAATAGCTAAGTATCTTTGTTCGCCATCCGAGAAGGTGCCGGCATCAGCAACCACCTTGCAAATCAGCCATTCGTACTTTTCAAAACCTTTGACATCCCACGACAAGGTCAGCGGTGCTCCATCGACCGGCACATCCACTTCTACAATATTCGTATCGTTCAACAGCACAGGCTGGTCGGTTGTCGGGTCAATAAAGGTCAGTTTGACGGAAGCTTTCAAGGGTTTATCAGACAAATTCACCAAACTTGCATTTAGGTTTATTTTGTCCGATTGCCGCACGAAACGCGGCATGTTCAGCTGTACCATCAGATCTTGTTGCGTGACAACCTGAGCTTCTCCCTGACCGAAATACAGGTCTTTCGTATGCGCCAGCATTTTAAGGTTCCAGCGGGTCAGACTTTCCGGCATGGTAAAGGTAAACTGATAATTTCCCAGACTGTCGCCTGACAACTGTGGATAAAAGAAGGCAGTTTCGTTGAAGTTGGTTCGGATGTGGGGAGGTGGAGGTGTAGTTTCTTTCAGTTTAACAACTTCTTGTACTGTTTCCACATCATCTTCCACTACATTTAATACCTCTACAACTTCTCCGGCCGATCGCTTTCTGGTTGATTTATTAGCCATCGAATAAAATATCGTTCCGTCCATATGGGCATGTCCCACACTTAATCCGAACCAATTAATTTCAGGAGTGAAAAATTCCGGTACTTCAATATTTTCCTTCATGATAAAGATAGGAATGATATGCTGATATTTATAATCTGATATCCATTCAGAACTACCAGGGAAAGAAGTTCTGTAAACAGGATTAAACTGCCATTGATGAGGTCTTAGCCCATCCAGCGAAGCATCATACATCCCGGCAAGTAATTCAGCAAATTTACCTTTTGCTGCAACTTCTGGGATGTTGATGGTCCATTTAGCTGCTTCTCCCGGAAGTAACTTATCACGGAAAACAGTCAATTTGGGAGTCAGTTTCTTTTCGATTATTTTTTCGGTGATGTTAATGGTATTTTGGAACACTTGCTCGTCCCTGACAAAAGTGAAGCTTACCGATAAACCCGATCTGTGTACTTCATTAAATGGAATACTGAAGGTGCGGATGTTGTTGTTCATCCTGAGCCAACGGGAGGAAATGACCTGATTGCCATATTTTACTTCCATCAATACATATGCAGGTTTCACTGATGTGCCGAATGAAACTTTCACCTTTTCTCCGGGCCGACTCTCAAATTTTGTTTCAGGTAACCAAACATAGGTTTTTACCGGCGGGCGCTTATCTTTATTATCATACAGGATAAAAATATGTTCAGATTCAACCGGGTTGCCGTTTTTATCATCTGTAGAGAAGATAATCTTATACCGGCCTGAAGGATATTTACTGAGTGTCAATGCCAGCGCGCCGGATCGGGTGTTATGACTTGCTTCTGTCATCAATTTGTCGGTGTTGAACTTTGTGACTTCTTTCAGGTTTTCCCGATAATCTGCTGTTTCGGCCAGACTGAAAATCTGATAGCGAATCGTTTTCTTTATATCTTTTCCGGAGATGTTTTGTGTGCTGACTATGAATTTAGCAGTATCCTGTTTGTTGATGAGCTCCGGAATGTTTACGTTGATAAATAATGACTGCTCGCTTACCGATAGGTTCGCAATGGACTGCTGAGTTTCACCCTTAGTGTCGGTTACATCTACAGTGATGGTGTAACGATAGGCCTGTTTTATTTGTTTGTCACCTATGTTTTTATCTTTTTCAGGGGTAAACTGAACGGTAAATTTACCATTTGCATCGGTGGTGGTTTCGCCTGAGACAATCATTTTTTCGTCATAAACCGGTGGAAACCATCGCCAGAATGGATGAATATAGCGTTTGACGGTATATCTGATTTGTGTGCCGGGCAGTGGATAACCGGCAAAGGCTTTTACGTCACCGTGCAGGGTCACTGCTTCTCCGAAACTGATTTCAGAGTCAGGTTGTGTAACTGTGACTTCAAAGTTTGGTCGTTTATATTCTTCCACCGAGAAACTTGCAGAATGAATATTGCCAGCCCGGATCTGATATGTTCCATTTATACCTCCGGAGGGTAAGATGAATGTTCCTGATGCGGAGCCAAATTCATTGGTGGTTAGATTTACCTCGCTGATACCTTCTCCGTTGGCATTCATCAATTCGAAACGGATTTGTTTACCGGCGGTGACTTTCTGTTTATTTTTCCCCAGTTCGTAAGCGATGGCTTTGAAATACACGGTTTGTCCGGGGCGGTAGATGGCTCTGTCGGTAAAGACATTGATCCGTTGCTGGACAGTCTCGGTTGGTTTAAATTTATTGAAATAAGGCTTATAGCTCAAAGTAGAAAAATAGCAATCATCTTGTTTCTTTAATACAATGATTTCATTACCATGTGATTTCACACCTGGTAATTCAGCATAACCATTCGAATTGGTTTTTCCGGTTGAAAAAAGAATCATTTCATATTGATTCACTTTCCATTTGTATTCGTATGTTTCAATTTCAACCTGCTTAATTCGCTTTCCTGTGATTCGGTCCAGGACATAATAAGCGGCTTTATCTTCTGAAATGGCCTTTTTGATAAATGTAAGATTGGTAACGGTAAAATAACTCCCTGTCATCTTGTCCTTTTCCCTCATGCCTGAAGGGTAGGCAATGTATTCGTAAATACCAAAATCTCCTGTTTTTAAATAAAAGGTGGTGTCTACTTCTTCGAAGAACTCATTCGAAGACATGTTAATTTTGTAAGTTTCAATCAGAGTTTTATTAAAGGTATCATTTTCCTGTTCGATATCTTTGTTGAGATCATTTTTGGCAAAAGCTGTAGCAGTGGTGTTTAAACGGTAGATTTCAAGTGTGATCTCAGGAACGTTTGTCGAACGGATATCCATTTTGAGTTGGTTTGCAGGGGCTGCGTCACCGACACTACCAATGAATAGAGATTGTTGCTCAATTTGAGTCAGGATGTTCTTAAGTAAACCGATTCGGGGATAATCAGGATATGTTTCAATGCCTTTTTTACAGATTTGAAAAGCGATTTCTTTGTGTTGCTGAATTTCTGTTTGGTTTAGATAGTGTCTAGCTTTTAGAACCATAATTTCAACAGTTGCCGGTTGATGCTGATATACCTTTTCCAAACTGTCCGCTTTTTGGAGAAAAGTCTCGGAGTCAGCTTCGGAATATAGGTAGTTAATATAATCAATTTCTGATAGAATGGTCAGACTGAAATCGCCCTTTGCTTTTCTGAATTGAATTAAATCGTTGTAAGTGGCATTTACAGTGTATTTATCTTTCCAGGCTTCGGAAAGTTCTATTTGCTTATATGCCAGATAATCGAAAAGTGTTGGTGTGGTGTTGATGTCATTTTCTTTTTCTGTTTGAAAAACAAACAGACTTTTTAAATCTGCGATATTGGTGTTTTTGCTGTCCTCCTGATGCTTCCATGCTTCCTGAAGCAGTGACTTTACCTTTTGCAGATAATGATTCTTACTCCATGTTTCGGGATTTTCGGGTATCTCACCGGCTACATTCGTCCGACTGTCGATTTGGTATCGCTTGCTTTGGTAGTAGTTATGATACATCTCCGCCGCCATGCAAAACAACAATTGCTTTTCTGCTGAGGGTTCAAAGTCGCGGGCGAATTGCTCAAATTCTTTCATTATTGCCGGTGCAGTATCCGGGTCTTTTTTGGTTTGAATACGGTATTGATACAGCCGGACCCTGATTTGTTCCTGTTTGTTTTTGCTGAAACCCGTGGTACGACTGATGGAATCCACTACCTTTAAGGCTGATTCCGGCAGGTCTTGTTCTATCAGTTGGTCAACTTTTTCCCATGTTTGTGTGTTTGATTGGAGATTTTGGGCAGTCGTGCTGATAGCGATAACTATTAAAGAAGTCAGTAAAATGGATGCGAATATATAATTTTTCATTTGTTATGAATTTTGTTTTGACAGGATTTACATGATTGACATGTTAACTCTGTAAATTCTGTCTGATATTTAATATGTTTTGTCTTGTTTCAGGATGCACATTCCATAATCTTTGTGACAAAGTTAACGCTAAAATTAATATCTTTGCAACTTTCATTCAAAAAATGTAACTATGCTTTCTGCTAAAAATATATTCAAAGTTACCTATCCGGTATTCCTGACTTTGCTGGTTCAGAACATCATCAACGTGACCGATACGGCCTTTCTCGGAAGGGTGAGTGAGGTGGCGCTGGGCGGTTCTGCCATAGGCGGGGTATATTTCCTTGCCATTTTTGTAATAGGTTTCGGTTTCAGTCAGGGAACACAGATCATCATCGGTCGACGAAACGGGGAAAGAAAGTATGAAGAAATTGGTCCTATTTTCATCAACGGGATGTTCTTTATTCTGCTCTTGTCGGTTTTCTTCCTGATTTTCTCGTGGTTGTTCAATGCCGATATCATGAAGTACCTCGTGAGTTCGGATCATATTTATCAGGCTTCGCTGGAGTACCTCGACTGGCGTAAATGGAGTTTTATCTTTGCATTTATCAACGTGATGTACAGGGGTTTATTTGTAGGGGTAACCAATACTTCGGTACTGACAGGCTCGGCAGTGATTACGGCTACTGTTAATGTTGTACTCGACTATCCCTGAAATGGGCATTGGTGGTGCAGCTTTAGCTTCTGTGATTGCAGAAGCTACATCGACTGTTTTTCTGATTATATACACATTTCTGCATCATGACTTCCAGAAATATCAATTGTATGCCATTAAAAAGGTTGACTTTTTATTGATTCGACAAATACTGAATCTTTCAGTATTCATCATGTTTCAATTTTTTATTTCCATCTCCACCTGGTTCATGTTTTTCATTTTCATCGAAAGGATGGGTGAGCGACCACTGGCAGCTACTAATATAGGGCGCAGTTTGTACGTTTTGCTGATGATCCCGGGTTCAGCACTGGCAACAACCGTCAGTACCATGGTAAGCAATCTGATCGGGGCCGACAGGCGACAGGATGTAGTACCATTCATTAACAGAATGCTTGGAGTAGTTGTTGTATTGGTTACTCCGGTAATGGCATTTACATTTTTCTTTCCGGAGTTGTTTGCTCAGATTTATACCAATGATGCCGGTTTGATTGAGGCCTCTATTCCGGTGATGAAAGTGGTTTCCATCGCCATGCTCTTTTGTGCGGTAGGCAGTATCCTCTTTCATTCTATTTCAGGAACCGGCAATACCAAAACTGCTTTTATCATCGAATTTGGCACCTTATTCTTTTATCTTTCGTATGTGTATTATACTGCCATCATCAACCCGCAGCCTGTATACGTGGTATGGATGTCGGAGTTTGTATACTGGTCGATATTAGGTATCGGCGCGTATATTTATTTGCGAAAAGGGAACTGGCATAAAAAAGTATTGTAAGATGCTGATTAAAATTTACGATAACAATCCCAATTCTCAACAGATTCAGAAGGTCGTTGAGGTACTGCGTGACGGTGGAATCATCATTTTTCCGACCGATACGGTTTATGCTTTCGGATGCGATATCTTTAATGCCCGGGCGGTAGAATCGATTATTAAACTGAAAGAAAAAGACATTCGTAAGGCAGATCTCTCCTTTGTCTGCCACGAAATGGGCCAAATCAGCGAATATGCCAAAATGGATGATTACGCCTTCAAACTGATGAAAAAAAACCTTCCCGGACCGTTTACCTTCCTGCTAAACGGCAGCAACAAACTGCCTAAGCTATTTAAAAACAAAAAGATAGTGGGTATTCGTATGCCCGATAATGCTATCGCCCGCGAACTCGTCCGCGAACTGGGCAACCCCATCATGGTTAGCTCCGTCTTCACCGATGAAGCCACCCTTGAATACATCGCCGACCCAGAACTGATTGAAGAGCGTTTCGGCTATCAGGTCGACCTGGTGATCGATGGTGGATATGGTGGCACTACTACTTCAACGATTGTGGATTGTACGGGCGAGGAGTTTGAGATTGTTAGAGAAGGGGCGGGGGAGTTGGTGGAGTAGTTGTGTGTTTCTGTTGGTGTTCAATTGGTTGTGTTTGCTGATGTTTGAAGAAAACTGATCTTTTTTTTAATTGTTTGAAAATTTGTTGTTATATTTGGGGTGGAAAGAATGCAAATTCATTCATTCCTTTTTTCTGTGTGCAATTGCTTGTCTTTTGCAGAGTTTTGAATTAGGGGGATTGTTAATGATGAAATAATTGGTAAGGTGAAGACACGTGAGCAATCAGTTAGATATTGAAATGGAGTTTTACATATTTGGTTGTTAGTCAGAATTTAAAGAAAAAGATATGCCGTTTGAATTAAATAAGATATATGATTATAGTGAATCTTCTCTAATTGAAGAATTACAAAGAGTTTCTAAACTGACCGATAAGCATTTAACACAATTTGAATTTAGGAAATACGGCAAAGTTTCATCAGACACAATAATTAGAAAGTTTGGTGGATGGAAAAATGCTTTAGAAAAAGCAGGATTATCCCATAGATATTCTGGCCGAATAGTTTCTGAAAAGATGAAAACACAAGTTGCCAGAAATTTAAATAATAATGATTTATTAAACGAATTATTGAGAGTTGCAAATGATCTTAATAAAACAACATTGAGTCAAGTGGATTTTAACCATAATTCCGATATGAGTGCTTCTGTAATAGCCCGCAGATATGGGAATTGGTCGAATGCACTCAAAAAAGCAGGTTTAGAAGAGGTTAAAATGGCTAAGAGGTACTCAACTAAAGATTATTTTGAAAATATACTATCAGTTTGGATTAATAAAGGAAGACAACCCATTTATCGTGAGATGAATGACTATCCTTCAGTTATTTCAGCAGGAGCATATGAAAAGAAATTCTCAAAATGGAGTTTTGCTTTAATGGAGTTTATCAAATATACAAATTTGGAATCTGAACAAAATAATCTTGAAAAGACTGAACCAGTAATAAAGTCCATTGAACCAAAAGTAAGTGAAATAAAGAAGGACAGAAGAGATATTTCATTAGGTTTAAGATATAAAGTACTTAGTCGTGATAAATTTAAATGTGTAAAATGTGGAAACTCACCATCAGTTGATCCTAAATGTACCCTTCATATTGATCATATTATTCCTTGGTCTAAAGGTGGAAGGACGGAATTAGAGAATCTTCAAACAGCATGTAAGGAATGTAATATTGGAAAAGGAAATAGGTTTAACGAATGAAAACTATTGCTATAAATGATACTGTAAATTGGATTTATGAGCAATAAGTTACGTATACAGTAAATGAAGGTGTTTTAAGTTGGGTGTTAGGGGTAATTCAAAAACACAGATAAAAGCTAAACTACTAAAATGAGAAAGATTGAAGGAAATATCACACCGGAAATACTTGATTTTATAGGTGGCATGCCACGTCCCTACAAACCGCGGGATCAATCCAACACACCAATCACCCGAATCAACAACCCTACAAAACCAACGTACCCCATCAACCCCATTCGTTCAATTATCCGATTTTAGTAAAATTGTGGATGCCGAAAGGAAAAAATCGAAAGTCACAAAGGCATATTCAATCAAAGAAAGATTGTTGAAATTTTACGTTTAACCCCGAAAGTATATTTGCGACCCACCCACCCACAGATATAAATTAGTATCTTTGTATTCTTAAATTTACCGACTGAAAACCAACAAAGTCAAAGCGAGAAATTTAAGAAAAAGCAATGTCGAATTGCGGAATACACCATGAATAATTCTTCAAATCAGGCGAAGTATAAATTTTACACATTATGAACAGCGAAATCCTAATCTACCAAAACACCGAAGGCAACATCAAGATAGATGTTCGCTTAGAAGAAGAAACTGTTTGGCTTACACAGGAACAATTGTGCGAACTTTTTCAAAAATCGAAAGCCACGATCAGCGAGCAAATTAATTAACCGTATTTAGGAAGTTGGGTTATGAAATTAAGTAAACAAGGAAACTACATCCTCGAAATCAAGCAAATTCTTGTGCGGGCAAGGGAAAAAGTATACTCTGCTGTTAATTCTGCCATGGTAGAAGCCTATTGGCTGATAGGAAAGCGTATTGTAGAGGAGGAGCAGTTTGGTGAAGACAGGGCCGGGTATGGTGAAAAGATTCTGAAAACGCTTTCTATGGAGTTAACGCAGGAGTTTGGCAAAGGATTTTCGCTCACAAATCTAAAGAGTATTCGTAAATTTTACCTTGTTTTCGGAGGTGTTGAAAAAGGGCAGACAGTGTCTGACCAATTCAATTCCTCAATTTGGCAGACACTGTCTGCCAAATTGAGTTGGTCGCATTACGAAAGGTTGATGCGTGTGGAGAATGAGCAAGCCCGAAATTATTACATGAAGGAAGCCGCCGGGCAAAACTGGTCAGTACGCACGCTCGACCGCAACATCTCTACTCAATACTACCACCGCCTGCTTTCGTCTCAAATAAAAGAGCCGGTGATGAAGGAAATGCAGGAGAAAACAAAAGATTTACAGACCGATAAATTTGAGTTTATTAAAAATCCTTCTGTTTTGGAATTTCTGAATTTACCCGCTAATATGGCTTATACCGAGCAGGAGCTGGAAAAAGCACTGATAGATAACCTGCAGAAATTCCTGCTCGAACTCGGCAAAGGATACGCTTTTGTAGAACGGCAGCAATTGATAAGAACCGAAACTTCCGATTTTTATATCGACCTGGTTTTTTATAATTATTTCCTCAAATGCTTTGTCGTTATTGAACTTAAAACCCATAAATTAACCCATCAGGACATTGGTCAACTTGATATGTATGTGCGTATGTACGATGGATTGAAACGAACTGACGGTGACAATCCCACTATTGGCATTTTACTTTGCACCGAAACCGACCGCACCATAGCCAAATATTCTGTGCTTAACCAGAGTCAGCAACTCTTTGCTTCCAGATACATGCAATATCTCCCCACTGAAGAAGAACTGGCAGCTGAAATTGAACGGGAAAAGGAAGTTATCAGACTGCAATTGGAAGAAGGGGAATAAAGTCAAAGCAAGAAATTTAAGAAAAAGCAATGTTGAATTGCGGAATATACCATGAATAATCCTTCAAATTGGACGGAGGATAAATTTTACTCATTATGAACAGCGAAATCCTAATCTACCAAAACACCGAAGGGAACATCAAGATAGATGTTCACTTAGAAGAAGAAACTGTTTGGCTTACACAGGCACAATTGTGCGAACTTTTTCAAAAATCGAAAGCCACGATCAGCGAACATATTAAAAATG
>Ga0209417_1004322_pt1 | contig 17171 bp, 18 predicted proteins | sample RifGroF2_FD_184002 | JGI IMG/M metagenome (GOLD analysis project Ga0209417, IMG submission 184002) | Groundwater microbial communities from Rifle, Colorado, USA - Groundwater F2 (SPAdes) (version 2) | ecosystem: Environmental > Aquatic > Deep subsurface > Groundwater | place: Rifle, Colorado... | reverse complement strand
ATGCCATATCTGCCAAAAAGAAAAAATTTGCCTAAGCAAACATATTGTCGCAAATTCTGAAAGCATGAATTATGAACGTGCATTAGAACTTCTCAATTTCTCTGAAAATACTCAGCCCACAGAAAAAGAAATCTCCAGCGCCTATAGGCGCGCGGCTCTGTCGAACCATCCAGATAAAGTTTCTTTAGAAGACAAAAATCAAGCACAAAAGAACTTCGAAAATATCAAAAGTGCAAAAGAATATCTTCTTAACAATCTTCCGAACAAGAAAGCCCAACAAACACCTCAGCCTGATAGGCTCACCAAAGATCGAACCCAATATTTCTTGGTTGCTAAAGACAAGCTCAAAATGTTTGACATGTCCCCAATGTGCCTTGATTGTTGGGTAGAATTATGCGCCCACTATTCAAACGCAGTAAATTCTTGGGACCCTGAGCAGCAAGGAAAAACAGAAGTAGATGATCAAAAAATAGATGCCAATATCAACAAATATCGATCACAAGGATAACATACTACAAACATTCAAAAAAACCTTAAAGGGTGGGGCGAGAATCTCGCCCCACCCTTTAACCTTAAAAACAATTTTTAAAGAATTAAAATCGTAAAATTGCTGCTATTTGTTCATATCCCCTAAGCTTATCCTGGTCAACAAAAGTAATACTACCACCCTGTTCAACAACTTTAGCAACTACCAGATCAACCAAATCATCACTAATACCGGGCAATGTTGAATCCGAAGCAAGCATTATATTCGTAGAATCTGCCTTGTTAATAGCACCAGGTACCGCATACCCTTCTTCCACAAGCAAGTCTTTGATCCGACCTTCTTGCGCCATCTTCCATACTGCTCGTATCCCAAAGGCGTGATGAAGCTTGCCAACCGCTTGATCAAATTCGGCTAATTTATTTTTTTGTTTTTCTTCCCAAAGTTTTTTGGTTGCAGGTTCAATCGCATCAGCCAAATCAAAGATCGAATAGAGCTCAAAGTCACCAGAAACTTCAGCTGCTATCGGCTGCTTGTGAACCTCTTTAAAAAAGCTCATAGTTCGGTCAGCACCCGTAATAATTAACGGAAGCGGGCGATCCTTAGTCGCAACCTTGCATGCTTCATCAACTTTACGCATAAACTGCCGCTTATGTTCATCAAAATATTCCGAATCATGCGGAGAATGGCGCACAATCTCGTTATTAACTTTATATTGCATCGTCTCAACACGGGGCCGCTCATAGCTCAATGGGAAACCACCATCGCTTATTTCATGTAAAATACTTCCAACCCCGCTATAAAGCCGCACAGATTTTTCATTAAGAAGCAAGAGATAATATTGAACAAGTCGATGAACAATCCGATCAATCTCACCAAGTGCAAAAACTTTATCGATAATAACGCGGCTCTCCACCGAAACCGGTAGACGAAAAACTTTAGAAACATTAGCGTTTACAAAAATCGCAATGCCATCCTTTGAACGCGCATAATCAATCTTCACGACCGATTCATCAATCTTTGCAAAGAGCGCTTCAAGCTCTCGTGCAGAAAACTCCTTAAGAAGACGTTCCTTCGCCTCTTTTACTAAATTTTTAACAGTGATAGGATCCTGCTCTCGCGCAGGCATTGCACGATGTGTTCGTACAAAAATTGAGAGTGATGGATAACTCTCTTGGGCGCGCAACATTGGTATATCGTGACGATTCATGCCAACTCCTTACTACGGTCCACAGCGTGGGTACTCCCTACCCAGCCACTATAATGCAACCACGCAAAAAATGGCAAGTTCCCATCAGAAAAGGCGGCAACCATCCAAGTATAAATGGCTTATTACACCGATCAAAAAAGAGCTTGTTAGGATAAATACCTCAAAGAAGTGCCCTGGTACTGTTTGCCATGTCGCACAGAGGATAAAGGCTGCAAGCAAAACCCAAAACCAAAATCTATGAAACAACCTTCGGTGGCGTTGCTGCAAAACAAAAAACGCTATCACTAAAACAACCAAAAAAATCATCCAAGATCTTGTAAATAGCGCAAATAACCAAGCTCCAAGAAGAAGCGTAAAAAAAAGCTGTCGGGCGCGACTTCTGGTATCAATATCCGGTGCAATTGCCCCCAAGAAGCATAGTAGAGAACTCAGCAGCCCCTCACGCATCCCTAACCCTAAACTTAGAAATAACCAGAGCAACAAGACTACTGGAATACATGCAGCACCAAGATGCCCCCTATATCCCGGCACTTACCTCTCCCCGTTTTTTTAACCGTGCTAACTGAGCTTCAGGATAAAAAAATGAAAGCAGTTCCTTATACTTTACGCCCTGTTCTTTTGCCATATACGCAGCACCCCATTGGCAATAGCCTAATAAATGGCCATATCCTTTGCCTTCCACGATAATAGACTTTCCCTTTTTCTCAATTGCGCAGTAAAGGCTTTTGGCTTCTTTCTTAAACAAAGAATAAAACTGTTTTCCCGAAATCACATGTGCACCACGACGTGTCTTAACGGATAGCTGACATAGTGTCCCTGCTGCGTCATGTTTTAATGAAAAAACGCGGGCATCCGAAACCCCTGTCCGCAAACGAACCTGCAAGCGCTGCTCAAATTCTCCGACCGATATCTCTTTTTTCCACGCGTAATGTGGCCAATCGCGGCATGCAAGGCACGGATAATCTCTTTTTAAATAGGGATATTTGGCAAAATCAATACCTGCCAAAGAACTAGGAACTATGCCACCACAAGACATATCGTACATCGCCGCAATCGGTTCACCTTGGTACGCCAAAATCATACCAGACGTCTCTTCGACTACCTGCTTCCAATGACGCTGCTTATGGCGCCCTGCATAAGTTTGGTGTGTATTTGATGCGTGTATGTCAAACAACAAGCCAAGCGCTTTCTTTTTGATCCGTTTTCGAGCAAGAAACACCTTGTGAGCCGCATACGTGCGACATACAACTGCAAACGCGCGGTTCGCCTCTTCGTGCCATGTGGGCCAACCTTCCCAACGCAAAACCGAACAGAGATATGCCTCTAAATCAAGCATATTTACAATAAAAAGCTTATCCCGCCAGACACTTACCATGAAATCACCATCATACACGTGGTCAGCAAGGCCTAATCCATCGTTCTCGTTTTTGGGATGTATAATAAACTGAGAAACCGCTAAAGGGCGTCCATCAAGCAAAACATGTCCCTTGGCAAACGTTATAGATAGGACATCTTGATTAATTTCATGCACATCAGTTTTATCACCGCGAGACACCACAAATCCTCCTGCTGAACGCAACTGAACAACGGGAGACTCATTCACCAAAAATTCTGCAAGCAAAACCCGTACATCAAGGGCTTGCACATACGAGCAAATGCTCAAAATAATGATACAGAGATATGCTGGCCTCATAACGCCAAGCCCAGCCGCTCAAGCATGTCCAACGGAATCACGGCGTGCTCATCAACCCCTTTGTTAGCCATTGCATCAGCTTCCTTATTATACTCACGCAACACATGAACAATGGTATAACTACACAGACGCAACAGCCCCTGAGCGCGATCAAAAAGACGTCGAAGTGCAAGATTTTTCACACGGTATTCGCCACGAATTTGACGAACCAAAAGCTGAGAATCAGAAAAAATAAAAAGAGGATGCTCGAGCAACGACAGGTCTATAACTTTCTGCAAGCCGAGCAAAAGCGCCCAGTATTCAGCTTCGTTATTTGTTCCGCGCCCTAAATAAAAACCATCTTGAAAAATACGCGCGCCACCTAGCGTAATAACAATCCCCGCGCCGGCTTCACCAGGATTTCCACGCGAAGCACCATCAACAAACAATTTAACCGGTTCACGTGTTGTCGGCATTTGATCAGGAAAAGTCTCCGCGACATTACCCCATAATTTGAGTTGCATCGGCCCCCTCAGCGACATGCCCATCATACAATATCCGCCGACACACCTGGCATGAAACAATCTGATGCCGTTCTACCGACGCTATATCCGTCCGCGCAACGGGACTGCCACAACCTCCGCAGGTCCCATTACTCATCAACGGAACAAAAGGATTAACAAACCGCGTGCGCATCTGATCATACAAGGCTATCCATTCTGGCCGCACAGTCTTTAAAAAAGTTTCTCGCTCGCTTAAGTGCTCACCAATCTTCTGCTCCATCTCCCGTATTTCTTGCTCGAGCCCTACTACTTGTGGGGCACTTTCGCGTGCAACGTTTTCCACATGATTCTTGGCGCGCAAAATAGCCTTTTCGGCCGCAGTAAGTTGTTCCCAAACAGTTTCAAAGTCTTGTTCAAGGATAGTACGCCGCGATTCAAGCGCCGCGCGCTCGTGAGTGAGCGCCTCAAACTCTTTACCGCGCCCTGCAGTATCAAGGCGAGAACTGATTCGCCGATCTTCTTGGTCACATGTTCTTAATTCAAGGTCAATTTCGTGCTGACGTTTTTCAAGCAAGCGCGAAGCCTCGCGTGCCACCACAAGCCCTTGTTCTGCTTCCTGTATATTTTTTGTAATCGAAAGAAGCCCTGTTTTTTTTAGGGCAATTTCATGCTCGCGCGCATGAGTGTTATTATCAAAACGAACAAGCGCAACTAACGCGCCATATGGATCTTGCATGAAAAATTCCACCATGTCTTAGACTTGGTGGGCCCACCAGGACTTGAACCTGGGACCTCTCGGTTATGAGCCGATTGCTCTGACCAACTGAGCTATGGGCCCGCCAGATAATGCGCATACGCTTCTCAAGTCAAGATAGCAAAGAAAAGAATTGTGTCTACCAAAAAAACACGTCTCCGGCTTTCTTTTTGCCTAGAGAGCTTGTATACTGCGCCCAACACATGTGTGCATGGATTCAAGGAGAAGAAGATGAAATTATCACAAAAGAACAAACGCCAAATACTTGGCTATCTCTTACCGATAGTAACGGCCCTTTTGCTCCTTGGCCTCCTAGGTATCGCACTGCAGCGCTACTACAAAGACTCAAAAACCATCAGCAGCCAACTCACCGCCCAAACCGTTGAAGAACTTGCCCAAATATTCAAAAAGATCGACAACAGATGCAAAATCATTGATTTTGAGCACGAGAAAAATTACGTCGATTTTCTTACCGTTGAGCGATTTGTAGGCTCAGAAGTCGGCTCGATGAACCTCACCCATGCAGAAAAATGGGAAGGACCATACTTGCGCGACAACCCAACCATTCAAGAAAAATACTTTGTCATCATCGATACCCCTAAAGGATATTACCTTGCTCCCGGGGACGGCGTTAAATTAGCAAATAACAAAGTCGTCGGCGTTGATATAATACTTGATAAAAACACCGATTTTGACGCACTTATCAGCGACAAAGACATGCTTTTATTCGATGGGAAACCACTCGCACAATTTATTAAAGCAAAATAAAAACATCTAGTGGCAGGATATTAGAGCTAGTAATATCCTGCCACTAGTCTTAGCCAAAATAATCAAGGTGCATCGCAGCGCGAACATTACGCATCGTCTGGGAGGCAACCGAACGCGCTTTGCCAGTTCCCTGTTCAACCACATTTTTTACGTACGCCATATCTTGAGCTAGCATGGCACGCCGTTCACGAATCGGAGCCAAGAACGTATCAAGCACCTGAAAAAGATACTTCTTAAGTACCACGTCGCCTAATCCACCGCGCTGATACTGTTCCTTGAGCCGTTCAACCTCATTGGTATCAGGGTCAAAAGCATCTAAGTACGCAAAAACAGGATTGCCCTCAACCTTGCCTGGATCGCTCACGCGCACGTGATTCGGGTCGGTATACATCCCCATCACCTTTTTGTATAGCACATCAGAGGATTCACCCAAGTAGATGGTATTACCCATAGACTTGCTCATCTTTGCAGAACCATCCGTCCCTGGCAAACGCGCAATTTTGGGTACAATCGCCTCTGCTTCGCGCATAATTCCTTCACCATAAATACGGTTAAATGAACGCACTAATTCATTTGATTGCTCAATCATTGGCAACTGATCTTCACCCACCGGCACATACCGCGCCCGAAATATCGTAATATCAGCTGCTTGGCTAACTGGATATACCAAAAAACCTACCGGGATCCTGTTTTCAAGCCCTTTTTGATGCATCTCTGTTTTTACAGTAGGGTTTCTTTGCACACGCGCAAGCGTAACAAGATTAAGATAAAAAACCGTTAACTCGGCAATTTCTGGAATCATCGACTGGATAAAAATCGTTGTTTTTTCTGGATCTAGACCCACTGCAAGGTAATCCAGCGCTACTTCAAAAACATTCTCCCGAACCTTTTGAGGATTATCATAGTTATCGGTAAGCGCCTGAACATCAGCTATCATCACAAACTGTTGATAGCTATCCTGCATTCTAATTCGATTAGCAAGCGAACCAACATAATGGCCTAGGTGTAGCTGCCCCGTAGGCCGATCCCCTGTTAAAACAATATCTGCCATATAACCTCTTTCGCCTAAATCAAAAATGGTCAACTTCCCAACTTGGATATACACAAAGATCAAAAACTGTCTAAAGTAAGAATATACTGTTCTGGCATTATTTTAATGGAGCAAGTCCCATGGAATGGCTATCAGACCTCGCGCTTACGATTAAACAAGAGTTATGGCTTATTTCCTGGCGCGATATCCTTGAGATTCTATTTTTTTCCAGCGTAATTTATCGAATCATCCGCTGGCTCAATCACGATAAGCAAAAAAATCTTGTCCTGGGATTTTACAGCTACATCTCTATTTTTTTCTTGTCGTATTACCTCAATATTAGCGGCATCACCTTCTTTTTACTAGTAAGCGCTCCGGCCATTGCAATGCTATTTATTCTCCTTCACCAAAAAACCCTACAACGTAATTATGTCGCACTCAAAAGCACACCAACATCTCCTGAAATTGCAGACCGATGGATCGAAGAATTACTCCAAGCCTTCCTCCACGGGGTCAATAAAAATCGTCACATGATAGGCATCATAGAACGAAAAGCCCACCTAGAACCGTTTTTTATTGCACGCTGTCTATTCAATACACCGATATCACGCGAACTACTCACCCTACTTACCAACAGTACGCAAACTGAAGAAATCGCTACCTTCTGGGTAAACGAAGAAGGAAAACTCATCGCTTTCAACCCAATATGGAATGTAGAACAAGATGAAATTTGGCTAGCTCCGGATCTGAAAATTGCTGAAAAGCATAAACAGGATGCCGCAGTTATATCACAGCAAAGTGACGCAATTATCATTTTTCTTTCACCGGAAAATCGGCTTTTTGACGTAATTTTTGAAGGAAAACGTTTCGAAAACATTAGCGCTGGCTACAGCTTTTCGTTAATTAAACAATTTATAACTCAAATGCCAAAACCAAAAGGTTTGAACTATGAAGCTCCACACACTCGAAATAATCAACCATTCAACCGCGCATAAGTGTATCGCCCTTGTTATCGGTATCCTTATCTGGCAAATGGTGAGCGCCTTTCATTACACCTCCATCACGCTTTCTATCCCGCTTTGCTTATTTAATACGCAAACTCAAACAACATATTGTATTCCCAAACAGGTAAAAGTAACCTTGTATGGGGCGAAGGCAGAGTTGCGCACCATAGATTTTGCAAATTTAGCCGTGCATTTAAACGCACAAGAGCACGTCGATTCTCATACAAAGATACGCATTACCTCGCGCAATCTCCTACTTCCAAGTAGCATTCGAGTACTGCGGTTTTCGCCCACTAACCTCACAATTAGCAAGAATAGTTAAACATTCGTTTTCGAATACAAAAGGATCCTTTCAGTGTTATACTTTGGAACCGACGGCATACGCGCTCACCAAACAAGCCTTTTCTTTACCTCCCAATCCATAGCACTTATTGGACAGGCCCTAGCACTCTGGAGTAAAGGGAAAGGCCATTCCAGTAAAAAGATACTTTGTATTCATGACACGCGCGCCTCAGCACCCAAAATTAAGCTAGCCCTAACGTACGGGCTCCAACTAGAAAAATACCAACTTTTCGATGGCGGTATTTTACCTACTCCGGCAGCACACTGGATCATGCGAACAAGTCCGTTTGATTTTGCATTAATTTTAACAGCCTCACATAATCCTGCATACGACAACGGAATCAAAATCCTGTTACCAAATGCAAAAATAACACCAGAAGATGAATCAATTATTGAGCATCATTACAGCAATCTTCTTTTACGCTCATGTATCCCAGAAACAGCAACAATTGAGCAGTCCTCTCCAAAAAACTTCCAAAAAGATGCTCAAGAAAAATATCTTCAGCAATTCAACCAATACGTTCCCCTACCAAAACTCCATAACAAAAAGATCATCCTCGATTGTGCCCATGGCGCAATGTCTTTTGTTGCAGAAACTCTTTTTAAACCAACAGACGCGACAATCATCTGCATAAACAACCAACCAGATGGCCTTAATATTAATCAGGCCTGTGGGGCTATACACCCCCAATCTCTGATCGAAAAAATCAAAGAAGAACATGCTGACTTAGGATTCTCATTTGATGGCGATGGCGACCGTGTTATTGCCGTTGATGCCTCTGGTAACGTTAAAACCGGAGATGATCTTCTATGTCTGTTAACGCAACACCCGCAATTTATAGACCGTCAATATATTGTGGGAACTACAATGAGCAACCAAGGCCTCGAGCTTCATTTAGAAAAAACAGGGAAAAAACTTATACGCACAAATATTGGTGATCGCTCTGTCATAAAGGCAATGAAAGAACATAACGCCTTACTTGGAGGCGAACCCGGCGGACATATCATCATTAATGCAGGAATACCAAGTAGTGACGGCGCCGCTGCTGCGCGCTGGGCTTTGGATACCTGCACCGAAAGAGATAATTACTCCTTGCACTCATTCGCACCTCATGTGCAATTAACCGCAAGTATAAAGGCCCTGCATAAACCCGACTTTGCCAGACATCCACTCTACCAACAAGCGCTTGAAGAGATACGTCTTCATCTCCCCCAAGGCAGAGCACTAATTCGCTATTCTGGTACTGAGCCAATATTACGAATCATGGTTGAAAACACCGAAGAAACGGCTGCTCACCATACATTAAAAAAGCTCACAACACTCTTTCAATCAATTCTTTCATAGGAACAACTCATGAAACAACATCTTTTTAGACGGCTTTTAAAACTCCTACAATCGTTGTTCCTCAGTGGTCTTTTTGCACTCTTACCACTCGCATTCACCGTCTTTGTTTTTACATTCATCCTTAAAACAGCGCATCGCTGGTGTATGCCTTTGCTAGAACTTCTGCCTGCATATTTACAAAACATTCCCCTCATCGAGCTCTTTATCGTCGCACTTTTCCTCATTGGTATAGGCATCGTGCTCAAATTTTTCTTACTTAAGTGGCTCGTTGAACAAGTTGAAGAATTATTACGAAAGGTTCCTCTAGTCAAACAAGTCTATTTTGGCACCAAACAACTTATTAATGCCCTTAGTCCGCAGGAAGGAACACACTTTCAAAAAGTCGTTTTACTTGAGTTTCCCCGCAAAGGCATTTACAGTCTTGGCTTTTTAACGTGCCTCAACACTTCGCTCATTCTTACCCATGTAGAGAAGGAAGGCGAAAGTACTGCCGCCACCGCATATTACAATATATTCATTCCGCATACACCCAATCCCACAGGCGGTGCGTTTGTAATTGTTCCTGCACATGAGTGCATTATGACTGACCTCTCACGCCAAGACGCAATGGCTATTATCATTTCAGGTGGAATAATCCAGCCAGACATGATTGGGTGTACGATTACCAAAAAGTAGCCCCCCCCCTACAAAAAAGGAGTTGGTATGAAGATTGCTATCAATGGGCTTGGCCGCATTGGCAAAACATTTTTACGAACCTTGCTTGAACAAAGCAACCGTGTACCAGACATTGTCCCGGTCGCACTTAACATTGGACCAGCATGTCTGGAAACCCTGGTTACTACCATTAAATATGACAGCATAATGGGGCCACTTAGCAAAAAATACGAAATAGCCTTCAATGGAACTAAACTGCAAATAGGCTCTTGGAAAATAGAGATACTTCAAGAAACCGATCCACAAAAACTTCCATGGCAAACACTCGGTATTGATTGGGTTGTTGAATGTAGCGGATTCTTCACTAAACGTGCCGATGCCTCAAAGCATTTGGCTGCTGGAGCTCGTAATGTATTAATTTCAGCGCCAGCGCACGAACCAGACTATACGATTATTCCCGGAGTTAACGACCAATCGCACCTCCCAGCATATGGACAAATCATATCATTAGGTAGCTGTACCACCAATGCAATAGCGCCCCTTCTTAAGGTTCTCCTCGGCGTAATCTCGGTAGAAGCAGTCCATCTTGTTACAACACATGCCTACACAAACACCCAAGCACTACTTGATTCGATCCCAACAACAACAAAAGATGTCCGCAAGTTTCGTGCGGCCGCCAGCAATATTATTCCGGGAGAAACCGGCGCAGGAAACTTAATGGGCGAAATTTTCCCACAACTTGCGGGAAAAACATCCGCACTTGCACTGCGTGTTCCCGTTGCAAACGTTTCCTTGGTTGAACTAACCTGGCAAAGCGCTTCATCAATAAACGCAACAGAACTGTTGAACGCCTACAAAAATGCAGCCGCAAAGAGCCTCGCTGGAATTTTGGATGTTACCTATGATCCCGTCGTCTCTTCAGACTTTATTGGCTCGTCCTATTCGGTTACTCTTGATGCCCCGCTGCTCACGGCAACAAAAACAATGGGCTCAATGTTTGGATGGTACGATAATGAATATGGATACAGCAACAGACTCGTTGATTTTTTAGTATCACAGCTTAGATAGAAAATTTCATAATTTTTGCACAACCCAAAAGTATAGGGGCGGGAATAAATTCCTGCCCCTATACTCTATACTGTTAGCTAATAGCTAGCTAATGCAGCTCAACTGGCTACTATAATTGTGGCGCAGCTTTTTCGGTTGGCTTGTCAGTTTTGCACGTCTTGCATGTTCTGCACGACTTTTTTTCTTTTTTTACTTTTTCTTTTTTAGGTGCTTTCTCGCAGCAGGAACGGCAAGACTTTTTCTCTTTAGCTACCTTTTCTTTTTTCTCGCAGCATGACGTTTTCTTCACGCAACAAGCTTTCTCTTCCATAGTTTTGCCATCACAACGGGTCCAGCAACTGCAAGAATCTTTTTTTACTTCTTTTTTGGGCTTATCCGTTTTGCTGCAACATTTAAAAGGAGAGCAACAGTCTTTCTTCTCTTTCGCTACCTTCTCTTTTTTTTCGCCGCACTTAAAAGGAGAACAACAGTCTTTCTTCTCCTTTTCTACCTTTTCTTTCTTTACACAACAAGTACGACAAGACTTCTTCGCTTTAGCCGCTGTATCTTCTTTAGCCAACACGGCTCCCGAAGTTACTACGCCCAATAAAGCTAAGCTCAATAGAAGCTTTTTCATGACAATCTCCCTTTAAAAGGTCATACAACCATACCGCCAACGGGTACTTCATACGTCTTTATTAGTATTACCCTCATATAATACTAATTGCAACATTTAAGTATTTTTTTTGCAAAATACTCCTACAACATTGACCCCACTGCAAAGACCTGTATCGTTAATACCATACATAAAGAAAGGATGCACTATGAAATGGCACCGAATTTGGGCCGTTGCCTACCGGCTTTTAATCCAATACAACAAAGACTTTAATAAACTTGCCTCTATTTTTTATTGGCCAGTTCTGGATATCATTGTCTTTGGATTTATGATAACTAGTATTAGTCAGCCAACCGAAAACAACGGACTCCTCATCAATATTGCCCTGTGGCCACTGGTCAACCGCGGCAGTTTAACTCTTTCCCTTGCACTCTTTGAAGAACTGCGCTCTCAAAATCTAGCTAACTTATTAACAACTCCGCTCACCATTTATGAATGGATAGTGGGCAGCATCTTAGAGGGCGCATTATCTTCTCTTGCCGTCCTGGGAGTCTGTTCAGGAATCTTATGGGGCCTTTTTCATGTCAATGTCCTCGAGGCAGGTCTATTAATTATCCCCGTATGCATATTTGGTTTTTTAACCGGAGTTGCCATCAGTTTTCTTACTACGGCTATCCTTATCGCCTGGGGTACCCGCTTCCAAACCATTATTTGGATGGCAGGATGGGGTTTTGGGCTCATTAGCGGAATCTTTTATCCAATCGAAAACTTACCAGGATTTTTACAAAGCGCCGCGCAACTATTTCCCCTACATTACCTATTTTCTAATATTAGAGAGTTTGTAAGTACACAACAATTTACACTTTTCAACTTATTAATTGGCATTTTAGGCTCAATCGGATATTTCCTCTGTTGTGGAGCCCTGTTCCTTTTGGCATACAAATACAGCAGAAAGCAGGGCCTCAATCACCTTGTTTAGCTAGTAAATTTTCACCAATTGCTTGGGCATGGACTTTCGCTAAAGGCTGGAGCATTTCTGCAACCTTAGGAAGCTCTTGATCAATTTTTTCTAACATACCCAATACACCAATACGAACTTTTTGCAATTGCTCAATCAATTGAATAATAGAATCCTGTTCAATTCCTTTAAAGCGCGGTCCTATCTCAAAAACTCCACCAACCTTTAACGTCGACCGATCCATAATCTCAAACAAATCATTCGTTAAATCTTTAAGAAAAACCATGAGCTGATCAAAAAGGCCCTGATTCTCGCTAAGCTCGAGCAGTACAGGGGTTAAATATGACAATAGCAACGCAATAGAGTGGACCTTGGCAAAACCAGCCTTTTGTTTTGCCAGTTCGCCCAGCCTATCATCCACAAGCAACAGTGCCTTGTTCACCTTGGGCAACAATTCATCAAAACCATAATCAAACAAAGAACCCAATTGGCTACCAACACGATTAAGCTTAGACCAAGCCTCGTTAGGCAATTTAATCAACGAATCGACCCCTGATGCCAATGTATGGATGGACAATCCTTCTGCAGCATTCAACATCCCGGCACCAATAGAACCACCTTTTAATGCTCCCTCCAAGAGCTCTTTTGTTGTCATATTACCCAACTGCAAGACGAATACAATCATACCGCTCATACTTTGAAGCAACTGGCCGGCACCTTTAATCGAATCAGTAACCTCTGGCGCCAAGCGATCCCATTCGCTGCCAACTTTATGCAAAACTGGTGAAAAGTAGGAAAAGAAGGTGCTCGATTGATCAAGTCGCTTTCGATATAATCGCTCCATATCTTGCCGCCCAGAATTTTGAGCAAAACGCAGTAAAATTTGTAATAAATCGTTTGCAACTGGTTCCACAAGACGTAAAAAGTTTCTAAAAACTACCGTAACTTGTGAAAGATGATTAATCGTAGCCAACTTATCCGAAACGAAAACAACTTTTTGACCAAGTTCAGCGGGTGTCACCGAATCAGGTAATTTGTCGATTTCACCCATAGCTTGAGCAAGCGCTGCAAAACTTTCCGAAACATTTTTAATATATGTATTCAACGCATTAATTGATTCTGTATCGCCCAAAACATCTTTTTGCATTCCCTGTAATGCCAAAAGAGCTCCATTGAGCTTGCCAAAAAGGTCTGCTTCTACAAACGTCTGGGCACCGCCTACGAGATCTCGCCCGGTCTGAAGAACACTTTCAGCTGCCTTTTTCACGGTCTCAGCGCCCTGTTGCACTGTTGTCACTGCATCGTGCACAACCTTTTCCCCTGTTCGCACAGCTTCATTCACTGGCTGAAAAACACCGCTTCCCTGACGTGCATGGCAAGCAGCATCCCACCACTCGCATGCCGTGCAAAGCTGCATACAACCAAAACTCAGAGCTATTAGCAAATACTTCATCACCTTTTCCCCCAAACACTTCGCAACTAAGGACCTACCTTTTACTATAAAAATAGTGTATTAATCTCAACCAAAACAATAATTTCTAATTAAATTAAAAATAAGACAGGTCGAACCAGTGTATAGTCCGCACCCGTCCTATCTAAAAACGATCACTCAAACTAGAAAACGTTAACACCCAATGTTTGTTGGGCTAACACGTTTCCGCCAGCTTTTGCAGTTGAAATCACAAGGTCTTTCAGATAGCCAAGCGCTATCTCTTGAAGTTTATCAACCTTGTAACCCGTTCTTTCCTCTACGTACTTAACAGCTTCTGCACTTCCTTTGGCTTTAAGATATTCGAGCCACTCTTGAGCAGATTTACCTGAAGCCTGTTTTAGGGCACTATTCATTGCACCCCAATTAATCTGGCGCGGAATCCACGATGCAATAAAATTCTTAACCTTTGGTGTTAAATATCCCCACCACGAAGTCAATTCTATTTCCTTTTGCCCTTGTACAGCCATTTCTTCTGCAGTCGGTTTATCAATAAGAACAAAGTCATCCGATACCTCAGCAGCACCTTGCGCTACGCCTTCGCCTGGCCCCTTGTCTTCTGTATTGCTAAACTCCTGCATTTCTATTTCCTCGCCTTCAATCGCGCTACCTTCTCCAGCACCACGCAATCCAAGGAAACTTCCTGCACCAATGGCAAACAAACTCACCAAGGTTAATGATAAAAACTTCTTCATGCTTCTTCTCCTTTTATAAATATTTCATCTTTCTTATCTCTATTTTTCCAATTGTCGGGCTACGGCACGATAAAGCGCCGCCATCACAAACGAAAGCGCCGCGTTTCTAGCGTAAGCCCACGCTGCCCTTTTCAATTTTTCGTAGGCCAAACTTCCCAATTCGACAGTTTTTTTTTCTGTCACCTTTTCAACGGCAACCTTTTGAGGCATTTCAACGCTAAACTCAGCAATTCCTTCAGTCGCCAATAAAAAATCACCAAAACAAAAAATCACTAAGCAAGAGATCCACAAAAACTGGGCTATTTCTTTCATACGCACCTCTCTTTTTACTTTTGCTGTTCTTAGGATAAACTATAATGTTTTCAAATAGCAATAAATAAAAGCTTTTGTGTTTGTTCTTTGCTCTTTTTTTATTTAGGCTTAAAAGCATCTAAATCCCTTAAAGTAGGTTGATTGCCATGCCAGTATTAGAAGTTCAAACACTAACCAAGTCTTATAAATCAAAACAGGTCATTGCACCCCTAAGTTTTTCGTTACAGCGGGGTGAAATTCTTGGCATACTAGGACCAAATGGCGCAGGTAAAACCACCCTGCTTTCGATGCTACTTGGGCTTCTGGAGCCAACATCAGGCTCAATCAAATACTTTGGCGTAGACTTTGAAAAAAACAAAAGCAACATCTTGGCACGCATTGGCACTGCTAGCGCGTATGCACAACTCCCCGCACCACTTACGGTTGAACGCAATCTCGATATTTATGGCCGTCTATACGGACTTTCAAAAAAAATTCGCACCGAACAGATCAATTTCCTCCTTAGGCAACTTCAAATTGAACACCTCAGAAGTCAAAATGTTCAGCATCTTTCAGCGGGAGAAATGACCCGGGCCGTAATTATCAAAGCATTTTTACATAACCCTGAACTCGTGCTTTTGGATGAACCAACCGCTTCACTTGATATTGAGATTGCCGCAAAAATACGCCACTTTATCCTAGAAAAACAAAAAGAACAGGTCTCCTGTATTATTACCTCGCACAACATGGCTGATATGACCGAACTATGCGATCGAATACTCGTGCTCGACAAAGGAACCATTGTAGCCGAAGGTACTCCCGAAGAACTTGTTTCTCAAATGCGCACGTGTAAGGTCAAACTTATGGCCGAACCGCACAATCTACAACGGCTTATCGAATTTGCACAAGAACACCGCATACCCTTTATTCTGCTCGTAAATGAAATTGAGCTTGAGGTTGAGACCCTTCAAGTAGCTCAAACGCTTCAAGAAATCACCAAGCGAGATATTATATTTGTTCATCTCAAAATTCAAGAGCCTTCACTCGAAGATTATTTCCTTTCAATAGCAGAAAGGAAGGCCGCATGATTCCACGAATCATCCGAGTTAAGAACTTTCTTAGCTATGGCCCCAACCCGCAAGAAATCGATTTTTCAAACCATCAATTTATCTGTTTAAGCGGAAAAAATGGGCATGGCAAATCCGCCCTATTGGACGCCATAACCTGGGTGCTATGGGGACAGGCACGAAAAATGAATGGGGTTGCCCGCGCTGACGAACACCTCGTACACCTTGGACAAGACTATATGGTCGTCTCATTCGACTTTGAATGCAACAATATAATCTACCGCGCTACTCGAGAATATTCGAAAATAAAAGGCAAAAAAACATTAACAGAGCTTCAATTTGGCGTTCTTGATCAAGAGAGCGGCAACTTTATTACAAAAACTGGAAAAACCTCTCGTGAAACTCAAGAAACAATAACAAAGACGCTTGGCCTTACTTTTGACGGATGTGTAAACTCCATTTTTTTGCGACAAGGTCAATCACACGAATTTTCAAAAAAATCCCCCCAAGAACGCAAAGAAGTCCTTGCTTCCATCTTAGGACTAGCGCACTTAGAAGAATATCGAGATAAAGTACTAACCCTTGTGCGTGAATTATCTCATGAGAAATTACGTACCGAAGAAAAAATAGAAGAACTACAAAAAACAATCAAAGATCTCGGGATTCTTGATGATCAATTAGTAGCAACAAAAAACAAGCAGGCTGAACTCATCGCCAAAATAAAAACAACCAGAGATCAGTTACAACAAACGATAGCCATACAAAAACAATATCAAGATACATACAGTCAGCTTCAGCTTCTCATACAAGAGTTTGAATTAACAAAACAAAACACAACGCAACAAAAAAACACGTATCAGCGCTCCTTACAAGAGTGGAAATCACTACGCAAAGAGCTCCGTGATAAAATTAATATTGCTCAACCAAGAAGAGCCGAGAACACGCTCGTAGAAGAAATACAACTAATACAAGCAAAAAAAAGCCAGTCCTTACTGCTTCAACAACAAAACATCCGAATACAACAAGAGCTCAATGACCTTGAGCAAAAACATCAGCTGGAACTCATAAACGGCTTGCAGGAACATAACGAACAAATTCAAAAAACAACAACGCAGTTACATATACTTTCACACCGGTACAACCACATAGTAGACAAACAAATAACGCTTGAAACAGAGCTAAATTCTTATAAAAAAGAAGAAAGCGCTCAACCCATAATCAATGTTCAAGCTAAACTTGAAG
>Ga0209417_1004318_pt1 | contig 17198 bp, 10 predicted proteins | sample RifGroF2_FD_184002 | JGI IMG/M metagenome (GOLD analysis project Ga0209417, IMG submission 184002) | Groundwater microbial communities from Rifle, Colorado, USA - Groundwater F2 (SPAdes) (version 2) | ecosystem: Environmental > Aquatic > Deep subsurface > Groundwater | place: Rifle, Colorado... | reverse complement strand
AGTTCTTCTATACGTCTTTCGACTACCCTTATCAAAGACTGGCATAAAGCTATGTACCATTACACCGATAAAAAAGGTGGGCAGTGGAAACAACAGGATAATGCAATTACAGAAATCCGCCCCGACGGTAGACAGGTCGTTCGTTTCAGACCTGCTTCAGCCCTTGCAACGCCGAAGTTCATGCAGCAACTGATAAAACTCTTTGAGCAGTCGCTTGCTGAAAGTCAAGCGGATCCTTTGCTTCTTGTTGCCAGTTTCATCCTTGATTTCGAATGTATCCATCCATTTATGGATGGTAATGGTCGTATCGGACGGCTGCTTACACTTTTGCTGCTTTACCATAGTGGCTATGAAGTTGGCCGCTACATTAGTTTAGAGCGCATTATTGAAGAAAGCAAGGAAACGTATTATGATGCGCTTTTGAAAAGTTCCCGTGGCTGGCACGAGGCAAAGCACGACCTTCGGCCATGGTGGGAATATTTCCTTGGAATGCTTACGGCGGCCTATAATGAATTTGAATCTCGTGTAGGAGCAATCACCTCGACCAAAGGGGCGAAAAGGGAAATGGTTGAAACCATTATCCTTCATTTGCCGCAGACGTTCAGGTTCGGCGATCTCCAGCGAGCCTGTCCCGGCATAAGCTACCCGACGCTTAAACGTGCTTTGGCAGATTTGAAAAGGAAAAAGAAACTCAAATGCCTTGGAAAAGGACGAGATGCCCAGTGGCAGCGAATAGTATCATAAATCCGTTAATGGTATCATATAGCCTGGATTTGATACTATTAAAAAAGTGAGTACACGGAAAAGGAAAAACGATAGTGAAGTATTGGCTTTTACAGCAGAAAATAGAAATGGTGGATATTTCTGCCTTAAGATGGAGGGTGGTATAGTCATGCCAGAGGGTTCAATTAATAAAATCACAGTGTACAGACTTAACATTGAAGACTTTGATAATATTACTTTTCAGTATTACAAGATGGTTAAGTCAGATGTATTTAGTATTGATAGCAACGATTATTATTACAAGCTTTTCTTTTTTACACCTGTTTCAAAAACCGCAAATTGGTTTCCCATGTTTGCAGGTCTGGGCCTAACGATTATGAGTAATGAAGTGCCAGCAACACAGGTTAGCGGTTTTATTCTCGTAGTCAAGGTGCAGAATTCCTATTACGCCGTTACTGGCGGTGTCGGACATATTCATCTTAAGAAAGCTGTAACAATAGAACATAGATTCGGTATTATTCTTGCAGAGAAAATACTTTCATTACCCGAATTAAGGGGGCTTTCACAAAAAGATACCAGCGGCATAGTTAACTATATCGATAGGGTTTTTCGCGGGATATATAATCCCTCTGGCGATTTCAATAACCTGAAGCGAGTATTAACTCATGTGCGGGGTAAATTAAAAAAAGAGAACAGATATTATTCTTCTATTGGGAAAAGTCTTCAGGCTAGCGATGCCTTATCGGTACATGGCCGTAAGCAATTTTCTGACATCCTTAAATTCCTTATAAAAGTCGAAGAGCTATGGAACTCAGGAGATAGAAGCATAGCAATTCCCCAGCTTGAATGCATTGATAAAAAATTCCATCAAGGCCTTCTGGGCGAATTAGACGGGGCTCTTATCAATACTCTTTGTAGCTATTCTGAAGAAAATGAAAATCAATTGTTTTTGGATAATCAGGAAATAGGCTTTTTACCAGATCGTGTGGATAGCTACGATGTTCTTTATAACCGTCAAAGGATATCTTGTGATTCATATCAGGCTGTTTTCGCTGCTGTTTCGCAGGCACTAAACACTTTACAAAACGATGCGGAGAAAAAAGATGCCTTCGACAAAATAAGATTAGACGTGCATTTTGATAACGGGCAAAATGAAGAAAGAGAACTATCCTATTTTATCTTTGGCGATATTACCCACAACAACGAAGTGTATTTCATAAATAACAAATTGTGGTACAAGGCAAGTGATGAATTTGTACAACAGCTTGACGGCGAAATCAATAACATCAGATTTATTGAGCCCGAACTCTTGGGTCTTAATAATTGGGATACAACAAAACATACAGAAGAACGCTTTTATAATGAGGATCATACCTCATTTGTCATTCTCGACCGCAAACTTATTCAAATAACCGGCGAGCGAGGAGGGATTGAATTTTGCGACCTATGCAAAATCAGCGATGAAGGGATAACTGTTATTCATGTCAAACATGATTGCGGTGCGGCACTAAGGGCATTGTTTGCCCAAGGTGAGGTTTCGGCACAACTTTACGCGCAAAGCAAAGAATTCAGGAATTCTGTTGTGAATGCTGAGTTCACTAATGCCAATAATCTTGATGATTCTTCCCGGAATATTTTATCCCAACTATCAAGCAGACAGAAAAACGAATTCAAAATTGTCTATGCAATCTACGACAACAAGCCTTCACATTCTGTAGGTTCGAATGCCGTTACAACTTCAGAAAAGCTAAAGGGTACATTGACTACATTTGCGAAAGTTGACCTCTTGAGTAGGAACAACAATATTCGTGGTATGGGTTATGATACAGCGGTTACAAGGATAAAACCATATCCGCAAGAAAGGACTCATGGCTAAAAAAGGAAAATTAGAATTAACATGGGTAGGCAAGGATGAGCGGTTAAAGCTCGAACCAAGAGTTTTGGTTGAAGATACCGCGAAATCCTATGGCGACCCGGATTCAGAAAACATGCTCATTTACGGCGATAACCTGCTGGCATTAAAAGCCCTTGAGCAGGATTTTGCCGGAAAAATAAAATGCGTTTATATAGATCCACCTTACAATACCGGGGCTGCTTTTGAACTTTACGATGATAACCTCGAGCATTCGATCTGGCTTTCAATTATGCAAAAACGTCTGGAGATTTTAAGAACACTCTTGCGTCCTGATGGATTTATTTGCTGCCATATTGATGATTCCGAGGGGCATTATTTGAAAGTTCTTATGGACGAGATTTTTGGAAGAAATAATTATTTGACCACTCTTTTCATTCATGTCCGTTATCCTTCGAAGACACTGAAGCAGGATATGGATTTCCATAAAGAGATTGAACAAATTCACATTTATAGAAAAGAGTATGGAGCTATACCGAATTTAACTTCCGTCGAAAGCACATGCGAGAAGTTTAACTATTACATAGAAGAAAAAGGTCAAGGCCAAGAAATACTGCTCGGCGGGAAACGTGTCATGATTTTCCAGAAAGACCAGTATGCCATAAAAAAAGGAGAAGGTTCTGAAGATGGATTGAAAGAGATATGGGCATCAGGCACTATATTGGACGGCAATTCTTCCGGTCGATTCTTCCGCGATTATCTTGCAGGCAGGGCTAAGGAGGATGGTTTAGGTGTTCTGTATAAAGTAGATGGTATTGGAGATGATAAGTTTGGATATAGATATTTTACCGGGCCTCAGAAAACAACGGCGACAAAGGGTAAATACTTTCAAGGCGTACCTATGAGCCAACTTGAAACTCCTAATCATAGCAAAACTTCACCCATCCTAAATTTTTATGATTTTGCTGCCAATTTTGGGAATTGCCGACAGGAAGGCGGAGTTGAGTTCAGAAGCGGAAAAAAGCCGGAACCGTTAATATCGTTAGTGCTTAAACATTTTTCAAATGCCGGAGATTGGATTTTAGACTCTTTCGCTGGCTCAGGTACAACTGGAGCAGTTGCTCACAAAATGAATCGCAAGTGGATAATGTGTGAGCTAAGAGATCATTGTCATACGCACATTATCCCACGAATGAAAGCTGTAATAGATGGCACCGATAAAACCGGAATTTCGGAACAAGTCAACTGGCAAAGCGGAGGTGGTTTCAAATTTTATCGGTTGGCGGAATCGCTGCTGGTGACCGATAAGGAATTATCAACGAAAAATAATCCTGTGTATGTCATTAATCCGCGATATGATGAGAAAATGCTTATCCGGGCAATCTGCAAGATCGAAAATTTCCGCTATCGTAATAATGGAAGACTGCATGGCATCAGCAGCGAAAGTAGATTCCTGCACGTTACGACTAATCTATTGACACAGGCCTATCTGGATTCATTGGCTGAAGATATCGGACAGGATCAATCGCTTCTTGTTTATTGTACTCGCAAACGAAACAAGCTGATAGTGCCGGACAATGTAGAAATAAAGAAAATTCCGCGTGATATACTTTCTAAATGTGATTTCCAGGAGGATAAATAAGTGAAACTGCCCGAACAGATAAAAAGATATATGAGTCTTCGCCAGCCGCAGTATGAAGCACTGGCGGTTCTCGATGAAATCAGTGAAAATACGGATTACAAAACAGCACAGTTAGAGACCGTCGCAAATACAGCAAGCGAAAAAAGCAAGTCCGCCCAGCCTGTCAAGTTCGATACGGCATTCCCATCGTTTTGTTTTGCTTTGGCAACAGGCGTTGGTAAAACCCGTCTGATGGGCGGTTGCATGTATTATCTCTGGAAGACCAAGGGCTATCGCAACTTCTTTATTTTATCGCCAAATATCACGATTTATGACAAGCTGCGGGCAGAGTTAAGCCCATCGCACCCGAAGTATATGTTTGTCGGGCTTTCAGATTTTCCTGCACCGGAAATATATGACGGCGATAACTACCTTCGGTTCAGGCCGGAAGCCGGACTATTTGATGAAAACCAGATACGTGTGTTCATTTTCAATATCAGCAAGATTTTCACACGCACGGATACCGATTTCAAATTTCATAAATTTAATGAAACTCTGGGCAATTCCTTTTCAGCAATCTTGCAGGAAATGAATGACCTTGTCTTTTTGATGGATGAAAGCCACCGCTATCGAGGAGAAGCCTCGCTCAATGCAATTAATCATCTAAAGCCGGTATTGGGGCTTGAGTTCACAGCAACGCCAAAATATAAGCACAATATAATTTATTCATTTAATCTGGCTGAGTCAATAGGCAAATATGTCAAAACACCTACTGTTGTAACCAGAACCAACCTGACAACATCCGATGCCGAGGAAATTGAAAGGCTCAAACTATTAGATGGTATGGCACGTCACGAACATAAAAAGGGAAGATTGGCCGAATATTGTCAGGTTAATCGCCTGCCTATGGTTAAACCCTTTGTTTTGATTTCAACAAAAGATACAACGCACGCCGGCCAGATTAAAGCCTTCATCGAATCTGATAGTTTTTGCGAGGGACGATATGCTGGGAAAGTTATTGAAATCCATTCCGGCACAAAGGGCGCTGAAAGTGATGAAAATGTAAGCAGGCTTCTTGCAGTCGAGCAGCCAACCAGTAATGTTGAAATCGTTATACACGTCAATATGCTCAAAGAAGGCTGGGATGTAAAGAACCTTTACACTATTATTCCATTGAGAGCATCTATTAGTGAAATATTGACTGAACAGACGATAGGACGAGGCTTGCGTTTGCCATTTTATGGGGAAATAACCGGAGAATACGACCTCGATGCCCTCGAAATTATTTCTCACGACCAATATGCAAAATTGATACAAGAAGCAAAAGACAGTCCCATTTTTAAATTTAAAGAGCTTAACGAAGATGACTTAAGACCCGTTAAGACTGTTCCGGTAGCTCATAAGTTTATTGATTTAGATAATGTTCTGGACCGCATTTCCAAAGGCGGTAATGTCCTGTTCACATCAGAATTAACAAATGAACAAAGGCTAAATGAAGTTGTGCAGGAAATTGTTGCCGAGGAAACCGCCAAATATGAGATGATAACAAAGCTGGGGGTAGAATCAGAAGAAGTAAAACAGGTTATAAAAGAACAGCCGACACTTTTTGAAGTTGCGGCTCCAACAGAAGCAGCAAAGAAATTTGATCCAGCCGTTCTGGAAGCGAATTTAAAAGACAGATTGCGAAGATATGCCCAAGCAAGTATCGATGTGCCCCATATTATCACCGAGACTTACACAGACAGAAAGCTGGAACCTTTTGATGTAAAAGTAAATATTGGTCCGTTCGAATTGGTTGAGCAGCGAGTATTAACGCATGAGCTTGCCAGCGGTGAAGAAAGAATTGGCGAACAGCTTGATGTTATGGAAATTGAAAATCCAAGGGCTTTTCTGGCAGGCAGATTGATAGATACAATTGAAGAATTGGACGTTGCAAATGACAAAGAGGCTGTATTGGCTTTAGTGGATGGCTATATCGCTCAAATTGATAAGTCCGCAGATGATTTCAAGAAGATTACCCATCTTTATAGAGATGCGATTATCAGAGACCTTAAAAATCAGGTTGAAAGCCATATACAAGATGAATCAAAAGTCGAGGCACAGGTTCGCAGCGGCTTTATAAAATTTAGAGCCTATTCAAAAACAGTTCTTGCTAAAGAGGGTATTGTTTCTTACACGCAGCAGGTGCCGCGTTCTGATGTGAAGCGTTATTTGTTTGAAGGTTTTACGAAATCACTCTATCCACAAGTTACATTTGACTCTACGCCCGAGAAAGACTTAGCTGCAATTTTGGAAAAAGACCCTGATGTAGTAAAATGGGTTCGTCCGCCCGAGGGAAACGTCCCTATTTTGTATAAGGGGCGAAACTACAATCCAGATTTTATTGTTCAGACGAACAAGACAAAATACATTATCGAGGTCAAGGCAAGAAATGAACTTGAGCCTCAAATGAATCAGGAAGTAAAAGACAAAGCTATTGCGGCTATTCGCTGGTGTAAGCTCGCATCTGATGTTGAAAAACAGCTTAAATGGGAATACAAATTAATACCCGATGATACGATAAAATCAGGCTATGGTTTTAAGTTTGTTATTGGAAATGCGTTGAGTATGTCTTTGACTATGCAGTAATATATAATTATGCTGTTTGGAAAATACCATGAGACAAAGTAATGAACCAAAAAGAATTACAAGGAGCCAGATTACTGGGCAGCAAGGTGTAAACTTTGTCGAACAAATTGTTCTTGAGATGGGCTTTGCATGGCATCCAGCAAATGCCAGCCTTGATGCTGGTATTGATGGAACTATTGAAATAATTGACCCTGAAACAGGGAAAGCAACTAATTATATCATCCAAGTTCAGGTCAAAGCTACATCAAGCGATAAGGATATTAATGGGTTGGTTCACTACTGCAAAGCCAGAGACATTGATTATTGGATGAACGGCAATACACCAGTTATTTTAATAAAGGTCATTTCATACAAGCGAAAAGCATATTGGGTTGATATCAAACAATACTTCGCGGATCCAAAACGAAGAAAGCAAGCTAATATTGTTTTTAATAAAGTTAAAAATAGATTCGATAGTTCTGCTACGTTGGCTCTCATGAAATTAGCGGTTCATAAGAATATAGGCCCATATATGCCTGCAATAGGACATAAAGAAATTTTGCACACCAACCTGATTGAGATTAAGAAATTACCAGATTTCATTTATTGTGCATCGACGGATTATCGAGAACCTCAAGAAATTTTTGACTGGGCAAATGATAATAAAATAGATTTGCCCAAAGGCTGGTTATTGACAGAGAAGATGATTCGGAGTTTTCATGATTTACGTGAACATCCATGGACCAAAATCTGTGATAGAGGGTCAGTTGAACAATTTGATGTTGGTGAATGGTCTGACTCTGATGACCCAGATATTCAGAGGGAGTTTGTAAGGCTTATGAATCAGGCTTTACAGCACGACATGCATACTATCCATCTTTGGTATTCAAGCAAGGAACAATGTTTTTATTTCCCTGCAAAACGAGATTATAGCGGAGAATATAGGCCAAGCAGATATTGCTATAAAAGCTCTATGCAAAATACGTCACGTGAAGTGGTCAAATTAATGCGAAAGTTAGAAACCACAGAAATAAATTGCATTAGACACAGTGCTTTTAAAGCAACTTTCTTACAAGTTAATGACAATTGGCACTTAGCAATTGTTCCTGATTACATCTACACGACTGATGGTAAAACACCATATTTGTACGGAGAGGATTTATTGTCTGGAATTAAAAGATTAGAGCATCAAAATGCAGTTTTGAATCAAACTATTATGTGGCAAAGGAAATTGACTGAGGGTGAAAATCTTTTTAGCCAAAAACAACAAGCCAATCATTTGATAACTTTTGGTGAAATTCTTAAAGTAGAATGCGAGAGAGGGATTTCTGATAAAGATTGGCTTGAAAATGATGTGCCAATTGAAGTTGATGAAGATGACGGAGGTCTGTTCTAATGTTAAAAACAGGATTTATTGACGAAATAGAGTTAGAATTTGGTAATGGAAACCGTCATGTAGATATTAAATTTGGGATACTTAATCATGGAACATTAGACAGTAGGGAGCGTGAAGATGCGAAGAAAATCAATATAGCTGTGATTGGATTGCCTGAATCTATAAACGGTTTCCTTGAGTGGCTCAAAGAATGTAATGATGGTATTGACGCAAAAGATACATCTAAATCTAACCTCTTTCCTAAGTTTCCAGGCTTTGGCTGCAATTCTCCCTTTAATGCCGAATGGGAATGCTCTGAACGAGCAATGCGGTATTTGTCTTTAAGCAAAATCAAAGAATTAGAAAGCCTAAAAACTCCTGGTGAAATCATTAAAGGGGCTGTTAAAATATATGCTTCTGAACTCGATTATATAGCTAATGAGATAAGGCCAGATGTTATCTTCTGTATCACACCAAATGAGATTGCAGATCAACTGGATCGAGCTGTAGAATTGCCATGTACAAAAATTAAAAAACAAGAGGACATTGATGATGCAGAGAGAGTAAATCAACATCGGTATGATTTTCACCATTGTCTTAAATCAGAAGCAATGATATATAAAATACCAATACAAATGATATATCCATCGACATTTGGGGTTGGTAAACGTGGAAAATCTACTAAAAATAAACGCCGTAACAAAAAACAACGTCAATTACAAGATCCTGCTACCTGTGCTTGGAATTTGTTTACTGCTATGTATTACAAAGCTGGAGGAACTCCATGGCGTTTAGCCCGACAACCAAATGATTTTACAACTTGCTATGTTGGCGTTAGTTTTTATCGAAGTCTGGATGAAAAGACAGTAATGACGAGTATCGCCCAGATTTTCAATGAACGTGGCGAAGGTGTGGTTGTAAGAGGAGGCCAAGCAATGCTTTCTAAAAAAGACCGAACCCCTCATTTAAATAGAGATGATTCAGTATCAATTATAACTCAAGCATTAAAACGATATAGAGATGAGCATAAGACATCCCCTGCAAGAGTTGTTATACATAAAAGCTCTTATTTTACGGATGAGGAACAAAAAGGCTTCCGTGATGGTTTGGAACAAGAGCGAATTTCTATGGTTGATATGCTTAGTATACGCAAAAGCAATGTACGTCTTTTTAGATCGGGGGCATATCCCGTTTTGCGTGGTACGCACTTGCAACTCGACAGCCAAAGACATTTGCTTTATACGCGAGGCAGCGTGCCTTTCTTTGAAACATACCCAGGTCTTTATTTACCTCGAGCATTAGAGATACAATTTGACTCAATAGAACAGTCGCGAGAATTATTATGCAATGAAATTCTTGCTCTAACAAAGATGAACTGGAATAATACCCAATTTGATATGAGTGAACCTATAACCCTAAGAGCAGCACGTAGTGTTGGTGATATTATGAAGTATATACCCGCTGAAGCATCTTTGGGTCGCATAGCAAGCAGATATAGCTTTTATATGTAGGGAATTTAATATATTTTATCAAATATAATGCCCTTGTTGTCGATGAGCAACCCGTTTTAGAGGTGCCCTTAAAAAGGGTAACAAGATAGTAAAGAAACAAGAGAGCCTAAATCTTTGCTTTTATTGGAGTTAAGCGACAAATACAGGTTTTTGATAAGGTTACAAAAAGAGGGCAAATTGAATCCCGCCCTCTCCGCGAGTTCTTACAATTATTATTCGAAAGAGCCTTCTAATCGACCGTCAAATATTTAGTTTGTAAGTCAGGAAACCTATAGCATACACATTTCATTCATATAAGCCGCCAAAGTGTCCGTTTTTTCGAAAGATTTCACCTTTGGCACTTTTGGCCATTTTCGGTAATCACTTACACAGAAGAAAACGCCGTTTTTCTTCATTTTTTTCACATTAGTGCCCAAATCTTAAATCCGCCCCCTAAAAAAATAGTGAGAAATTAAAGGAAAAGTGAGAATTAATTTTTAGGCTCGTTTTCCATAAGAAATCGTGGTTGATTTTTCTTCATTCCTTGCAGCATTATAAGCCTCAGCCATTTTTTCAGTAGAGGGCTGCAGGTATACACTCGTTGTCTTCAGGCTTTTATGCCCGACCTGCCTCTGCACTATGGGCAGCGGAACTTTTTTATCAATAATATAGCTTACGAGATGCGAATGCCGCAGCGAATGAACCGTGAACATTTTCAAGTTTCTTCCCAAAGTATCTTGTCCATATACATGTTGCAGATCTGCCTTGGCGATATATTTTTGAAATATCTGCCTTATACGGTTTTCCGTATACCGCTTATTCCAGCTTGTTCCGTGGTGAAATAGGTATGCCTCTGGGTTTATAACTTTTTCATCTCGTTTGCCGATAATGCCTTTTTGTTTTAACATACTTTTAACTTCATTAGTCAGGCCTTTCGGTAAATAACTGATTCTCGCATGTTTTGTTTTGGTATTTTCAGCAGGAAATAAAACAGTGCTTCTGCTAAAGTTTAAGTGCTTAACCTGAATCCTTACAAACTCTCCCACCCGGCAGCCTAATTCATAAATCATCTCAAATATCAGCTTATGCCTGTAATTGTCGATACCGTCGAAGAATTGGGAAAGTTCATCCTGGTTTAAATATCTTATCAGTTCACCAAATCGTTCATACTTTTTTCCTGATGCTGCTCTTTTTTCAGATATGCTTTCCATTTAAATGTGAAATCTGCCGACTACTTAAACTTTTCTATTATCACTCCCAGCACCGAAAAGCTTAAATACCTGAAAGTCTTTAAAACAGAACAAGGTTTATAAAACTCAATTACACAAAACCAGATAAATTCAGTATAAGTTATTTTACTAACAAAACTTCACTGGAAACAACATGGCATATTTATGCGATTGAATTCACAAAACCTCTGAATTTCAGGCTTTCCGGCCTTGGAATAAGGTATTTCACCGAAATACCCCAAAACAGAACAAATCTTTCTTAGCTTGAGCCATGCTGCTTAACATTGAGCATGAGCCATGCTCTATATCATATTCTTTACCGTATTCTTCCTGCCATCACCACATCAGATACTATGCCATCAGAATCAACACCGACGGCAATTTCGCCTGCTGCTGATTATTTATACCCGGCCTCGAGCCAGTTGTTCTATTTACAAAACGCTTTTTAATAGCGTTTTTCAATACTCCTTCTCTCGGCCTGATATATTCAGCATCAGCGAAAAGTTTATATAGTCTATCGTCTTTACGATCGTACAGATTGGTATTTACCAATCGATATGAGGAATAAGCGGAAAATGTCAAAACCAGAAACTGTTTTCAAGATTGGCGCTGTCAGAGCATCGATCTTCCAAAACATCATAGAAAAGAACGGCCAGTCTATCAAATTGCCCAAAGTAGTTATTGAAGTCAGATACAAGGACAAGAGTGGTCAATGGCAAAGTACCAACAGCCTCAGCATAAATGACCTTCCTAAGGCCATATTAGCCATACAGAAGGCATTTGAATACCTTACGGAGCGTAAGGATACAGGCCAGCAAAAAGGTACAGCTGTGAGCGATCTCTACGGCTGAAACAATTCTTAATTTTTTATTTTTTAACCATGATGGGATTTTACCATCACATTTTTAGAAAGGCAAGGTGTAACCATGCAAGAACAAACAATTTGTGCGAAAGTAAATCCGAGATTGCTGACTTGCGCTTCATATTATGCCTTTCTACAGTATTTTTAGAATTACTTTTCATTAATTTTCCGAACACGTTCCCATATCGGATGATTTTCGCCTATTGGCTCAAAAAGGTATTGGTTTTTATCGTTGTAAACATATGCGGTAAGCCATCCTTTTTCACGCCAGTACCACAGGTTATGTTCGCGTGTTCCCAACATTTTTGCAAGCTCTTTTTGCGTCAATAACCCCTTTTCTCTTAATCTTTGAAAACGGGTTTTAAGACGGCTGTTACGCTGTATATAGTAGACAAGTATTCCAGTCAATTTTTTTCCTGTACCCGTTGTAAAGCCTTTTTGGTTCAGAATATCTGCTATTTCCTGAGTGACATTGTGGTCGAGCAATTGGTCGATCTGCCGTATTAATTCCGGATCGGCCTTTATTTTGTCGCAATGTTTCAGCGGTTTAGGTATCGATAACGTTTTTGTGGCTCCACCTTTAAATCTGATGTGCATCGTAATCTCCTTATTACCTTTTATCAGCGTTACATCTTCGATGATCAGGCGAATCATTTGCTTACGGTCACGATTTGAAATGTTCGGATTTTGCCACAGTTTCGGAAAGTCCTTGGCAATGGCAAGTATATCATCTCTATTTTGGTTGCTAATATTTAGTTGGTCGGCCTGACGAAGTTTCTCATAGTTTTGTTTAGCTTTGTTAAGCGCGACAAGTTTGTTATTCCAGTCGTCTTCCAGTGTTCCTGCCACCAAACGATTGTTTGGATCAACCTGCATATATCTTCGTTGGGCAAGATCTGCTTCATATTTTGTTCGTTCAATCTGCAGATGGCGTATTTTATCCGTCTCTTCAAAGCGCAGCTGTAATTCATCGTAAACTTTTAGTGTAACTTTCAGTGCCATTGGAGTAACAGCATCTTTGATTAGTTCCGTGATTGCCTTATCAACTCCATAGCCGACAAAACTCTGACAAAGTTTAAGGCCATAACTGAGATGAGCGTATCTACAGGTGTACGTAGGAACGTTTTGCCGTCCATAACTGTTGCGATATTCAACCGCCATACGATTACCGCAAATACCGCAAATCGCTAATCCCTGTAATAAAGCAGGTCCTTCCCTGGGAGGCGTTTTGTGCTGACATCCTCCACTTCGGGCAAGATACCACATATTGAGTTGGCGTTCATTGGCTTCGTATTGCTCCCATGAAATATATCCTCCGTGGAAATCCTTGAGTAAAACAAGCCATTGTGCTTTGTCTCGACGCTTGCAACTCATGTGACCATCTGTGCATTTTCGCCAACGGGATTTCCCATAGGCATATGCACCTGCATAATGAGGATTGTGGAGGATATTAAGGGCTCGTGTATGATGCAAAGGCTCCCATATAATCTCGTCTTTGCGAGCTTTGTCGCGCAATTTTCTTGGGAATAATAATCCTTCCTTGCGAAAATGGTTTAAAACAGCCATAGATGAACCGGTACGACAAAAAGTTTGAAAAAACAGGCGTATAGCATCCTGAACCTGTTTATCAGGGTCAAGAACGATTTCATTGTTATTGTTCAATACAAATCCGGTTGGCAGACCTATTATGAGTTCACCTCGCTTGGCCTTGTTTATTATTCCTCCTCTGAGTCGTGAAGATAACACATGAAGTTCTGCTTCCGAAAAAGTCCCTTTCAACCCAAGCAATAGTCTGTCATTAAAATCGCATGGATCATAAAGCCCATCTTCGTCAAGAATCAATGTGTTTGTCAAGCCGCATAACTCAAGCAAGCGATGCCAGTCGGAATTGTTGCGAGCGAGCCTTGACACTTCAAGTCCCAGTACAATACCGGCATTATCCATCGTGACTTCAGTGATAAGCCTCTGAAATCCTTTTCTGTCAGCCGCAGAAGCGCCTGACTGGCCTAAGTCGGAATCGATGACTATTATTCGATCTGGGCTCCATCCCAATTCCCTGGCTCTCATTTCAAGAGCATACTGCCGCTTGGTACTTTCCTGATGCTCCAGCACCTGCCTTGCTGTAGATTGACGAATGTAGAGATAAGCATTGCGTTTTAGATGTTCGGTAGTTACTTTTGGATTCATTAGTGCAACCATGGAAAATCTCCTTTGCGTTTGAATTAATTATCATATTCGTTAATATGCTTACTATCTGATTTGCAACAGATGTATTAATCAGGGGTGAATTTCGCAGGGTGGATTGAACAGGTGTGCAATATTGCTGCTGCATAACATAACTGGAACATTTTTGCATCCATGTTATCATGCCCTGATGTATAAATACTGCCAACCCGATTCTCTGATTATTATAAGGTGATGTTCCGAGAACTTCTCCTCGAAGTTTTTCATAAGATTTTTGGAATTCATCACTATCTGTGACAGGTAACTGCCTTTGTAACGATGTTTCGTTTAATTGCGTTTTTTTTTCATACGTACAGTAGCACGTTCTATGGTTCGAGGATGAATCGAGATTTCGAACTTTTGTTCGATCATTTTTGATAGCTCCTTGGAGTTTGGCACAGCTTCGCCTTCCAGCGATTTTGTGATATAAAGAAGGATATCCGGTGATAGTTTGTGAGGTTCCTTCGGGCCAGGTCGTAATGGAAGCAAACCGGGCAGGCCAGCTTTTTCGAACGCTGTCTTGGCTCGATAGAAGGCTACGCGTGAAAACCCAAATGTGTCGGCTGCCCGAACGACCGACCATCCATCCTTGCATACCCGGCGAATCATTTCGTATTTTACCTGCACCAAATCGCGGGGATCGAAAAAGTCGCCGCTCATAAATAACTCGTCTTTGACGTTTTCCGGATGATGGTTTAGCGAACTCTGTTTTTCCAAGATTTCCTCCTTGGAATTCGTATCTTTTGGGGCTTCGGTCATCATTGAAATCCCTTTCAAAAAGTAAAATATCTGTAATTATAAATATATACACAAAGTTTGCTCCCGTCAACAAAAAATACCGAAAATAAAGGCGTAAATAGCAATATTTAGCTGGAAAACAAAGCTTAATATTGCCATAGCGACATAATCACAGTAACACTTTCGACATAATCTCATTTACACACTGCTTTCATTGTTTTTGGTGTTTATTTGCCCCGGCCCCATCCAGATGTTTGACATAATCTGCGAGTTTCACCATGTCATCAATACGAAACAGGGATCGACCTGCGGAAATGACAATAAATGGATCTGGTGGAATTAAACTTGTCCAATAGGCAGGAAACGTGATTTTTTTGCCATTCTTGTCCCGTGAGAGAACCCAATCTTCGTGCAGACCGCAGTTGTAAGATACAATCTCGAATTCACGGTCATAATGAGGATGAAATGGGTGGGTAATCTTGAAGGTTCTCTGGAAATCCTGCTTATCACGTGCATTTAACAGCTTTGTCTCTGAAAAAGGCCAGTAGACTTTTTACTGGCACACAAGATGGCAGGGTCATTGAGATTCTGCAAAACGCAAGAAGGGCGAAAGCCACAGAGGTTAGGATTTCAAACAAGGATGGATTTGTAACTGTTGAAGACAACGGTTGCGGCATTGAAGATTTCCAGAAACTGCTGGATTTAGGCGGCAGCGGCTGGGATGAAAAATTGGAAGCAGGCGAAGACCCGGCAGGTGTCGGGCTTTTCAGCATGGCTCCAAAAGAGGTAACGATTACATCCGGTGCCAGGAAAATCGTTATTGATAATGATGGCTGGACGGGAAAACCTGTACAGGTAACAAAAATCTCAAATGAGATAAAGGGAACAATCCTGAAATTCAAGGATGAAAAGCCCTGGGATATGGAGCTTGTTGAAAAACACGCTGTATTTGCAGGTATCAGAGTTATTGTCGATGGCAAGTACTGCCACCAGAGACAATTTTGCAGCAAGCAAGCTGTGTATTATAGTAATCCGGGCTGCAAGATTGAAGTGGCAAATGACATATCTAAATACCACAAGGATTGGACTCTCAACTTGTATCACGACAAGGTGCTTGTGAATTTTCATGGTCAGGTGGTTCAGGTTGAACACTGGTCGAGCAGCCACTGTACCAATTTGACAATACTTGTCGATATCGTGGATGAGACTGACATTAGATTGATGCTGCCGGCAAGGACAAGATTGGTAGAGAATAAGGCTTTCGAGCAGCTTAAAGCTGTTATAGAGATTGAGTATTATAAGTACTTCCAGATGCAAAAAACTCACAGTCTGTATTACAAAGAATACCTGCGTGCAAGAGAGCTTGGTGTTGAATTGCCGGAGGCTGAACCCAAGTTCAAAGTAGGTCTTATCAGCAAAGAGTATAATGAATCTGTTGAGATAGCAACTCCAAAGAACTTCAAACTCAAAGATGGCTACCTCTGCTTTAGTAATGATTTGAAAGATGAGCAGGCTGAAACAAATGCACATCTATTGGCGGCATTAGGAAAGTTTAAGGATAAGCCTTTTGTGCCGGTAACTATTGATAATGGGTACATGGGCTATAGCTGGACGAAACTGCCAAATGTAACAAAGGTTGAAGTAGTAAAAGGCAAGGAGAAACTCCGGCATGGACTCAACAGCGGTGAGATAGCATGTTTTGATAAGCTGTCAATAACAGTTCATACATCAGATGGTAAAATATTTAGTTCTGATGTTTCATTGGCTGTCATACCTGTGCCGCCCAAAGGTAAATATCAATGGGCTGATGAGACTGTATGTGTAACAAAAGAAGCAAGGAACAAGTTGTCTTCTGAGGATATATGGTTTCATCTGGGCGGATACAGCGATGAAGGCGACAGCTTTGATACTCAGCTTTACGAATTTGAAAAAGAGCTTCAGTGTTTCTGGGATGCGTTGATAGGGCCGTATGAAAGTTTTCGCAGTGAAATAGTTACTGCGATTAGAAGTAATAACGGCCTGTACGACAAATGGCAGAAAGTAACAGTATTTGAAGATGGCAGCCTTGAGATTGTTTTCAAGGATGGCAGAAGGCAAAAGGTGAATTTACCTGCCGAATATGCTTAGAATTAAACTCAGTATCAATCGTCAAAGCACATCTCTTTAGGTCGAGAGATGTGCTTTTATTTTTTAACACATCTTATCAATTGAAAGGAAAAAGGTGAAACTATGGCTTGGAGACCAACAAGTTGTTTGCAGGAAGGCGAACTCGATAATACCTGCCCCAATAAGGTTACCGGGTGGATGAAGTTCGCAGGTTTAAAAGAAAAGGTAACATTTGCACTGGACGGTAACTTCCACAGGGATATTCGCGGCGCGAAGATACATTTTACCGGAGACGCATATGAAGGAGATATTCCCGAAAATGCCGAAAGGTACATGGAAGATTTTGCACTACAACAGACCGGCAAGACAGGT